>Ga0123337_10002978_pt1 | contig 18633 bp, 19 predicted proteins | sample frozenSSSSmetaG_FD_89792 | JGI IMG/M metagenome (GOLD analysis project Ga0123337, IMG submission 89792) | Glacier valley bacterial and archeal communities from Borup Fiord, Nunavut, Canada, to study Microbial Dark Matter (Phase II) -... | ecosystem: Environmental > Aquatic > Freshwater > Ice >... | reverse complement strand
GCGACGATGAGGATGAGGACGACGGCCAACTGATGAACGCCGCCAATATGCCGCCAGAGCAGCAGGCTGCTATGCTGGGGCAGGCGAGCAGCCAGCTTGAGGCGGCGAAGCTGGCCGAGGCTAGTGGCGAGACGGTGAACGCCCTGGCTGGCTACGTCGAGGCGGCGGTGATCTACATTGTGCTGGATCAGGATGAGGAGCGCGAGGCGGCGTTGGCGAACTTCGTCGGCCTACTGCAAACCCTGGATCAGGCGCAGGTGGCTGAGGCCGCCAACCAGCTTGACGACCAGCACCGCCAGTGGTTGATCGCGGTGATGCAGATGTTGCAGCAGCGCACGATTGAGGAGCATGAGCCAGAGATTCGCGCCCATATTGCCGAGAACCAGGCGGCGGCTGAGGCTGCGCTGCAAAGCGGCGACCACGCTGCGGCCCTGGGCGCGTTGACGGCGGCCTTCAGCAATGCGGCTAGCTTGCAGGATGTGGAGCTTGCTGGCGCAGTGCTGACCCGCTTCGGCGACATGGTGGACGAGGTTGGCCCCGGCGAGATTGCGGGGGCGGTGGCGCAGATGGGTGAGGTGGAGCAGGGTAGCTTCCAGATGATGCTGTCTGCGCTGGCCGAGATGCGCGACCCCAGCAGCAGCGAGGCGTAGTGACCTGCCCGCGTTGTCGCACACCGATGGTCGAGGAGAAGCGCAGCTTCCACAAGCACCGCAAGTGGCTCTGCCCAGCGTGCGGCAAGGTGCGGATGCAGGATTTGCGCCCGAAGAAGGCGATCCCGGCGAAGGGTAGGCCGAGCCGCGAGGAGTGAAACATCTAGCCCACAATCTTGCACAAGCTAGATTAGTGGCAAGGAGGGGCATAGTGGACATCTACATTGGGGGCGGCATCCGCCTGGACGGTAGCTGGCTGGGCTGGCTGATCGTCGGCGCACTAGCAGGCTGGATTGCGGGCAATCTCTATCGCGGGCGCGGCTACGGCTGCCTGGGCAACACGGTGCTGGGCATCGTCGGGGCGATAGTGGGCGGCTGGCTTTTCCGCCAACTCGGCATCGGCGGCAACCTGTTCAACGGCATCGGTAGCATCATCGTGGCGACGGTGGGGGCGTTTGTGGTCATCTTCATCGCTGACTTGTTTGGCGGCTCGAAGGGGCGTGGCCGGGGCCGACCTTATCGCTAGCCAAGAAGGGCTGCCTGGGTGAGCCGAGCGACGAGGGAGAGCGAGCAGCAGCCTGCTCAACGGACGTGGGTAGGGAGCTTGCACCGCGCTTGGCGTGCAGGGCAGTGGCGGCCAACTTGAGAGCGTGGGTTGGGCGTTCCTAGCAAAGAGGGATTGAGGAGGGCTGATGAATCGCTTGCAGCACTATGCAGTACCGCTTGAGGCGGAGGAGCAGGAGCGGCTGGCTCTACAACTGGGCGCGCTGGATGCTGCCCTGGCCGAGCAGCCGGGGGATGCGGAGAAGCTGTTTGAGCGCGGGGCTGTTTACTACGAGGTGGGCGACCTGGCAGCGGCGATTGCCGACTTCACTGCGGTGCTGAACATCACCCCAGAGGCGACCGAGGCTTACCTCTACCGGGGCATCTGCTATGCGGAGCAAGAGAAGTTCAACCTGGCAATTGCGGATTACAACCAGGCTCTCTTGCTCGACCCCACCTTCGTCAAGGCCTACAACAACCGGGGGGTGGCTTATATGCAGGCGGGCCAGTTGCAGCAGGCGGTGGCCGACTTCGACACCTACATCTCGCTCTCACCAGGCGAGGGGCAGCCGTATTACGGTCGTGCGCTATGTAACGCGGAGTTGGGCCACTTTGAGCAGGCGGCGGGCGACTTTACGCGGGCTATCGAATTGGGGATGACTGACGCGGACTCGTTCAACAACCGGGGGTCTTGCTACCTGTTGGCGAACAAGCTAGCCGAGGCGTTGGCCGACTACAACCAGGCGGTTGCGCTCGACCCGCAGTACGCGGATGCTTACTACAACCGGGCGCGCACTTACGGGGCGCAGGGCGATTACGAGCGGGCGTTGGCCGATTTCACGCGGGCGACAGGGCTAGACCCAGAGAACGCGCAGGCGATGGCAGGCGAGGGTATGGCTCTGGCTCTGCTGGGCCGCTATGACGAGGCGGAGCCGATACTAGCGCGGGCGCAGCAAATCGACCCAGGGGTGCAGGAGCAAATTGCGCCCTTCCTGGCGGCGATCAGCAAGGAGGGCGGCGGCGGGGACGGCGGCTCGGAGTAGGGTTGGCTGTGCTAGTGGCTAGCCGAGCGCACCGTCCTGTGCCCGGTTGCTGCGCGATTGGGGACGACTGAGCGGCAAGCGGCTGCTATCGAGCGCAAGGGTAGACCTGCAACCAGAAGGAGGGATTGAGAAACTATGGACATTCTAACTATTATCCTGGCGGCGATCATCTTTGGCGGCGGCCTCTACCTGGGCCGCTATCTGTTGGAGATGGCGGCATTGCGCGGGGCGTATGTGCGCCCGGCGGCAGTCGGCAGCGCGCTGATCGTAGCGGCGGTGCTGCTGGTGCTGATGATCGCCAACGGCTTGAGCAGCGTGCTGTTCATCGCCTTCTGGCTGTTCGTTGGCATTGTAGTAGGGGCGTTCCTGCGCGGCGGTCAGCGGCGGCGGTAAGCGCACCAGGCGCAGTGCCACTAGCTGCCTGCTCTCGCGGGCGGTTAGCTCGCGGTTGAGGGCTAGCAGGAGCAGGAGGATACCTTCTTCGGCTACGCTGTCTGGGCGCAACGGTAGCCTGCTCTTGTGGTAGCTAACCCGATCTAGTTGCCAGCCGTCGCGTATGGCGGCGACCCGCACGCGGTCTTCAAGTGTCATGCTCATAGCCTCTCCTGCTGCCCTTCCAGCGTTCTACCTCACCAGCCGCGTAGTCATGGCCTACTACGGGGGCTGTATTGCTGCTTGTTGGCTGCTGCCCGGGTCATGGCCCGACCGGGGTGGCAGATGTGCTATAATGCGGCAATGATACGTACCTTCCGCATCGAGCCGCTGCGCTTGTTGTTGACCGTGCTGCTTGCGCTGCTGGTCTGCCGCTTTGTGTTGCGGGCGGTGGGGTCTGACCCCACTAGCCCGCTGGTTGGCTGGCTGCTGGCCGCGGGCGGACTGGTGGCCGCGCCGTGCCAGCCGTTCTTTGCCGCTCCCTATGTTGGTACGCCGGGGCTGGATTTCGCCAGCCTGCTTGCTGCTACGCTGCTGCTGCTGTTGGGCGGCTTGCTCTACCGCTTCTTCCCCAGGCTATTTTAGAATCTTAGTGGCACAGTGCTACCTTTGGCGGCTAGGCTATGGCCGTCGCGCTGCTCACTTCCTGCCCAACCCATCCTCTCGCAGGGGAGAGGCCGGGTGCTACCACTTCAGGTCAGGCGGGCGACGAAGCGGATCGGGAGCTTGCGACCCGCCATCTCATGGGCGACGGTGACTACTTCTTCGCCATAGCGATCCACCATCGCTCGTGCCATGTTGCTACTAGGGCCGCCAATCAGCAGGGTGCCGTCTTCTCTACCAACGACGCGGGTCTGCGACAGCCAGCTTTGCCAGGCGGTATTGCTCAGGCGGCCTTGCATCTCGTACTGTACGGCGCACCACAGTTGCCGTGCCGTTGCGCTGCTAGTCTCGTCGAGGCCGGGCAGGGTGTCAATAGCATTGTTCACTTGTGGCACATTGCTGGGTTGGAGCAGGTGTGGGCCGCTCTGTATAGCATTGTTCACTTGTGGCACATTGCTGCTTGCTACTGTACTGTGTGTGGCTGGTACGCTGTCCTGGTAACCGCTGAAGTTCGACACAAACCCGCTGCTGGCATTGTTCACTGCTGATACATCGCTGCTCGCTGGCGGGGGATGAGTCGCCCTGTGATTTGTATCATACCACGACTGTGGGGCATTTTGCAATACCCCAGCCGGGTCAGTTTGTGAATTGCCATTGCCAGGACTCTTGCTAGCAGCAGACTCAAGGGCGAGGCCGCGTTGGCTGGCAGCAGCGAGGGCTGCCTTCGTGAAGTAGGCTCCACCACGCTTGACCTTGCCCGCATCCAGTGCCTTGCGGGTGCTGCTGACGAGTTGCTGGTAGAGTGGTACGCCGAGGCGGGTGGCACAGACCAGGTGCCAGTTGAGGCTGTGTTCGTCGCTGATTTGTTGTGCGCCACTAGTGGCGATTGCCAACAGGTTGCTGTGGTCGCTTGCAACGTTAACGTTATTATGATCTTTTACGTTAAAGACTGAATCAACGTTAACGTTATTACTGACTCCTGGTGAAACAGCACTGCCGGGGCCACTGACTCCTGGTGGCACATCGCTGCTGGCGGTGGGGCGGTAGGGAGGGACGGCATTGTTCACTGATGGCACACTGCTGTGGCTAGTATGAGCATAGCCAGCGGCCACGAGAGTAGCACTGTCCACTGCTGAAACAATGGTCGGCTGGGGATGGCTAGCGAGGGCGGTGTTGTCGGCAGCAGGGGCCACCCCTTGCATGGGAGCGGCTGCCTGCCAGATGGCGACTGGCAGGGTGGCTTGCTGACCGAGTTGCTGGCCGAGCAAGCGGGCGGCGAAGCTGTGTGCCTCACTGAGCCGCTTGCCGCTGACGACCTCCAGCGTCCCGCTGCTGGTTAGCTGAGTCTCGTAACTGCGGCGCATGGCGGCTAGCAGGCGGCCTAGCTCGCTCTCCTCGACCAGCGGTTGGTAGGTGGTAAGCAGCCAGGCGGTGTGCTTGCGTGTCCACTCGTCAGCGTCAAATAGGAGATACTCTAGCAGGCCGTGGCTGGGTAGCACAGGGGCGCGATTGACGCGGTAGACGTTCTGGTGTAGCTTCATGCGGCTGCGGCGGTCACTGACCTGTCGCTCCTCGATTAGGCCGCAGAGCTTGAGCAGGTCGCGGTAGCGGATGATAGTGGTGCGGCCAGTGTCGCAGTAGGCGGCTAGCCGTTCCTGGGAGGCGTGCATCCAGCCGTAGAAGGGGGAGCGAGGATTGGTGTCCTCCCAGGCATGGATGGTGAGTAGCAGGCCACTGCCCGTTGGCTTGAGCAGGGGGGTCCACTCGCGCACGAGGCTGAGGGGCAGTTCGCCCCAGGCGTGGGCTGCGTCGGGTTGGTTCAGGTTAGGGTCAGCCATATTCTGCCTCGCTTTTTCTGCCTTGCAAACGTTCAAGTGTGCTGCTGATTCGCATTATAGCAGAACTCCTGTTCGCCGTCAAGACTTTGTGCCAGGTTATCCAGCTTTTGTAGCAGGAAACCTGTCGTTTCTGCCCACTTGTCGCTTAGGAGCTTGAGTTCCTAAGCCGAAAAAGGCGGTGAATCCGCACATTATGCAAAGTTGGCCCCGGCAGGGTACTTGACAAACACGCCCACCTGCTGTATCATATAGACATAAGTGAGGTTCTGAAAGGCAAACGGGTGCCTCCACCTTGCCGGTAGCAATATCGTAAAGGTAAGCAAGTCCACTTATCCTCTGCCCTCTCATAGCCTGGGATAGTGGCTTCGACAGTTTAATCAGCCTAGACGAGAGTACGGATGGCCCCTGTACTCTCGTTTCTTTTTGCCTTGCATCAGGTCATTACCTGCCCCCCTCATGTATGTGGTGATGGATGTGGGGTTTTTGTTCCACTCCCCATGCTAACGCATCTACGTCCCGCCTGCGCCCTCTCAGCGGCCTCCCGGTGGCATGGCCTCCACCTGGTCGGCTGCTGGTCGGTCGCTCATGCGGTCTCCACCCAGTAGTGGCGGATTAGCCTACCGTCTAGCTCTATCTTGTTCTCTAGCTTGCCGCCGTTGGCCTCGATTATCTTCCACGAGGCGATGTTGTCGTCGTTGCAAGTGACTAGCGCGGGGTTGATGCCTAGCTGCTTGGCCTCTGGCAGGACGAGGCGCAGGATGTGGCCGCCATAGCCTTGCCTGCGCTTGCTGGGGCGGATGTTGTAGCCAATGTGGCCGCCGACCTGCCGTAGTCTATCATTCAACTGATGGCGTACAGAGATGCGCCCAATGTACTCGCCGTCGTCTACTAGCCAGTAGGTGGTGTCGGCCACCCAGCCTGGCTCAAGGTTGCGACCAGCAGCATGGTCTTGCAGGCGAAGTAGCCCCTCATCGAAGTCATCGAAGGTGGGCAGCATGGTGTAGTCCAGGGTTTCACCAGCAGCCTCGTGTTCAGCGGCGGCGGCTAGCAGGCTGGCCTTGTATTCGGCTGTAGGCAGCACCAGTTTCATCAGCTCTCCTCCGCTACAAGGATGATGATCGGGATGTGACGGATGCCAGCGGTGGCGGCCTGGTAGCCCGCGTACTGTGGCGCGGTGGCGACGATCTGGGGCCAGAGGCGGGCGCGTGCTGCTACATCGGCAGTATGGGCAAGCATTGTGCGTTTGCCACCCTGCATTTCTACCGTCACCTGGGGGTTGGCTAGCAGGTTGAGGTACCAGCCGGGCTGCTGGGGCTGACCGCCATTGGAGGCGATTACTAGCAGGCGGTCGCTGTCGCGGAAGTAGGCAAGCGCGTGGGTGCGGGGCTGGCCCGACTTGCGCCCAGTGGTGGTGAGTAGCAGGATCGGGTACTTGCCCAGCTTGCTGCCCACGCTGCCGCCGCTAACTCGCCAGACGAGCCGATGGATGCTGTCCACCAGCTTGCCTAGCAGCCGATTGACGGGTTTCGGTTGCGTCTGGCTAGTTGCCACTGCTAGTTACCTCCTCTGGGGCAAGGATGACGAGCGGGATTTCGCGGATGTTGAGGGTGGCGGCCTCGTAGCTTGCGTAGCCGCTCCACATCTTGAGGACGCGAGGCCAGAGGTGGGTGCGCTCGTCCAGGCTAGCGATGTGCGCATGGCGAGACTCCTTCTTGCCCTTATACTCGATCTCCACGTGGGGTCTGTCCTGGACGTTGAAGTACCAGCCTGGGTGCCTGGTGCTACCGCCGTTAGAGGCGATTACTACGTAATCCTGGCCGTCGCGCAGGAAGATGAGGGCGTGCGTGTGGGTCGCACCCGACCTGCGACCAATAGTAGTGAGCATCAGGACGGGCATCCCACCAATGCTGTTGCCAAGCTTACCGCCAGTTAGCTTGTAGAGCAAGCGGTTGCTGCCGTCCAGCAGCTTGACCACAGCTTTGCTCCACCTTTTAGGCTTGACCTTGCGTTCTGCCTCGGCCATCACTTGCCCTCCTTCTCCAACCGCTGGTAGAACTCGACGATAGGGATGAGCAGGCGGCGGAGGTCGTCGCGTTCCTCGGCACTGGTGGGGATTACCTGGCCGCCTTCAAGAGCGCGGCCTATGTTGTTGAGGTCCGTGGCGAACTGACGGAAGCGGGTACTAGCTCGCCTGGCACTCTTGACCTTCGGGGTGACTGAGTTCTCCACGCTCTCGCCCTTGCGGACGCGAGCTACCGCTTCGGTGACAGTGAGGGTCGCGTCGCGGTCGAGCAAGCGGGCGGCCTGCACGGTCTGGTTGCCGCTGAGGTTGTGGCGATTGACGGCCTGCACCAGGTCAAACATGAGGTCGGGCTGGTTCTTGAGCAGGCTGAGGCCGCGAGCGCGCAGTTCGCTGAAGTCCTGGCCCAGTTCGGCACGCACCGCGTCGGGTAGCTTGAGCATGGCTAGATAGTTACGCACTGTGCGCCCGCTGATGGTCAGCTTCTCACCCACCATGTCGTCAAGCTCGTTGCTGTTCACGTCGGGGTTGACCTCACGCAGGTCGCGCTTGATCTCTTGCAGAGCGAGGGCCATTTCGTAGTCTTTGAGGCCAGTGCGTTGGCGGTTCTCCTCGATGCGATCCAGCTTGATGTCCATCTCGTCTTTGTTGGTATCGACGACGAGGGCGGGGATTTGCATCCAGCCAAGTTCGACAGCGGCCCGCCAGCGACGTTCGCCGGTGATCACCCGATAGCGACCGCTCTTTTGCCGCTGCACGGTAATCGGTTGCAAAAGACCGCGCAGGGCGAGGGAGTTGACCAGTTCACGGAATGGCTCAACCTCAAAGACTTTGCGTGGCTGGTTGGGGTCGTTGTCGATCAGCTTCATGTCCAGCAGGCGGGCGTTGGCTAGTGGCTGCGAACCCTCCTCTGGGGTAGCGTCTACCAGCCGTTGCACGATATTGTTGGGAACAAGGCTGCGCTTCTTACTGGGTGTACTCATCAGCGACAACCTCCTTCGCAAGGCTCTCGTAGCACTGGGCGACGGGCGAACTGCGGGCGTAGAGGCGTACTGGCACGCCCTGGCCTGGGGCTTCGGCAGCGGCCACGCCGTAGCGGATCACGCTCTTGAAGACGCGACCAGGGTAGACTTCGCTGATGGTGGCAAGTATCTCGCGGTTGAGGTTGCTGCGGCCATCGTACATGGTGGGCAGGATACCGGCAACGCGCAGACCGGGGTTGAGCGGGGTCACTTCCTTGATCGTCTCCAACAGCTTGCTGACCCCACGGATACTGAGCAGATGGGTCTGCAAGGGGATCAGTACCTCGGTGCTGGCGACGAAGGCGTTGATCGTGAGCAGGGTCAGGGTGGGCGGGCAGTCGATCAGGATGTAGTCGAACTGGTTGCGGAAGGGGGCGATTGCATCGCGGAGGATGCGTTCGCGGGTGTAGTTCTGCATCAACTCCATCTCGGCGGCGGCAAGGTCGAGGTTGGCAGGGGCGAGTAGCAGCCCCTCGATGGCGGTGGGCAGCAAGATGTCGTTTAGCTTGACGCTTTTCTTGACCAGCACGCTGTAGATCGTGTTGTCCAACGTCTCTGGGTCGGCACCGAGCGAGTAGGTGGCGGCGGCCTGGGGATCGAGGTCGATGACGAGGACGCGGCGACCGAGGACGGCAAGTTCGGCACCGAGGTTGACGGTGGTAGTGGTCTTACCTACGCCACCCTTCTGGTTAGCGATGGCGATCACACGGCAGTGGTCGGCCTGCTCATCCTCAAGCGGTTGCATCTTGGGTTCGGTAGCAAGCCCCTTCGGCGCGGCTTTCTGTTGCTTGCGCTGAGGGGCAGCCTTGTGGCTGGCTTCCTCCACGCGCTGGCGGGTGTTCATAGAGAGATACATAGACGCTACTGCCTCTCTGCGCCAACGGCCTGGGCGTTGCTGGCGGTCTGCTTCAAGCTCTGGAGGATGCTCATGGCGTGATCCAGCCGTTGGCTCTGGAAGGTCAGCACGTCAATATCGCGCTCGATCAACACGCGGTAGATGGTAGGCAGGCTGAGGCCAGCCTCTTGGAGGGCAATCACGTTGGCTAGTTGCTCGATGTCCACCTCGGTGTAGACGCGCTGATGCTGGGCATCACGGCGGATGGGCAGAGCTAGCTTGTCCTCGATGTTGCGGATCACACGGGGGGTGGTGATGTAGCCACGGTCGGCCAACACCCCCAAAGCCTCACCGCTGCTGTATCCGATAGAACTTGCCATTGCTTAAACCGACCTCACATTTTGGTGCTGGCGCAGTAGTCTGTGCCGAAGAAGCTATTCTAAGGTTGCCTATCGCTTATTATACCCGAAACTAAAATGCTGTCAAATCGGTGCTACTCTGACTGCACCCCATGATGCTGGCATATTAGTACGTTAGCACGGGCAACATCACGGCTTCAGCCTATTGACAGCATTGGGGTTTTGCTGTAAGATTGACATTGCTGTAAGATTGACATTGCTGTAAGGTAGGATGATGGCTGCGACAGGAGACAACAATGGTTAGTCAGTACCAGAAGTTGGCGATGGCCTACTTCCACCCCGCGCTGAAGGAAGACCCTTTCAACCCAGAGGATAGCGCACGTTTCTTCTATCTGGGCTACCAGTACAAAGAGGCTTACGAGATGCTGACTAGCCACATCGCGATGAAGCGCGGTTTGGCGATCATCTACGGTGACATTGGGCTGGGCAAGAGTAGCCTACTGGGGCTGCTGCGTAAGCGGATCGTGGGCAACGACCTGTTCAGCAGCTTCCTGGTAGGTGAGGTACTTGACCCTTCGCAGCCGACCGACGCGGAGTTTACCCGCGAGATGCTGCGTGCCTTTGGTCAGCGGCCTGTCGCCAGCACCCGCAGCGAGCTGTCTAACGAGTTCATCATCTTTCTGCAAAAGACAGCCCGTGAGGGGAAGGTGCCGCTGCTGCTGGTTGACGAGGCTCAGTGCCTGACCTACGACGCGCTAGAGCGACTACGTATCTTTCTCAACTACTCGCTTGACGACCACCGCATCTTGCAAATTGTGATGTTCGGCCAGCTTGAGCTGCAAGAGAAGGTGGCGAAGAAGCGTAATCTTGGCAGTCGAGTACGCTTCACCAACAACCTTGAGCCATTTATGAGCGCGGCGCAGGTGAAGGACTTGATCTACCACCGGCTGAAGGTAGCAGGCTTGCCGCCAGGTATAGAGCTGTTCACCGACGACGCGATAGCGATGATTTTTAAGCAGTCAGAAGGGGTGCCGCGCAGCATCGTCAACATCTGCTCACTCTGCTTCGACGTAGCTCCGCGCTTCAACAAGCGGAAAGTTGACACTGACATCGTAGAACACGTGGTGGGTACGATGATGCAGGAGTACAAAGGTCGGGCGTAGCCGCTAGCCATTAGCCCCACGCTGAGCAAAGGTGGGGTTAGCAAGAGGAGAGTGAGATGGATTTCGACTTTGACAACCCACCGCGCAGCCGCCGCGAGGTGGAGGACGATATGGCCGAGCAACGGGCGCGCAACGGGGCCGGACGGCTAAAGCAGGTGGCAGTTTACTACTACCCCTATCAGCTAATCCCACTGGATGAGCAGCTAGCGAAGCTGAACAGCAAGACGCGGGCATACGATGGATTGAAGGTCAATCGCTCAACCTACCTGCGCGTGTGTGGCGAGATGATGTTGGAACTGCTGAACGACCCTGACTTCGGCAAGCTGCTGCTGGAGCGACTGTATGATGAGGAGGAGTTCAGCCGCCGCCTGCGCGACAAGCTACGCGACCTGCTAGAGCTGCAGACGGCCTACAAGCAGGGGAAGCTGCGGCCAGTGCAGACGGAACTGTAAGCACAGACGAATATGCTGATTGGGGGCGCACGTGGATGCGCTCTCGGCGTGTGAGTCTGTTGGTGTGCTAGTAAGAGGGCGGATCGCCGCTGTGGGTGCGCTGCACAGGGTTTAGGAGCATGAGTTCCTAAAGGTTGGTTGGCGCAGTGCTATGTAGTTTAGGAGCATAAGTTCCTAACGCAAAGAGGGTGGATCAGCGTTCATCTGATCCACCCTCTTGCTGCGCTGTTTGCTATTCGTTGGCTAGCGTACCAGCAATGGCGAGTACATAGCTGTCGAGATTGATGTGCTTGTGCAAGGCGGCCATGATCTCCTCAGCGGTCATAGCCTGTACCTTCTGAAGGTGCCGTTGTACGTAGTCGCTACCCAGTTCATAGAGTTCGATGTCCATCAATTGGGCTGCGATCCCACTGCTGGTCTCCAGCCGCAGGGGTAGGGTACCAGTGAGGAAGCTCTTGGTCTCCTCCAACTCCTCTGCTTCAATAGGAGCATCGGTTAGGATGCGGTTCGTCTCCTCCAACATACCCGCAATTGCCTTGTCGATGTTGGCTGGGTTTACACCTGCGCGGATGGCCCACGAGCCATTGCCGAAGCCGCCCTCAAGACTGCTGTAGCAGTAGTAGGCCAGTCCCTGCTTGTCACGTACATTCTGACCGAGGCGACCGTAGAGACCAAGCTGGCCGAGGATGTAGTTGCCCATCATCAACGCCTCGTAGTCGGGGTGCTTGCGTGGCAAGCTAGGAAAGCCGAGTACGATGTCGGCCTGTGTCTTGCCCGGCACCTCGCTCACCTCCCGCCTGATACCCTCTGGCTTACTTACCGCAGCCACTTCAATGCTTGGTGCCTCGCCTGCGCCAGGCTCTGGCTGCCAGCCACCAAGCTCGGCCTGCAACTTCGCTAGTGCGTCAGCAGCCTCAATGTCACCGACGATTACGATGGTAGTGGTGTCGGGCCGATAGTATCTCTTGTAGAAGGCCACCATATCTTCGCGACTAATCTTCTCGATTGTCTCGATATAGCCAGAGCTAGAGTAGTGGTAGGGGTGGCCCTCAGGGTAGGCTAGTTCGTGGAACTTGCGCTCAGCCACGCCCCGAGTGTCGTTCTCGCGCTCCTTAAGGCCAGTCAGTACGTTGCCTCGTACCTTCTCGATCTCCTGCTCAGGAAAGGTAGCGTGCTGCAACATCTCGCCTATCACCTCTACCAGTGTGCCGAAGTCTTCACGCAGACTGCGGCCCCCGACACTAGCAAGGTGACGGCTACTACCGCTCTCCACACTAAAGGCTAGCTCGTCGGTTAGTTCGTTCAGTTCGCTAAAGCCATATTGCTCCGTCCCCCGCCGCAGGATTGAAGAGGTGAAGCCCGCCAGCCCAGCCTGCTCTGGGGTTTCGTAGATTGAGCCAGCACGCAGAGCCGCCCGCACGATAACCGAAGGGTTGTCCTTCTTGGTGTAGATCAAAGCGGTAATGCCATTTGGCAACACCTTACGCACGATCTTGTCATCATCCAATCGCGCCAACGCCTGTTCCTGCGCGGTTGCCGCCTGTGGGTTTAGGAACACAAGTTCCTGAGGGTCTTTAGCCAGGAACAAGCTCGCGGCTGTGGGTTGATGGTAGAAAGCCAGCCTATCGGTCGCTACCAGGTCGCTGATCGGGGTGTAGAAGTGACCGTGACCCCCCGCTGCCGCTGCCTGGGCCACTGCCATCTTGCGGTGATCTTCGTCGGTCATCGGGCGGGGGGTAAAGTGGCCGACAGTGCGGTTACTCTTCTTCAGGTATTGCCCAGCCACGCGCTGCACATCCGCTGGTGTCACCTGCTCTAGCAGGCCAGGGAACCGATCAGCCAGAGTGTGGTCATTCGCCACGATCTCGAAGTAGCCGAGCAAGTAGCCCTGATTGGAGACACTATCAGCAGAGTAAACAAACTGGGCCTTCGTCTGCTTGATCACTCTCCGCAGTTCGGCCTCGCTGATTGGCTCGTCAGTTACTTGCTGGATCACCGTGTCGATAGCCTCCTCGATCTGCCCCAAAGGCACACCGTCACGGGCCATTGCACTGAACTCGAACAGCCCAGGGTCGCGGTTGAGGGTAAAGTCTGCACCGGCAGAGACGGCCAGTTGGCTGTCTACCAACGCCTTATACATCCGTGCGCTACGTCCGAAGCCACCGCCAGCCCCACTCAGCACCGACTCTAGTACCGCCAACGCAGGCATATCCGGGTGGCTAGCCTCAACTGCGTGGTAGGCCATCTCGATATAGGCCGCCTGCCCTGGTCGCTCGATGTATGTGCGCCGCTCACCATCCTGCTCTGGCTCCACTCCGCGCACAGTCGGCGGCTCCTCACCAGGCGGAATGCTACCAAAATACTCCGTGATCTTGCCCACCATCTCATCTGTATCGAAGTCACCTACTGCGACAATGAAGGCGTTGTTCGGCGTGTAGAACGTCTTGTAATGCTTGTAGAGGTCCTCACGGGTAATTACCCGCAAGTCGCTCTTCCAACCAATGGTACCATGATGGTAGGGGTGTACCTTGTAGGCCAGAGCCGTCACCTCCTCATTCAGGATGCGGCCAGGGAAGTTCTCACCACCCTCGCGCTCGCTGATGATCACGCTCCGCTCGCTGGCTACCTCCTCTGCCTCAAACCGCGAGTTCACCATTCGGTCGCTCTCGATCTGCAAGGCCAGTTCGTAGCGGTCACTTGGCAGCGTCTCGAAGTAGTTGGTGTAGTCAACCCACGTAGTAGCATTGTAACTCGCACCATTCTTGCTCAGGAGGCGCATGATATCCCCCTTCTTCAGCTTCTCTGTCCCCTTGAACATCATGTGTTCAGCCCAGTGTGACACACCGGTGATACCTGTCACCTCGTTGCGCCCACCCACCCGGTACCAGACCCAGAAGCTCACCACCGGCGCACTACGTACCTCTTTGGTGATTACCATCATGCCGTTGCCGAGCATTGTCACCTTGACCTTGCTTTGCTCTACCGCTCCATGTTCGCTGGCAGTCATGTTGTCTCCTTGTTCTCTTGATGCTAGATTACTGAAGCATAACATAGAACAGTCCCTTGAGCAAGGTTACAACGCCGATTACTAGTCGGGCCTCAGCCAACAAGCTAACCTATTAGTACAGTAGCTTGCTACCAAGCTCCTAGACTCATCCCACCCACCGGCAAATGTGCTATAATGTCAACAATAAATAGATGGAGGCACAATCCAGTGGATGACACATCCCCTAGCCAGCCCTACGCTGGTCGTCGCCTGATGACCGTGCTGGCTCACCCGGACGACGAAACCTTCGGCGCATCCGCCACCCTCGCCAAGTACGTCGCTGGCGGAGCCGAACTGGTCATGGTCTGCGCCACTCGTGGTGAAGTCGGGCAGATTAGCGACCTCAGTGACGCGACTCCCGCTACTCTCGGCCAGGCTCGTGAGCAGGAGCTACGCAACGCCGCTGCCGCTGTTGGGGCCAAAGAAGTCATCTTCCTCGACTACATAGACGGCCAGGTGGCTGCTGCTAACTTCACCGAGCTAGAGGCAAAGGTCGTCGCTCTCTACCGTCGCTATCGGCCCGACGTAGTGATCACCTTCGGTAAAGAGGGTGTCTACGGTCATCCCGACCATGTGACCATCGGCAAGGCCGCCGTTGCCGCCTTCCAAGACGCTGCCGACCCGCTCAAGTTTGGCGACGATGAACCATACCAGCCGCAGAAGCTCTACTTTCTCGCCCTCTCCATGCCCCGTATGCTGCAAATTATGCAGCGTGCAATCGAACTCGGCGTACCAGCCGTCGGCATGGCTGCTGACTTCGCCGCTGGCCGCAATCCCGGTGAAGGTGACGTGCGCGTCGGCGGTGACGCAGCACCCGCTGGCGCACCACTTGGCAGTCCTGAAGAAGACATCACCACTGTGATCGACACCGCTAACTTCACCGACCAAAAGGTACAGGCCATCCAATCCCACCGCAGCCAACTAGCCAAAGACCTTCCCTTCCGCTACGTCACCCCCGAAATTGGTCGTCAAATCTATACCGAGGAAATCTTCAGCCACGCCGACCCTAGCGGCAACATCATTCGCTCCTCCGACAGCCACCCAGAGACTGACCTGTTGGCTGGTATCTAGCAGTTAGGAGCTTATGTTCCTAGACCACCTAGCACAAAAGAGCCGCCCACCTGTCTCCAGGCTGGCGGCTCCCTCACGTCATAAGGGGATCGTCCAGAAGATACCAATCCCCTGCCATCCTACTTGCTGTAGGTGAATACTATCGTTACGTAAGACTGCACGCTCAACTCGCCTTGCGCGATTGGCACATTGCCAGCCGCATCCATTATTGCCACCTTGCTAGCCATTGGTGTTGCGTCGCCATAGCTACCCTCAACCACGCTGCTGACCCCTGTAATCCGTACCCCCAGTTGCTTGGCGATAGCATCTGCCTTCGGGCGGGCATTGGTTACTGCTGTAGTCAAAGCCTGAGCTTGCAGAGCCTTGTCATCCTTCAGGCCGAAAGTGATCCCACCTGCACTGTTCGCCCCTGCGCCCACCAATGCGTCCAGGATTTCGCCCGTGCGATTAATGTCCTGCACCTTCACATCCAGGTTGCTACTAGCCTTGTAACTAGAAGCCACCCCCTCCTTGTCATAGTTCTGGTAAAGACCAAAACCCACCGTCTGCACGCTGCTATCCGCGATCTTCAGTTCCTTCAGCTTCGCCATCACCGCCACAACCTGTGCGCTGTGCGCGTCCAAAGCCGCCTTCGCCGTTGGGCCGTCACCCACTACCCCGACGCTGATCGTCGCCATGTCCGGCTTGGCCGTCGCCTCTCCTACTGCGTTGACCGTGATCGTCTGCATTTGCGCCTGAGCCGCTACCTGCGCCGCCACTGGGTTCGCCCCGAACCCCTGGAACAGCACAGCCAGAGCCACTACCGCTACCGCCAGCATCGCTAGTGGCATCGTCATCTTCTTCACCCGATTACTCGTCTCCATGTGTGTCTCGTCCTTTCGTCTACATCGTTCAGTATAGGTACCACAAAGACATAACGCTGCCCCCACCAAAAAGTTCCACATCGAACATCGAATCCAGAAAGAAGGCTTGGCTAAACTTTATACAACATTCCCTAGTTGGACGAATGTAGCTGGCTCTGCGACACCTTGCCTCCACTCCATTACTTGACGCTAACCCGCTTTAGCTGCTATAATAAGAGCGCACGGGCAGTCTGGCCTGCGCCAAGGGGGTTTGTAGTGGCGGTAGAACAGTTGCGGGTACTGGTGATTGACGACTCCAGCCTGGTCGCCGAGGCGATCCGCGGGCGGCTTCAAGCTGCCCACTTCGAGGTAGTTGTCGTCAACAGCGGTGAGGAGGCTGTCGCTCAAGTCTCCGACCTCAAGCCCGATATTGTGACCGTGGACGCGAATATGCCAGGCATGGACGGCACTAGCGCGATCAAGCTCCTGCGCGAACAGCTACCCACCGCCGTGATCCTCATGCTCACCGGGCGCATCAACCTCAAAGAGAAGATGGATGCGCTTCGAGCTGGAGCCGACGATTACATGGTCAAAGACCCCGGCCTGCCAGAGCTACCCGCCCGCCTGCGCCTGCTCGTCGAAGTGCGGCGCAAGCGGTCACAGCAAAAAGCCGCTTACGGCATCGAGATATAACCCCCCTCCCCTCACGCAAGCTAGAGGGGAGTTCTTTTTTTATTCGGCTAGCGGCACGCTAGTCAGCATTCGACGCGTTAGGGGGCCGGGGCCAGTTGGGCTGGCTGTCAGGTGTACAACCGCTACGCTCATGTCGTCCGCCGGGAAGCCGCGATCCCGCTCCACCGCCAGTTGCAGCAGACGGTCAGCCAGTACTTCAGCCGAGGGCTGCGCGGCAGTATAGCTCGCAACCAGTGGCGGTAGGTTGAGCCGCTGCTCGAACTTTGCGCCCGCGTGCAGCAGCCCATCACTGTAGGCCACCAGGTAGCTGCCAGAGGTCAGCGGCACCTCAGTGAAGGAGGCAGGCGCGCTCTGGCCCACCCCCAGCGTAGCAGCATAGTCGTCCAGCAGGCGGGTAGCCCCATCTGCGTTGACCAGCACAGCAGGCGCATCGCCACTACGCGAAATCTGTGCCATCCTACCACTCGCCTCCACCGCAATCAGGATCAGCGTTACGCTAACCTTGCCGCCGCGATAGAGGTAGAGTTGGGCGTGAACCAGGCGGGCGACCACATCCAGCGGCGCACCATCCTTCAGCAACGCAATCGCCTTGCCCACCGCCTGCTGGCTCAAGAGCTTGGCCGGGCCGCCGCTGCCCTGCCCATCCGCCAGCAGCACAACGAAACCACCCAACGGCGACTCGATTATCTCAACTGTGTCACCGCTCTCGCGGGTAGCGTACTTGTTGCACTTGGCAACCGCCAGTTCCAGTAGGGCCATCTTATCCTACTCCTCTCTCCATATCAGGAGAAAGGTGGGGTGGTTAAGGCTTACGTGCAGTAGCAACGGCAAAGATAGGTGGCACCTTGAAGTCAGTTGTGCGGCTCATAGTGTTCATCACCCCAACAATCATCCGCTCGACCTCGGCCAGTGGCGTGCCAGTCGCAGCAGCAATCCCTTGCCGAGCGTTGTACATAGCCCCTACCCCAGCAGCAAAGGCATAGCGCATATCATTCTCGTTGTGGGTGAACAACGGATGGTCGCTCTCGCTCTCGCGTCGCTGGTAGTCAACGAAGCCCGCCCCCGCCACCAGGCCAGGCAGTTCCTCCACGATGTTCGGGTGCGACCCTATCCGGCCCAGCGTAGTAAAGAGCAGCCCGTTGATCCGATCATAGTTCTGGTCATTATTAACTGAAGGCAATTGACGCAGCTCAATCACGCAAAGAGTGCCACCGCTGCTCAGCCGCTCGTAGACGCGTTTGAGAGCCATGTCGGGCCGCTGGGTGTGCAGCAACACTAGCGAAGCGAGAGCCAGGTCAAAAGAGCCAGGCGGTAGCTCCACCTGGATGTCGCCACTGCTGAAGCTGGCGTTCAGCTTGTGTTGGCTAGCAGTCATAGCCGCATTCTGGATGGCTACTGGGTTGCGGTCAATGCCTATCAATTGTGCGCCAGGGTAGACCTCCAACATACGGAAACCCAGTTGCCCACTACCACAGCCGAGGTCGAGGATCGCCCGTACATTATCTCCCGCAAACCCCCTGATGTGGCGAATCAGATAGTTGCTGATCAGCCTGGTCTGTGTCTCCAACCGCAAGCGATCCTGCTCTGGGTCGTCAAAGATGTATGGGTTGCTACTTGTCTGTTCTGCCATAGTTTCTCCTTGCTCTCTAAGGCTTGCGCGCAGTCACCACCCCACAGGGCGAGTCGCTAAAGACAACCGCACCCGTTCCTTTGTTCATCAACCTCACCAACATCTGCTCGATCTGTTCTAGCGGCACCCCGTTCGCTTTTGCCAGACCCACCCGCGCACTGTAGATGCCGCCAATGCTCAGGGCAGTGACATAGGTAGCCTCGGTGCTGTTGTTTGGCAAGAAGGGATGATCGTCCTGCGCCTCGCGTCGGCTTGCCCCCTCAAAGCCGCTATCCTTGAGCAGGCCCGGCAGTTCGTCCATGATATGCGGATGCACCCCCATCCGTTCTAGCGCGACAACGAGCATCGCAAGTAGCTGCTTGAAGGTTGGCTCCTCAGTCGTGCTGGCCGG
>Ga0123337_10002976_pt1 | contig 18635 bp, 12 predicted proteins | sample frozenSSSSmetaG_FD_89792 | JGI IMG/M metagenome (GOLD analysis project Ga0123337, IMG submission 89792) | Glacier valley bacterial and archeal communities from Borup Fiord, Nunavut, Canada, to study Microbial Dark Matter (Phase II) -... | ecosystem: Environmental > Aquatic > Freshwater > Ice >... | reverse complement strand
CCTGGTCGTCACCGAGGGCAACTACCTGCTGCTCGACGACCCCGGCTGGCGGGAGGTCCGGGCCGCGATGGACCAGGTCTGGTACGTCGAGCTCGGGGAGCCGGAGCGGCTGCGCCGCCTGGTCGAGCGTCACGTCTCCTTCGGCAAGCCGCCCGAGTCGGCCCGCGCCTGGGCCCTCGGTCCTGACCAGGCCAACGCCGAGCGGGTGGCGTCGACGCGGTCGACCGCCGATCTCGTCGTGACCATGGGATGAGCCGGGCGGGGGCTCGGCGGGCGTCGCCTGGAGCCGGCGGGTCGCGTCGACCCCTTGTGGGGCGCGTGCCTGCTCGCGGCCACCCCGAGCCCTTGCGGTGACGCCGTACGGCGTAGTGGACTGCGGGTCAGCACTGTTGCTCCCGGCAACGCCGCCCCGCAGGAAGGCCAACGATGTCCGACACCGTCACCACCAACACCCCGTCACAGACGGCAGGGGAGAGCGACCTCCCGCTCCTGCAGCAGACGATCGGCGACAGCTTCGACGCCACGGTTGCCCGCTTCGGTGACCGCGAGGCGCTCGTCGACGTGACGCAGGGCCGGCGGTGGACGTACGCCGAGCTGTCCGCGGAGGTCGAACGGCTGGCCCGCGCCTTCGTGGGGGCGGGGATCAGCCAGGGCGACCGGGTCGGCATCTGGGCACCGAACTGCGCCGAGTGGACGATGGTGCAGTACGCCACGGCCAAGATGGGGGCGATCCTGGTCAACATCAACCCGTCGTACCGCACGCACGAGCTGAGGTACGTCCTCGCTCAGGCCGGCACCCGCCTGGTCGTCGCGGCGCCGAGCCACAGGTCGAGCGACTACGCCGCGATGCTGGCCGAGGTCGAGCCCGAGCTCGACGGTCTCGAGTCCGTCGTCCTCATCGGCACCCAATCGTGGGATGACCTGTTGGACATGGCTGCTGACGTCACGACAGACCGCCTCGCCGAGATCCAGGCCGGCCTGGCGCCGGGTGACGCCATCAACATCCAGTACACCTCCGGCACCACGGGCTTCCCCAAGGGTGCCACCCTCAGCCACACCAACATCCTCAACAACGGATGGTTCGTCGGCGAGCTGTGCCGCTACACCGAGGCCGACCGGGTCTGCATACCGGTGCCGTTCTACCACTGCTTCGGCATGGTGATGGGCAACCTCGCGTGCACCACCCACGGTGCGGCGATGGTCATCCCCGCGCCGGGCTTCGACCCTGCAGCGACGCTGCGCGCCTGCCAGGACGAGCGCTGCACCTCGCTGTACGGGGTGCCCACGATGTTCATCGCCGAATGGGCCCTGCCTGACTTCGCGAGCTACGACCTGAGCAGCCTCCGCACCGGCATCATGGCCGGGTCGCCGTGCCCGGCCGAGATGATGAAGAAGGTCATAGCGGCGGGCATCGACCAGATCTCGATCTGCTACGGCATGACCGAGACCTCGCCCGTGTCGACGCAGACCCGGGTTGACGACTCCTTCGCACGCAAGGTCGGGACGGTCGGACGGGTCGGGCCGCACCTGCAGATCAAGGTCGTCGACCCTGTTACCGGTGAGGTGCTGCCCCGCGGCAGCGCCGGCGAGCTCGCCACCAAGGGCTACTCGGTGATGCTCGGCTACTGGGAGGAGCCGGCGAAGACGGCCGAGGTGCTGCGCGACGGGTGGATGCACACCGGCGACATCGCGGTGATGGACGACGACGGCTACGTGCAGATCACGGGCCGCATCAAGGACATGGTCATCCGCGGTGGGGAGAACATCTACCCCCGTGAGATCGAGGAGTTCCTCTACACCCACCCCGACATCCTCGACGCCCAGGTCATCGGCGTGCCCGACGAGAGGTACGGCGAGGAGCTGTGCGCCTGGGTGCGGATGCGCGAGGGCGCCGAGCCGCTGACGGCGCAGGCGGTGCGTGCCTTCGCGACCGGCAAGCTGGCGCACTACAAGATCCCGCGCTACGTGCGGGTCGTCGAGGACTTCCCCATGACCGTCACCGGCAAGGTGCGCAAGGTCGAGATGCGCGAGAAGTCTGTCGCCGACCTCGGTCTTGAGCCCGCCGGGTCCTAGCGTCGGGACGTCGTCAGCCGGTCAGCGGGTCAGCGGGTCAGCCGGCCACGAGGACGGTCCCGGCGTAGGCGGTGTCCACCCAGGCGTGCACGCTGATCCATAGCGCGCTCAGGTTGGGCACCTGGTTCGGGGTCATCTGCTCGGTGGTGCTCCGGTCCCCGAGTGCGCCGTTGCTGTCGTCCCCCCAGCACCACACGGTGTGGTCGAGCTTGAGGGCGCAGGTGAACTGGTGACCGGCCCCGGCCTGGGTCCAGGTCGTCGCCGATCCGACCTGGGCCGGTGACGTGAAGTTGCCCGTCGAGGTGCCCTGTCCGATCTCGGCGGTGGAGTTGATGCCCCAGCAGTAGAGCGCCCCGCCGGTGGCCACCGCGCAGGCGTGGAAGTAGCCGGTGGACACGTCGGTCCAGGTCCCGGCGCCGATCCGGGCCGGGGTGGAGCGCGACGTGGTGTCGCCCTGGCCGAGCTGGCCGTTGGCGTTGTAGCCCCAGCAGTACAGGGCGTTCGCGGTCGTGCGGGCGCACGTGTCCTGGTGACCGGCCGAGACCTGGCTCCAAGTCGACCCGCCGGTCGTGACCTGCACGGGCGTGGTGCGCGTGCTGATCGTGCCGTCCCCGATCTGGCCCTGGTTGTTGGTGCCCCAGCACCACAGGGTCGAGTCGGTCTTGATGGCGCAGGTGTGGCTCTCCCCCACCGACACGCTGCGCCACGTCCCCGCTGGACCGGCGGTCGGGGACGAGACGTTGGTGGTTGACCCGGTGCCGTACTGGTTACATCCCGCATCGCCCCAGCACCACAGACTGCCGTTCTTGCGGATCGCGCAGGAGGTCTCCCAGCTGCCGGACACGGTGGCCCACGTGGTGGCGCTGCCGGCCTGAACGGGCCAGTTGCGCTGGGTGGTCGTGCCGTCGCCCACCTCGCCGCTGGGGTTCTGTCCCCAGCACCACAAGGTGCCGTCGTCACGCACGCCGCAGCCGTCTAGCCACCCGCCGGAGGCGCTGACCCACGACGACGACGGGGAGATCGGGGTGGGTGAGGTGACCCGGTTCGTGTCACTGGCCAGCTGGCCACTCCCGTCCTCGCCCTGGCACCAGATGGCGTCGTCGGTGCGCACGCCGCAGAAGTAGTGCTCGCCGCCCGCCAGGGCCGTCCAGCTCGTGGCGGAACCCGAGGCGACCGGTGAGGTCTGGTCGGTCGTGCTGCCGTCGCCGAGCTGGCCCTGGCCGTTGTAGCCCCAGCAGTAGACCGCGCCACTGTTCTTGCGGGCGCAGGTGCTGTCGTCGAGGACGCCGAGGACGCCGAGGTCGCCCCAGTCGGTGGCGCCGGTGGACTCCTGAACCGGCGTCGAGGAGTCGGCGGTGGATCCGCGGCCGAGCTTGCCGAACGAGCCCGCGCCCCAGCACCACAGGGTGCCGTCCAGGCGGATGCCGCAGGTGTGGTGGCCGCCGTCCACCTCGGCCCAGGTGGTCCCCGCGGCCACCGCCACCGGGGCGTTCCGGTCGGTGGTGGTGCCGTCGCCGACGCGGCCGTTGCCGTTGTTGCCCCAGCACCACAGCGACGAGTCGGCCGCCTTGATCGCGCAGGCGTGGTCGTAGGCCGTCGTCACCGACGTCCAGGTCGAGCTCCCGACCTGGACCGGCACCGCCGAGGAGGTCATCGATCCCGTGCCGAGCCGGCCGTTCGCGCGTAGCCCCAGCACCACAGGGTGCCGGCGGTCTTGAGGCCGCAGGTCATGTACTGGCCCACCGACACCGAGGCCCAGGTCGTGCCACCCGTGGTGGTCACCTGGGTCGGCACGGTGACCGGTGAGGCGGTCGTGTTGTTTCCCACCTCACCGTCCGGGTTGTAGCCCCAGCACCACAGGCTGGCATCGGTCTTGATGGCGCAGGCATTGACGTACCCGACGGACACCGCGGTCCAGGTGCCGCCGCCGGAGTCCGCGACGGGGTACTTGGACGTCGTCGTGGTGCCGTCCCCGAGCCGTCCGTAGCTGTTGTCTCCCCAGCAGTAGAGCGCCCGGGCCGTGGTCAGGCCGCAGGTGGACTGGTAGCCCGCTGGCACCGTGGACCACGCCTCCAGTCCCTGGATGCGGAACGCGGTCGACGTCGTCGACGTGACGAGCAGCGAGCCCGCCTGGCCGACGTTGCCCTTGCCCCAGCTGACCAGCGGGGTGACCCAGCTGGCGGAGGCCCGGGCTGCACCGGATGACGAGCCGCCCAGACCGACCGCCCAGGTGCCAGCAGCGAACGCCGCACTGCTCACGCCGACGAGCGTGAGCAGTGCGACGCAGGCGATGACGCCTGCCCTGCGCAACCGGGCAGAGGTCGACACGAGGCACCCTCCGGTGGCTAGGACGTCCAGGCGTTGGTGGCCGGGCTGGTGGTCGAGGTGGCGGCCCCACCGGTGGCGGCGACGCCGGTGAAGGACGGCATCTCGAAGTAGGTGTTCTGACAGGCCGACGGGGACGAGCTGCCCATCGCCGCATCATTGGTCAGGGTCACCACCAACGGGTTGTTGGCTGCCGCACTCGCACCGACGGTCACGGGTGTCGTCAGGGTGTGGGTCGATCCGCTCACGCCCGTCGAGAAGCTCCAGTTGACCAGGTTCGGCGTCGCGGCCGCGCAGCCTGGCTGCAAGGTGGTGAGCGAACCATCCGAGTAGCCCGCGGCGTAGGTCGTGCTGGTCGGGAGGTTGAACGCGGTGATGGTCACCGGGAAGGCGTTGGGGTTCGAGATCGAGATCACGACGTCACCACTGCCGCCTGGATAGAGCTTGTTTCCGGCCGCCGGCGTCGCGGTGGCCACGATGGTCAGGTTGGCGACGGTGGCCGACTGGCCCTCGCCGCTGGAGTTCGCCCCCAGGCCGACGATCCAGTTCGTGATGGCGTCAGCGGTGCCACCGGCGAGGATCACGCCCAGGGCAGCCGAGATGATGCGGGCCTTGCGTGACCGACGAGATCGAGGTGGCGCATGGCGCGGCCTTCGTCGTCCGAAGTGAACAGATACAGATCGCTCCCACGCTCGCGGCTCCGCGTTCGTCGTGGACCCTGTCCCACCTCATCGGCTCCAGCCCTGCGGACCTGAGCGAATGTCGGCGAGCCATTGAGGGGCTGGAGCAGGCGGGTGGTAGCTTGCTGGCCCCATGTCGGGTTTTGGGAGAGCCTCAGGCGTCAGGGGTCGAAGCGCGCACGATCACGGCCAGGAGCGCGGTGCCCAGCACCGCGGGCAGGGGACACCCTCTCGGCGGCGGACCCTAGGCTGGTGCCCATGGTCTCGCCTTCCGCCGCGCTCACCCCCCTGCTCACCTCGGCCATCGCCGCGGCCTTCGGCGACGACCTGCGGAGCGCTGACCCGGTGCTGCGTCCGAGCCAGTTCGCCGACCTGCAGTGCAACGCCCCGCTCGCGCTGGCCAAGCGGCTCGGTCTGCCCCCGCGCGAGGCCGCGGCCAAGATCGTCGACGCCCTGGCCGGGCTCGACACCGACGGCATGTGCAGCGGGGTCGAGATCAGCGGCCCGGGCTTCATCAACCTCACCCTCGCCGACCGCTGGATCGCGTCCGGCGTCAACGAGATCAGTGGCGACGAGCGTCTCGGGGTCCCGCTGCAGGAGCGTCAGATCGTGCCGGTCGACTACTCCGCGCCCAATGTGGCCAAGGAGATGCACGTCGGCCACCTGCGCACGACGATCGTCGGCGACGCGCTCGCCCGCACCCTGGAGCACCTCGGCCACACCGTGGTCCGGCAGAACCACATCGGTGACTGGGGCACACCGTTCGGCATGCTCATCGAGCACCTGCTCGACGTCGGCGACGACTCGGCGCAGGCCGGGCTGCTCCAGACCGACCCCAACGCCTTCTACCAGGGGGCCCGCGCCAAGTTCGACGCCGGGGAGCCGTTCGCGAGCCGGGCGCGGTCACGGGTCGTCGCGCTGCAGGCGGACGACCCCGACACCCTCACCATCTGGCACCGGCTCGTGAATCTCTCCCGGCAGTACTTCAACCGGGTCTACTCCACCCTCGACGTCACCCTCACGGACGCCGACCTGGCGGGGGAGTCGTCCTACAACGCCGACCTGGCGCAGGTCTGCGACGCGCTGGAGGCGGCAGGCATCGCCACCGTGTCGGAGGGGGCGCTCTGTGTCTTCCTCGACGGCTACACCGGGCGCGAAGGGAAGCCGGTGCCGCTGATCATCCGCAAGTCCGACGGGGGCTACGGCTACGGCACCACCGACCTCGCGACCATCCGCCACCGGGTGCGCGACCTCGGTGCCGACAGGGTGCTCTACGTCGTCGGGGTCACGCAGGCCCTGCACTTCCAGATGGTCTGGGAGACAGCGAGACTCGCGGGCTGGATCCCCGCCGGGGTCGAGGTCGTGCACGTCAAGATCGGCAGCGTGCTCGGCGTCGACCACAAGATCCTGCGGACCCGCGCGGGGGAGTCGATGCGCCTGGTGACCCTGCTCGACGAGGCGGTGGCCGGCGCCCGCGCGGTGCTCGACGAGCGGCGGCCCGACCTGGACGAGGTCACCCGCGGCGCGATCGCCGTGCAGGTGGGCATCGGCGCGGTCAAGTACGCCGACCTGTCGGTCGCCCACGACAGCGACTACGTCTTCGACCTCGAGCGGATGCTCGCCCTCACCGGCAACACCGGGCCCTACCTGCAGTATGCCGTCACCCGGGTGCGCTCGATCTTCCGCGCGGCCGGGCTGGAGGTCGAGGGGGTCGAGCGCGTCGTCGTGCTCACCGAGCCGGGGGAGCGCGCGCTGGCGGTGGCGCTGCTGAAGTTCGGTGACGTCGTCGCGGCGGTCGGTGACGAGCTCGAGCCGCACCGGCTGTGCGGCTACCTCTTCGACCTCGCGCAGACCTACTCGTCCTTCTACGAGGACTGCCCGGTGCTCAAGGCCGAGACCTCCGAGCTGCGCGAGTCGCGGTTGGCCCTGTGTGCCCTTACCCTCCGGGTGGTGGTGCAAGGTCTCGCGTTGCTGGGCGTGCGGTCACCCGAGAAGATGTAGCAAAAAAAGTCCCGATACTGACCATAATGGGGCTATTAATGGCCTACAGTCCCATTTGTCAATACCTCCGGACCGGCGGGGGCTCGAGGTTGGGGACCACATGGACACGAAGGACGATGTCGCCAGCAGCGAGCTGCACCCTGTGCGACCGGGGGAGGACAGGTCCGGTGAGGTCGTGGTCGTGGTCGACCCCGACCTGGGGGTGCGGCGGGCCCACGTGGCCGCAGTACACGGCCTGGGGGTGACCACCTACGACCTGCAGTCGGGTTGGGTGCACGATGCCTGTGCGCTCGCGCTGCTCGGGATCGAGGACGACGGGCTGGCGCTCGACCGGGTCATCGACGCGGCCGTCCTGCCGCAGGACCGGGGTCAGGTGCTCGCCACGTACTCGGGCCTTCTGGCGACAGGCGGCCGGGTCGTCACGAGCTACCGGGTGGGCGGGGCAGCCGGCTGCCACTCGGTGCGCTGGATCCAGAGCACCGTCGAGGCCGACCTCGACGCCGGTGATCAGCTGCTGTGGGTCGTGGCGAGCCACGTGGACGTCAGCGCGGCGATATCTGCGGCAGCTGCCTCAGTGACAGCGGCGGCACCTGCGGTCGAGCGAGCCGAGCAGCAGCGGGCCCCGCAGGGAGCCGCGAGCCTCCGGCCCGACGACCGGCGCACGCAGCCACACAACCTGGTCGAGCTGCTCTCCGAGAAGGAGTCGCGGGAACGAATACTCCTGGCGGACGCCGTGCACGACAAGCCGATCCAGCTGATCGCCGCCGCGCGGTTACGGCTGTCGGCTCTGCGGCGTCGGCTGGGCCAGGCTGGTCAGGTGGAGCTCGAGGAATGGGGTCCGCAGGTCGTCTACGAGACCGAGCGGGTGAGCTCCATCCTCGGGGCGGCCCTCGAGCAGCTGCGCGGGCTCATCACAATCCTCACTCCGCCGGACCTCACGGGTGGGCTCCTCCACGCCATCGGCGAGGTCGCCGAGGCGACCTTCCGCGACACCGGCACGACGGTGAGCTGCACCGGCCCGGCCGCCCTGTCGCTCACGCCGGCGCAGCAGGATGCAGCCATGCGGATCCTGCGAGAGGCGCTGGCCAACGTCCGGCAGCACGCGCAGGCGCGGCGGGTCGTCGTCCGGGTCAGCATCGAGGGTGGACCCGTCGTGCTCACCGTCGAGGACGACGGGGTGGGCAGCCCGGACCTGGAGCCCAGCCAGGGGCACCTCGGCCTGATGTCGATGTACGCCAGGGCCGCCGACGCCGGAGCCGTGTTGGCGGTCAGCAGCGCCGAGGGCGTCGGCACCAGCGTCGTCCTGCGGTTCCCGCTAGCCGGCTGACCCCGCCTGGTCTGCCGGGTCACGGTCACGGTCAGGGGCCGCGGCGTGTCGCGCTCCGTACGCACCGTCTTCAGGAATGGCTGAGACCCAGCAGACTGGGTCTCGGGCGAGCGAGCTTCTTGACACAGCACTTCCGGCTGGACAGGCTGGGCGTCGACATCCAAGACCGAGCACTCGCTCGGTCGGCCACGTCTGCTGCAACGACGCCGCCCACCGGCCCAGGAGGACCCATGTCCGATCCCGCGACCCCCGCGACCACCTCAGCTCCCCCTCTCGGCGAGCTGCTCAAGGACTCCCCGAAGAACTGGGGGAAGTGGGGTGACGACGACGAGGTCGGGGGCCTGAACTACCTCGGCCCGGAGCAGGTGATGGCCGCGGCCGGACTGATCCGCACCGGCAAGGTCTTCACCCTCCAGCGGCTGATCGGCGACCCGTTGGGCGACCCGGTCTGGCCCGGGCGCACGCCGGCCGAGCGCACCCAGATCCTCGACGAGTCGACGTGGGACAGTGACGACGCCCCGGCCTACCCCGGCGGGCTGCACTACGCCGACGACAAGATCAACGCCTTCCTCCAGGGCTCGACGCAGTACGACGCCCTGGGGCACGTCTGGTACGACGGGCAGCTGTGGAACGGGTACGACGCGCGCACGACCATCGGCGGCCTCCGCAAGGCCAGCATCGAGCCGATCGCCCAGCGCGGGGTCGTCGGTCGCGCTGTGCTGCTCGACATGGCCCGCTTCCGCGGCAAGTCCAACCTCGACTCGGCTGAGACCTACACCCACGACGACCTGCTCGCCTGCGCGAAGGCCCAGGGGGTCGAGCTGCGCAAGCGCGACATCATCGTCATCCGCACCAACTTCCTCCAGCTCTTCTTCGACCTCGGAGACAAGTTCTACGAAGGCTTCTGCGAGCCGGGACTGGTCTACAGCCCTGAGCTGGTGGCGTGGTTCGCCGACATGGAGATCCCCAACCTCGTCACGGACACCATCGCCAACGAGGTCACCACCGACCCCAACAACGGGGTCGCCCTCGTGCTGCACAACGCCCTCATGCGTAACCTCGGTGTCACCCTCACCGAGATCGCCGACCTCGAGAAGCTGGCCGACGACTGCGCCGCCGACAGAGTCTACGAGTTCTTCTACGCCGCAGCGCCGCTCAAGGTCGCCCTCGGCAGCGGCTCGCCGGTCAACCCCCTCGCGATCAAGTAGGAAGGGCATCGCGTGAGCGCCTACGACGAGCGCCCCTGGCTGCCTCTCTACGCCGGGGGGCCCGACGAGCTCACGCCGGAGTTCGCCGACGCCCTGTCGATGTTCGAGGCGGGGCTCGCGGCGGACCCCGGCGGGGTCGCCGTACGGTACTTCGACGGCGCCGTGACCCGAGCCGAGCTGGGCGCGCAGAGCGACGCCCTCGCCGTTGCGCTGCTCGACCACGGCTTCCAGCGGGGCGACCGGCTGGCGGTCTACCTGCAGAACGTGCCCCAGTTCGTCGTCTGCCTGCTGGCCACGTGGAAGGCCGGCGGGGTGATGGTCTCCATCAACCCCATGAGCCGGGTTCGTGAGCTGTCCTACCTGCTCAAGGACTCCGGCGCCACGGTCCTCGTCTCGCTCGAGGCGCTCTACGACGAGGTGGCCCGCGAGGTCGTGCCCGACACCGACGTCACGCTCGTGCTCACCACCAGCGAGCTGGAGCACCAGACTCGCCACGACCCCCGGCTCTTCTCCGGGATGAGCCGGGTGCGCCACGAGGGCACGACCGACCTCTCCGAGCTCATCGACCGGTATGCCGGGCAGTCGCCTCCCGCGGTCTTGCTCGCTGCCGACGACGTCGCCTTCCTCACCTACACCTCCGGCACGACCGGGGTGCCGAAGGGGGCGATGAACACCCACCGCAACGTCGTGTTCACCGCGATGGTCTACCGCGACTGTGCGCGCTTCGCCGCGGGCGGCTCGGTCTTCGGCGTGGCGCCGCTGTTTCACATCACGGGCCTCATCGGCCACGTGGCGGTGAGCTTCCTCGCCCCGCTGACGCTGGTGCTGGCCTACCGTTTCGAGCCCGGGGTGGTGCTCGACGCGCTCGTGGAGCACCGCCCGACCTACACGATCGGGGCGATCACCGCGTTCAACGCGCTTCTGGGTTCGCCCGCCTTCACGCAGGACCACTTCTTCTCCTTCACCTCGGTCTACTCCGGGGGCGCGGCAATCTCGCCGACGGCCGAGAAGGCGTTCCGCACCGCGACGGGGCGGCAGGTCCACAACGCCTACGGCCTGACCGAGACCACCAGCCCGATGACCCTCACGCCGTTCGGGGCCGACTCCCCCGTCGACCCGACGTCGGGAGCGCTCTCGGTCGGCGCACCGGCTCCGAGCACGGTCGTGCGGATCCAGGACGAGCAGGGGCACGACCTGCCGCTCGGCGAGGTCGGTGAGATCGTCGCGGAGGGCCCACAGGTCGTCGCCGGCTACTGGGGCAAGCCCGACGAGACCGCGGCCAACCTGCCGGGTGGGGCGCTGAAGAGCGGTGACGTCGGCTTCATGAACGAGGGCGGCTGGGTCTTCATCGTCGACCGCAAGAAGGACATGATCAACGCCTCCGGCTACAAGGTGTGGCCGCGCGAGGTCGAGGACGTGCTCGCCGAGCACCCGGCCGTGCGTGAGGCAGCAGTGGTCGGGGTGCCCGACGAGAAGCGGGGTGAGACGGTCAAGGCCTTCGTCAGCCTCAAGGCCGGGGCCGTCGCCCTCCCCGAGGAGCTCATCGCCCACTGCAAGGAAAGGATGGCGGCCTACAAGTACCCGCGTGAGGTCGTCGTGGTCGACGAGCTGCCCAAGACCGTCACCGGCAAGATCCTGCGCCGCGAGCTGCGCGGCTGACGGGGGGAACCGGGAGAGCGCGTCCCGGGCGACCGTCAATACGGACTATTTGTGCGCAGAGGCGACATTTTCCGTTAGTGTGCTCCTGCAGGCCCAATATTCTGCGGGAGGATGTGAGGGTGACCGACGACGTCGTGCGCATCGGGCAAGAGCTCCGTTCGCTCCGTCTCGCGCAGGACATGTCCGGTGGCGCGACGTTCGTGATCGACCCCGACCTTCGGGTGGTCTCTGCCAACGGGCCCGACCTTGCAGAGGCAGGGATCGACGGTCACGACCTGGTGGGTCGGCGGCTCGAGGAGATCCTGGCCCCGGACTCACCTGCGTCCCTCCTTGCGGCCTACCGGTCGGCGCTGGCGGGCCAGGAGGCTGACGTCGAGTTCGTCGAAGAGGCGAGCGGACGCCTCTTCCACGTCGAGATCCGGCCGCTGCGGGGAGCCGACGACGAGGTCATCGGAGCGGTGGCCCGGTCTGACGACCTGTCGTCGATCCGGGCCCAGCAGACCCATTTCGAGCACATCGCGTCGATGCACGTGGTCGGGGTGTCGACCTACGACCTGCGCTCGGGGTGGCGCCACGACGCGTGCGCCCTCGAGCTGCTCGGCCTGGACGACCCCATGCTCGAAGCAGACCAGGTCATCGAGCGGGCGGTGCTCCCCGACGACCGCGCCGCGATGGCTGCCAGCTGGGCTCGCCTGGCGCTTCACGGTGGTCGTGACACCCTGACTTTCCGGGTCGGAGCCGGGGGCGGGCCAGACCACCCGGTGGGCTTGCAGCGGCGCATCCAGAGCACGCTGGAGGTCCTGGTCGGCAAGGAGGGCCAGCTGCTGCGGGTGATATCGACCCATGTCGACGTGACTGCCTCGGTGACGGCGTCGGCCGAGCTGGAGCAGGCGCAACGGCAGGCGCATGCCGACCGGTTAGCCCTCGTGCGCGACGTCAGCGCGGTCCTCACCTCGTCGATGCTCCCGGTGGCTGGCCTGCTCAAGGCCATCCTCGACGTCGCCGTCGCGGCGCTCGGAGGAGGGGCCTGGTTCGCTGAGACGTCGCCCGACGGCCTGAGCTTCACGCACGTCGCCGTGAGCGCCGAGGATCCGGGAGCGGCTGACCGGCTGCTCGAGCTGTGGGCCGACCCGTCGGCCCGGCCGATACCGGACCTGCCCCTGCTGCGCGAGGTCCTCGAGACCGGCGTGGCGGTCACCAGCATCGACGACCCCGACTGGGTCGCCCGGTTCGAGAAGCAGGCGGGCCAGCTCCCCGTGGCCGACATGCGTCACGTCATCATCGTGCCGGTACGCAGCCACGCGAGGGTGGTCGGGTTGCTCAGCCTGCTGCGCACCGAGGAGGACAAGCCCTACCGGCCTGACGACCTCGACCTGGCCCAGATCCTCGCCGACCGCGCCGGAGCGGCGATCGCGGCCGAGCTGGCCCTGCAGTCCGCGACGAAGGAACGCGACCGTCGCCTGGCAACGAACCTGCTCCTCGAGGATGCGCGCGCCCAGCGCCACCGCCTGGTGGAGCGTCTCTCGGCGACGGAGACGCGAGAGCGCAGGATTCTCGCCGAGGCGGTGCACGACGAGCCCATCCAGCTGATCGCCGCGGCCCGGCTGCGGGTGATGGCCCTGCAGCGCCGACTCGACGCGGAACGCACGGGCGAGACCAACCCCCCTCGCGCACCGATCGCCGACGAGACGGCTCGCATCGGCAAGATCCTCGAGACCGCGATGGAGCGCCTGCGCCTGCTCATCGTCGCCTTGTCGCCTCCGGACCTGGAGGACGGACTCGTGGCCGCCCTCGTCGAGCTGGCCGACACCACCTTCTCGGGCACCCAGACCGTGGTGACCTGCCTTGGTCCGGAGTCCCTGCCGCTCACCGCAGCACAGGAGGGGGCTGCGCTGCTGATCGTGCGCGAGGCCCTCGTCAACGTCCGTCAGCACGCCAACGCGACGCGGGTGGTCGTGCGGGTGAGCGTCGGTGCTGCCTACACGGTGTTGCGGGTCGACGACGACGGGATCGGCGCCGCCGACATCGGGCCGCGCAAGGGGCACCTCGGGATGGTGTCGATGCGGGCCCGCGCCGAGGACGCCGGGGGTCAGCTGACCGTCGACAGCAAGGTCTCCGTGGGCACCAGCGTCGTCCTCACCTTCCCGGTACCGCACTGACACCCCCGCACTGACACCCCCGCACTGCCACCCCGCACTGCCACCCCGCACTGACCGCCCCCAAAGTGACACCCCGGACGGACTCACGCCGGCAGGGCGGGGTGCGGCGCAGCTCGGACCGCGCGAGCGAGCGCAGGTGCAGCCTCGTCGGGCCCGTCGAACAGCCGCACGGCGCGATGCCCGGCGTACATCGCGGCGAGGGGGGTCTCAGTGACGCCATCCCGCCGTGCAGCCGGATGGCCCGGTCGATCGCGGCGGTACCGGCGAGTGGCACCCGCGGCTGCTGGCGACCTCGGGCTCGGTCATGGCGACGGCCCAGCGAATCTGCCCGGCCAGCAACGGATCCAGCCACTCGCGCTGGAGCGTGAGCCCACGCCTCGTTGCGGGTACAAGTCGTACGGCGTCGCGACAGCGACCCCACAGCGCACCCCCAGCGGGGCCACCCAGAGTCGGGGACATGGCCCGGGAGACCGGGAGCCCACCGTCCGAGGAGTCCCGATGACCACGCTCGCCCGCACCCGCACGCCCGACCCACGCACCCGCCTCGGACGCCGACGAACCAGTGCGTCCGCCGGCGGTCTCGCCGTCCTGCTCGGCAGCACCGCGCCGGGTCGACGGCCCGCCGTGACCACGCCGGGCAGTGCCCCCGGCGCGCCGGAGGCTCCCGCCGGTCTCACCGGTAGTGCAGGTAGCGCTGGACTCACTGGACCAACCGCCCACCTCGGCGTCGTGGCGCGCGCCGGCGGCGGGCGATGAGCGCCCAGCAGGTCGACGGCACCGCCACGGTGCCGGGACCGGTGCTGGAGCTGCACGGCCCGGCCTACGAGTGGAGCCTGTGGTCGACGACGGTGCGCGTCGTGACCGCGGAGCCGGGAGCCCTGCGCTCGGCCAAGCGCCTCGTCGACGACGTGCTCGCCCACGTCGAGCTCGCGGCGAGCCCCGAGCGCGCGGATGCGGAGGTCGCGCGGCTGCGGGGCGGCCGATGGGTGCACGTCGGCGCCACCCTGGCGGCCCTGGTGGCGGCTGCACTCGCCCTCGACGAGCAGGGCCTGCGCTGGCCGGGCCTCGAGCTCGACGAGCAGGCACGGCTCGCGCAGGTGCCGGCCGGCACCCTGCTAGACCTCACCCCGGTGGCCCGACCGTGGGCGGCGGACCGATGCGCGCAGATCGTCGCCGCCCAGCTCGACGTCGGGTGCCTGGTCAGCCTCGGAGGCGACATCGCCACGGCCGGCCCGCCCGGGTCGTCGGCCGACTCCGGGTGGGAGGTACTCGTACAGGACGTCGACGGCGGGCCGGCTGCTGTGGTCGCCGTACCGACCGGTCTGGCGCTCGCGACCGTCGCCGGATCCCAGGGCGGGCGGTGGCGTGCCGTCACGGCGGTGGCGGCCGACTGCACGACCGCCCGGGCGGTCGCGGCCCAGCTGGCCGACGGCCCGGACGACCCGGGAAAGGCCGTGGCCGCAGGCGTTCCCGTGCGGGCCGTGAGGCACGACGGGACGGTCGAGCTCGCGGGCGGGTGGCCCCTCGATGCCGAGCTCGGCGACACACACGGGGTGGATCTTGAGCATTCTCTCCCCGGACTGCGGTGACCGATGTAGGCTAGGGATTGTTGCGACATCAACTGTCGCCCACATTCTTTCCTGTCACCCATCTCTCCTTCTGTCACCCATGTACCTGAAGGCCCGCGATGAGCCCCGAGTCTCGCGGGCCTTCAGACTGCCCGGGGCCGGACCACCGCGGGCTCGTCACCACCGCTGGCGGTGCGGCTGCCGTGGGGCCCGGCGGGCTGGCACTGTGAGGACCGACACGCGGGGGCGATAAGACCAGAGGTACCGCCGAGGCGGTACGACCGTCTAGGTTGCGGGGGTGCGGGCCGTCGGGCCGGCACCCCCGGTACTGTCGCTGAGGGTCAGGCTGGCACCACCAGCACGAGCAGGCCGACGGGAGTGCGCATGCGCATCGGAGTTCCACGCGAGACGTCACCGGGGGAGACACGGGTCGCCGCGACACCCGCCTCGGTGGAGAAGCTGCTCGGACTGGGCTACGAGGTGGCCGTCGAGGCCGGGGCAGGTGCCGAGGCGGCCTTCCCCGACGCCGCGTACGCCGCCGCCGGCGCCTCGGTGGTCGATGCCGGAGTCGTCTGGGGCAGCGACGTCGTGCTCAAGATCAACGCGCCCGATGACGCCGAGATCGCTGCGCTGCGGGACGGGGCACTGTTGGCCAGCCTGGTCAGCCCGGCCCTCAAGCCGGAGCTGGTGGCAAAGCTCGCGGCCCGGCGGATCACCGTGCTGGCCATGGACGCGGTGCCACGGATCTCGCGGGCGCAGGCCCTCGACGTGCTCTCCTCGATGGCCAACATCGGGGGCTACCGTGCGGTGATCGAGGCGGCGCACGAGTTCGGCAGCCTCTTCACGGGGCAGGTGACGGCCGCCGGCAAGGTGCCCCCGGCGAAGGTTCTCGTCATCGGCGCAGGCGTCGCGGGGCTCGCCGCCATCGGCACCGCGAACAGCCTCGGCGCGATGGTGCGGGCGTTCGACGCCCGCGTCGAGGCGGGCGAGCAGGTCGAGTCGATGGGTGCACAGTTCCTCCAGGTCGAACGCACCGAAGCCGAGCAGCAGGCGTCCGCCGACGGCTACGCCAAGGAGACGAGCGACGACTTCAACGCCCGCGCTGGCGCCCTCTACGGAGCCCAGGCCAAGGAGGTCGACATCATCATCACGACCGCCCTGATCCCCGGCCGCCCCGCCCCGCTGCTGATCACGGCCGACATGGTGGCGTCGATGAAGCCGGGCAGCGTCATCGTCGACATGGCCGCCGCCAACGGTGGCAACTGCGAGCTGTCCCGCGCCGGGGAGGTCGTCACCAGCGACAACGGGGTGAAGATCGTCGGCTACACCGACCTGCCCGGGCGCCTGCCGACCCAGGCGTCGAACCTCTTCGCGCAGAACCTCGTCAACCTGCTCAAGCTGCTCACCCCCGGCAAGGACGGCGAGGTCGTGCTCGACCTGGACGACGTCGTCCAGCGCGGCATGACCGTCGTGCGAGACGGCGAGCTGATGTGGCCACCGCCCCCGGTGCAGGTGTCGGCGGCTCCTGCCGCCCCCGCTGCTGCGGCCCGGCCGGTGAAGGAGCCGAAAGCCCCCCCGTCCCCGTCCCGTCGGTGGGCCGGCCTGGGCCTGGCCGCGCTGGTGCTGTTCCTGTCCACGGCCTTCGCTCCCGGGCAGCTCGGTGAGCACCTCACCGTGCTCACGCTGTCGGTGGTCATCGGGTTCTACGTCATCGGCAACGTCTCGCACGCTCTGCACACACCGCTGATGTCGGTGACCAACGCGATCTCCGGGGTGATCCTCGTCGGGGCCATGCTCCAGATCGGCTCCTCGCAGCTGGTGGTCCAGCTGCTCGCGGCGGTCGCGGTGCTCCTGGTCAGCATCAACGTCGTCGGCGGGTTCGCCGTGACCCGTCGCATGCTCAGCATGTTCTCGCGCGGACAGGAGCGATGACCATGAGCACGCAGAGCGCGACCTTCGCGGCCTACCTCGTCGCCGCGATCGCCTTCATCCTCAGTCTCGCCGGCCTCAGCAAGCACGAGACCTCACGCCGGGGCGTGACGTACGGCATCGTCGGCATGGCTGTCGCCGTGGTGGCGACGCTGGCGCTCCTGCTGGAGCACCCCAGCGGTCTCGGCCTGACCCTGCTCGTGGTCGCGGTGCTCGTCGGTGGCGCCATCGGCCTCTGGAGGGCCCGGGTCGTCGAGATGACGGGGATGCCTGAGCTCATCGCGCTGCTGCACAGCTTCGTCGGGCTCGCCGCCGTGCTCGTCGGGTGGAACGGCTACCTCGAGGACACCCCGCTGACCGGGTCGCTGCTCGGGGTGCACCACGCCGAGGTCTTCATCGGCGTCTTCATCGGCGCGGTGACGTTCACCGGCTCGATCGTGGCCTTCCTCAAGCTGTCGGCGCGGATCAGCTCGGCGCCGCTGATGCTGCCCGGCAAGAACCTGCTCAACGTCGGCGCCCTGGTCGGCTTCGTCGCCCTCACGGTGTGGTTCGTGCTCACCCCGTCGCTGGGGCTGCTCATCGCGGTGACGGTGCTCGCCCTCGCCCTGGGCTGGCACCTCGTGGCCTCGATCGGCGGCGGTGACATGCCGGTCGTGGTGTCGATGCTCAACAGCTACTCCGGCTGGGCCGCGGCGGCGTCGGGCTTCCTGCTCGACAACAACCTGCTCATCGTCACCGGCGCCCTCGTCGGCTCGTCGGGGGCCTACCTGTCCTTCATCATGTGTCAGGCGATGAACCGCTCGTTCCTGTCGGTCATTGCCGGCGGCTTCGGGATCGAGGCCCCCACCGGCAGCGACACCGACTACGGCGACCCCCGCGAGACCACCGCCGTCGACGTCGCCGAGCTGCTCCGCGACGCCACGTCGGTCGTCATCACCCCCGGCTACGGCATGGCCGTCGCCCAGGCGCAGTACCCTGTGGCCGACCTCACGGCCAAGCTGCGCGAGCGCGGCGTGCAGGTCCGCTTCGGCATCCACCCCGTCGCCGGTCGCCTGCCGGGGCACATGAACGTCCTGCTCGCCGAGGCCAAGGTGCCCTACGACATCGTCCTCGAGATGGACGAGGTCAACGACGACTTCGCCACCACCGACGTCGTGCTCGTCATCGGCGCCAATGACACGGTCAACCCCTCCGCCGAGGAGGACCCGGGCTCCCCCATCGCCGGCATGCCCGTGCTCGAGGTCTGGCACGCCAAGAACGTCATCGTCTTCAAGCGCTCGATGGCCTCCGGCTACGCCGGCGTGCAGAACCCCCTCTTCTTCCGCGACAACACCGCCATGCTCTTCGGAGACGCCAAGGACCGGGTCGAGGACATCCTGCGCGCCCTCTAGGACCCTGCTGAAGAAGGCTCGTTCGGGGGTCACGATCGTGATTCGGGGACGAGAGGGTGCCGCTTGGGGCGCTCAGGCCCCCTTGGACGGCTTGATTCTCGTGAGACCAGAACGATGTTCCGGTCGGCGTGAGGGGTACGTGGCCGGTGCAGGGGCTGCGAGGGGTGGTGGACGGGGGGTTCTGCCTCGTCCGTGGGGTTCAGGCCAGGACCCACGCTCCGTCGGTGCGGCTCAGGCCGAGGTTGAGCAGCCGGCGCAGGTTCAGGGCGGCGCTGCGGGTGTGGAGCCAGGCGTTGTTCTTCCGCACGCCGCGGT
>Ga0123337_10002974_pt1 | contig 18645 bp, 17 predicted proteins | sample frozenSSSSmetaG_FD_89792 | JGI IMG/M metagenome (GOLD analysis project Ga0123337, IMG submission 89792) | Glacier valley bacterial and archeal communities from Borup Fiord, Nunavut, Canada, to study Microbial Dark Matter (Phase II) -... | ecosystem: Environmental > Aquatic > Freshwater > Ice >... | reverse complement strand
CGCACCTGAATTTGTGCGGCCACAACATTCTTCGCAATGGCACGGAGGCGCAGAAGCAGAAATATTTGCCGCAGATTGCACGGGCCGAGACCATTGGGGCGTTAGCCTTGACCGAGCCGAACGCCGGCTCCGACGCGATGGGTATCCAGATGACGGCGCGGAAGGTTGACGGCGGGTATCTGCTCAACGGGACCAAAGTATTTATCACGAATGGCCCTATTGCCAACGTCATGATTGTATACACCAAGACGAAGCCGGAGGCGGGGAGTCGAGGCATTACCGCGTTCATCTTCGAGACCGCGACGAAGGGGTATCATGTGGCGCGAAAGCTCCAAAAGCTGGGGATGCACGGCTCACCAACGGGTGAACTTGTGTTTGAGGATGCCTTTGTGCCGGATGAAAACGTGCTGGGCAAGCCTAACGAAGGTTACAAAGTTGTGATGAGCGGCCTGGATATCGAACGGGCCTACTACGCCGTGAGCGCGGTGGGCGGCATCGAGGGCGCGTTGGAACTCTCCATCAAGTATGCGAAGGAGCGTGAACAGTTCGGGCAACCCATCGCCAATTTTCAGCTTGTGCAGGCTAAAATCGCCGATATGTTCACGGACTTAGAGGCGGCGAAACACATGGCGCACCGTGCGCTTTGGTTGGCACAACAGGGTAAGCGTGTGAGCAAAGAGGCGGCGGCGGCCCTGCTGTTTGTGGCGCGAGCCTCTTCACGGGCCGCGAACGAGGCCCTACAAATCCACGGCGGTTGGGGCTACCTGACCGATTTCGAGGTCGAGCGATTGTGGCGCGACGCACGGCTCGGCGAGATTGGCGCGGGTACAAACGAGATTCGCCAACTGCTGATTGCCTGCGAACTACTAGGGATGCGAGGATGAGGGGGGACAGATGAAATCAGTACGTATCGGGGGTGGCCTCGGCTTCTATGGCGACTCGTGGCAACCCGTCAAGGCGAGCATTGAGCGCGGCAATGTGCAGTATATCGCGTCTGACCATCTCGCGGAACTCACGCTGGCAATCCTGCAAAAAGATCGACAGCGCGACCCTAAACTTGGCTACACGCGTGACCTTGTACCCATGTTGGCCGAACTGTTGCCGCTTGCCCTCCCGCGTGGCGTCAAATTTATCCTGAACGCGGGAGGACTCAATCCGATGGCGGCGCGTGAGGTGCTGTTGGCCGCGCTCAAAAGGTTGGGTGTGAAGCTCAAGGTTGGCGTCGTGCTGGGCGACTCTGTAATAGAGCGACTCGACGAGCTACAGGCGTCAGGTGTCGCGCTAAACCATATGGACACAGGCGGGGATATCGCCAGCGTGCGCGAGCGGTTGCTGTTCGCGAACGCCTACCTGGGGGCGCGTCCACTCGTCGAAGCGTTGGCTGCTGGCGCGGATATTGTGCTGACGGGCCGCGTCGCCGACGCCGCGCTTTTCCTCGCGCCAATGGTGTATGAACTGGGGTGGTGCTGGGATGAGTGGGACAAGTTGGCGCAGGGTATCGTAGTGGGCCACCTGATGGAGTGCAGCGGTCAGGCGACGGGTGGCAACTTTGGTGGCGATTGGCGTAGTATTCCCAACCTTGCCCACATTGGGTATCCTATAGCCGAGGTCGCGGAAAATGGTGATGCCGTGCTTACCAAAGCCCCAAATACGGGTGGGCGCGTCAGCTTCGACACGTTACGCGAGCAACTATTGTACGAGGTTCACGACCCCGCGCACTACCTCACGCCCGACGTTGACGTAGACATGACCACGCTACATATGGAAGAGCTTGGCCCCGATCAGGTGCGGGTAAGCGGAGCAACGGGCCGTCCCGCGCCGGAAACGTTCAAGGTTGTCGCGGGCTATGAGGACGGCTATATGGGACAGGCGACGATTGGCTATGCGTGGCCCGACGCGCTCGCCAAAGCGCAGTTAGCGGCGCAAATCGTGCAGCAGCAGATGACTGAAAGTGGTTTGCAACCAGAGGAGACGCTGATCGAGTATCTCGGCTACAACTCTATTCACGGTCCATTGGCCGACCCAGCCGCGAGCGAAGGTCTCAACGAGGTCTATTTGCGTATAGCCGTTCGTTGTAAGGAAAAGCGCGACGCCGATAAATTGGGGCGTTTGCTCACACCGCTTGGTTTGAGCGGCCCCCCATTTATCGGTGGGGCAAGCGGCATTACAGCATCACGTGGCCTGCTGGGTATCTGGCCTACACTTGTGCCACGTGGAGTCATCGAAGAATATATTAGTGTGAGCGTTGAAGAGGTGGGCGAATGAAGACACAACTGGTACGCCTTGTTCATGCGCGTTCCGGCGATAAGGGCGACAAGGCTAACATTGCCATTTTTGCCCCTGACCGCGCGACCTATGATCTGCTCCTACGCGAAGTCACGGCGGAGCGCGTCAAGCAACATTTCATCGGCATTGCTTTTGGTAAGGTCGAACGCTTCGAGGCTCCCAACGTGCTTGCGCTCAACTTTGTGCTGCACGGTGCGCTCAATGGGGGGGCATCCCGTTCACTGCGAAGCGATGCGCTAGGAAAATCGCTCGCGTCGGCCCTGTTACGAATGGAAATAGAGGTAGGGGCCTAATTTATTACGCCCTAAAAAGGATACACTATATGTCGCAGAACGAAGAGCGTGTGGCCTCGGAGATTGAGCGTATCAAAAAGGGTGGGCCAGAAAAATACCATGAGCGCAACCGCAAGCAGAAGCGGTTATTCGCGCGTGACCGCCTTACATTGCTGCTCGACGATGGTAAGATTGAGTTCGAGGATGGCATGTTCGCGGAGAACCAGAACCCCGACTTGCCCTCCGATGCCATTATTACAGGTGTTGGGCGTGTTCACGGGCGACCTGTTGCGTTTAGTGCTTCGGATTCAACGGTCAAGGCGGGGGCGGCAGGCGAGAAATCAGTGCAGAAAAGCCTGCGAATGCAAGAGATGGCGATGCAGAGGCGTATCCCTTTCTTCTATTTGATCGACTCGGCGGGGGCGCGTATCACCGACCAGGTGCGTCTCTTTCCGGGGCGTAATCACGGCGGACGTACCTTTTATAACCAGATTAAAATGTCCGGCGTTGTCCCACAAATTGCGCTCCTGTTTGGCCCCTCGCCTGCTGGCTCCGCCTATACGCCCGCCTTTGCAGATATCGCGATTATGGTCGATGGCAACGCGAGCGCGTACCTGGGGTCGCCGCGCATGGCTGAGATGGTGACACGCGAGAAGGTTACGCTTGAAGAGATGGGCGGAGCGCGAATGCATTGCAGCGTCTCCGGCCTCGGTGATTTTCTCGCGGAAAGCGAAGAACACGCCATCGAGATTGCGCGTGAGTATTTCCGCTACATGCCACAAAGCTATCTTGAACAACCCGCAGACGCCACACCTATGGAACCGGCTAGCACCCGTCCACTGCGCGAAATCGTGCCGGAGGCGCAGAATAGACCATTTAATATGTACGAATTTTTGGACGCGCTTGTGGATGGTGGGAGCTTTTTGGAGGTCAAAAAGCTGTTTGCCCCCGAAATCATCACAGGTTTCGCACGCTTAAACGGGCGACCCGTTGGCATCGTTGCCAATCAACCGCGTGTCAAGGGTGGCGTTATCTTTGTAGATTCATCGGACAAGGCGGCGCGTTTCATCAATATTTGTAACGCCTTTAACATTCCTCTGCTTTTCCTGGCCGATGTATCGGGCTTTATGATTGGGGCCGCCGTCGAACGCGCGGGGATTATCCGGCACGGCGCGAAGTTTATCGCAGCGGTCTCACAGGCAACCGTGCCGAAAATATCGGTTATCGTGCGGAAGTGCTACGGGGCGGGTCTGTATGCGATGGCGGGGCCAGCGTTCGGAACGGATGCCGTTATCGCGTTACCAACGGCCCAGATCGCCGTGATGGGGCCAGAAGCCGCGATCAACGCAGTATTCGCCAACCAGATCGCGGAAATGCCCGAAGAGCAGCGCGACCCGTTTCGCAAAATGATGGAGGTGCGCTACGCCGAAGATATCGACATTTTTCGTCTCGCGTCTGAACTCATCGTTGACACAATCACCCCATTTGAGGCGTTGCGTGGTGAACTGATCGCACGGTACGGGGTCTATCAGACCAAAAGCGAACCATTCGCGGAACGGCGCAATCCGATTTATCCGGTGTGATATGGTCAGAATTATGATTATTAGGGTGCGGGGAGAACCTGGCGGTCTCTCCGCAAACGGAGAAAGAAAGAGCATATGAAGCATGTTGTCTCGAACATGGCTGGCGTCGTGCTGGAATATCTTGTCAAGGTCGGTGATACCATTGTGGTAGATCAAGATGTCGTCACACTAGAGTCCATGAAGATGCAAATACCTGTTCAATCGCTGGTCAGCGGCAGGGTCAAAGCACTCAAAGTCAAAGAGGGCGAGTTTGTCGATGATGGAGATGTGCTACTCGAAGTAGAATAAGCGAGGAACTATGACTACAGATAATAAAAACGGTGTATTTAAGCGACAAGGCTTAACAGAGCGCGAACTTGTGGAAATCAAGACGCTTGCAGATGTATGTGAGGCATATGAAAACCTGCATATGAAGCTGAATTGGGGAATATTGCGCTCACGTCCCCACGACCAGACAAACGACTTTCTCTATTACGAAAACAACGTACTGGTTGGTTTTTTGGCCTTCTTCAACTTCAACCCGTCGGAGGGCGAGGCAAGCGGCATGGTGCATCCTGAGCGGCGACGGCGGGGCATCTTCCGTCAATTGTTCGCGGCGGTATGTGCGGAAGCGCGAAGTCGTAGTGTGCCGACGCTACTACTGATTGTGGAACATGACTCGGCATCGGGCCAGGGGTTCGCGGCCTCGGTCAAGCCTGCGTATCATCATTCCGAGTACCGTATGGAGTTGGCTGGGGCCAAACCCTTGCCACCACCCAATCCGCGCCTGCATTTCCGTTTAGCGCGACCAGACGAGGCCCCTATGCTCGAACATATCAACGCCGTGTCGTTCGATATGGATGAGTCAAGCGGTACATGGTACGGTGCTGAGAACTTCCAAGACCCCAAAAAGAGGTTTTATATCGCAGTGCTGGATGAGACCGACGAGGTATATGTTGGTAAACTGGATGTTTCGCTTGGCGCAGAGGAGGCATATATCGCGGGCGTGGGCGTTCTCCCCGCGTACCAGAGACGCGGCTATGGTCGCCAGATGATAGCGCAAACGGTACATGACGTGCTTGCGCTGGGTCAGCAACGAATTGTGCTTGAGGTTGAGGCGAACAATAGAAACGCCCTCACGTTGTACCAGTCGTGCGGTTTCAAAGAGGTAAGCAGTTTCGACTATTATAGCTTGTCATTGTAGGCAAGCTGGGATATTCTGTTATGCAACAATCCATTTGCGCGTATTGTCGCCAACCGATTTATGGAAATAAATTGTCCGCTTTAGGGGCGACGTGGCATCCCGAACATTTTGTGTGTGGGGCGTGTGGGCAGCCCATTAGAGACGCAAGTTTCAACGTGCAGGACGGCAAGCCCTACCACGCCGCCTGTTTTCGGGACGCGGTTGCGCCGCGCTGCGCCTATTGTGGCAAGCCTTTGACGAGCGGATACTTGGTTGACCAATGGGGAACGAAGTTTTGTAAAGAGCATGAGGGGCAATACCCACGCTGCGATTTTTGTGGTCGTTTGATTGCACCGCAGCAACGAGAACAAGGTACACCAGAAAGTATGCGCTGTCCCGTTTGTCGTGCAGCCGCTATCGAGACGACAGAGGAGGCGCAACCGCTCTTTCGGGAATGTATCCTCTGGGTGGGCCGACAGGGGTTGCGCTACAATAATCAGCGTGTAGGCGTTGAGATTGTAGACCGCGCGCGACTGGCTCGCTACCTGAGTACGCGGGGGGAGCCACACACGCTCGGTGTCACAAAAAGCTCCATTCACACGCAAGATGGGCGTGTTGTGCGAACAGATATTGACGGCATCGCGATCCTGCACGGACTCCCCAAAGCATTGTTTCAAAGTGTCACCATCCACGAGCTAGGGCATGTCTGGCTCGTGGTGCAAGGGGTGCATAACCTTCCGTTGTGGGCCGAGGAGGGCTTTTGCGAACTGCTGTCATATCGCTTTGACACGGATGTGAACACGCCTGAAAGCCTGTATCGCGCAAAAGCCATCGAGAACAACCCCAATTCGACGTATGGCGAGGGGTATCGGCGTGTTCGCGCTATCGCGGACAAGTTGGGTTTCGAGCGTTTCATCGAACGGATTAGCACAAGTAAAGAGTTACCAATGCTATGATTGCGCTATACTGGCTATTCCAATGTGGGTTTCTCTTCGTGCATCTTGCCGAGCCGCCGCATTTCGGGCCAGAGAAGCGCAACCAGTAGCACCACCACAATCGTACCGATGCCGCCGCCGACGACGGAGACGAGCGGGCCAAAGAGTTGCGCCACCAGCCCCGACTCGAAGCCGCCAAGCTCGTTGGATGCGCCGATGAACAGCGAATTGACGGATGAGATACGTCCCAGCATCGCGTTGGGGGTGCGCGTCAAGAGCAGGGTGCTACGGATAACCACGCTGATATTGTCGAGTCCACCGAGCAGAAAGAGCATTGATAGTGAGAGCCAGAAGGAATGGGACAGGCCAAAGATAATCGTGGCAAGCCCAAAGCCGCCCACCGCCCAGAGCAGCACCTGACCCGCTTTTTTGAAGGGCGGGACGTGTGCAATGCCAAACGCGACGCAGAGCGCACCAACGGAGGGCGCGGCCCTGAGCCAGCCGAGACCAACAGGGCCGACGTGCAGGATATCTTTCGCGAAAATGGGGAGGAGCGTTGTCGCGCCGCCGAGCAAGACCGCGAACATATCCAGTGTAATCGAGGCCAGGATAATCTGAGTACTCCAAAGAAACTTCATTCCTTCGCGCAACGACCCCAGCGTTGTTTCGGTGCTTACGACAAGCTTTTGTTTCGGCTCATGTAGCGGCAGTAGAAGCAGGGCGTACAAGACCATGATTGCGGCATTTAGAGCATAGATCAAGGTCGCGCTATGCAAGAGTGCGATCAAGATGCCGCCAGCCGCCGGACCAAGCACGGATGCGAGCTGCCACGAGCTACTCGCCCACGTCGCGGCACTCTGATAGGCGTGTTCTGGTACGGCCTGTGTGACAAGTGTAGAACTGGCCGGACTGTTAAAAGCTGTGGCGGCCCCTATTATAAACAAGCAACCATAGATGAGCAGTAGGGGGCCATGGAGATAAGACAGTATTGTTAGACCAAGCGACGCGAGCGCGAGGAGAAAGAGTGTGACAAGCACGATGCGCTTGCGGTTGAACCTATCCGCGATATGGCCTGCGGGTAGCGATAGCACAAAAACAGGAATGACCTGTACCAATCCCACGAGGCCGAGATAGAGCGCGGAACCGGTGCGTTCGTAAAGTTCCCAACCAATCGCAATCGTAAGCATCTGCTCACCGAGCGATGAGAGGAACGAGCCGGTGAACAAGAGTCGGAAGTCAAGAAAGCGTAACGCGAGATAGGGGTCATGCGGAACGAGCGGTTTATTATTGTCGGTAGAGTCCACGATATTTCCTTGCCTGATGTATAACACAAATAGGGAGACCGTTGCCTTCGTCATTCTCCGAATGTGGCGTGGTCTCCCCATACGTCTGTTTCTCTTTAAGGATATCACATTTTTGTGGCAAGGTAGCGACGCAACCCGTTAGTCCCGATTGTTGCGTGTGGCGAGGTAGCCGAGGCCGAGCGCGATGGCGTCTTCCGCGCTTGCCCACACGACGTTGGGGACGAATTTTATCTTGCCCAGCGATTTGCGGGCATAAAAGCCAGCCGCCGAGCCTACGCTGGCGGTGGTTGCGCCAATCGCGGCCCCGATAACGGGCGAGACGCGGGAACGTTGGCAGATCGCGGCGCCAGCGATTGCGCCAATGGTGATACGTCCGAGGAAGGGGCCAATCGCGAGGCGGCTCGGTGTCATGGGGAGTTTGTCGCCCACCAGTTCGCCCACCGCCAACATGCTCGACACCACACGGCTTGCGGGCGCATCGAGAAATTGTTCGATGGTCGAGTCGGCATCAACTCCGACGCGCCGTGTCCAGTTGAGCAGCGCGAGTGGCGTCATTGAGCGTAGCCCCGTTACAAAGCCGAGTAGTCCGGCTTTCAGGTACACGCTGGTAGGATTTGCTGTTGCGTTATTTGATGAAAAAAAAGAATTTGCCAATGTCTATTCCAAACCTTTCTATAAGGATATTTTTGCATAAAAAGCTATCTCTTTTAGTACGTATAGATGTTCTGGGAAGGTTCACCGTAGGAACTATTGGTATGTTCTGCGTCCCTGCCCTGTGTGGACATCCGCAACGAGGCGGACCTGTACAACGTGATACACTAAGAACGGCGTAATGGCAATATAACATTCTTTGACTCGTTGAAAAGGAGCATAGACATATGGCTATCGACACAACATCGTTAACACAGCGTCCGACGTGGAGCGTGTTGGCGGCGCACTTTCAAAAGGTGCAGAGCGTCCACCTGCGTACCCTCTTCGCGGATGATCCTAAGCGCGGCGAACGCTTCACCCTTGAGGCTGAGGGCATCTATTTAGACTACTCGAAGAACCGCATTACCGATGAGACCGTACAACTGCTCCTGGCATTAGCTGAGGCGTCGGGCTTACGTGAGCGCATCGACGCGATGTTTAAGGGCGAGAAGATCAACGTCACCGAGAACCGCGCCGTGCTGCACGTCGCCCTACGTGCTCCGAAAGACGCAACCATTCTTGTTGACGGCGAGAATGTTGTCCCAGGCGTTCATGCCGTGCTCGACAAGATGGCTGATTTCTCCAACCGTGTACGTAGCGGCGAGTGGAAGGGCTACACCGGCAAGCGGATCCGCAACATCGTGAATATCGGCATCGGCGGCTCCGACCTCGGCCCACACATGGCGTATGCCGCGCTCCGCTACTATAGTGACCGCGACATCACGGCGCGTTTCGTGTCGAATGTCGATGGAACCGATTTCGCGGAGGCCACACGCGACCTCGACCCCGCCGAAACGCTGTTCATTGTCTCCTCGAAAACCTTTACCACGCTTGAAACGTTGACCAACGCACGTTCAGCGCGCGACTGGACCCTCCGCACCCTCGGCAACGAAGAGGCGATTGCGAAACACTTTGTCGCGGTCTCGACGAACGCTAAAGAGGTTACGAAGTTTGGCATTGATGCCGCGAACATGTTCGAGTTCAGCGATTGGGTCGGGGGCCGCTACTCTTACGACTCCGCGATTGGCTTGTCGTTGATGATCGCGATTGGGCCAGAGCAGTTTCGCCAGATGTTGGCGGGCTTCCACACGATGGATGAGCATTTCCGCACGACGCCCTTTGAGCGCAACCTACCTGTGCTGCTCGGCTTGCTCGGTGTGTGGTACAACAACTTTTTCGGCGCGCAAACCGTCGCGGTCTTGCCTTATGACCAGTATCTTGAGTACCTGAGTTCTTACCTGCAACAGCTCGACATGGAGAGCAATGGCAAGCACGTCGATCTGGATGGCAACGTTGTCAACTATCAGACCGGCCCCATCATCTGGGGGCAACCCGGCACGAATGGACAACACGCGTTTTACCAGCTTATTCATCAAGGTACAAAGCTCATCCCCTGTGACTTCATCGGCTTTACACATTCTCTGAATACCTTGCCGCCGCATCACGACCTGCTCATGGCGAACTTTTTCGCGCAGACCGAGGCATTGGCTTTTGGCAAAACGCCTGATGAGGTGAAGGCTGACGGTGTGGCGGCGGCGCAGGTTCCGCACCGCACATTTGAGGGCAACCACCCAACCAACACGCTGCTCGCGGATCGTCTCACGCCAGAGATGTTGGGCAAACTTATCGCGCTGTACGAACACAAAGTCTTCGTGCAAGGCACAATCTGGCATATCAACTCGTTCGACCAGTGGGGCGTCGAACTGGGCAAGGTGCTAGCCACGCGCATCATCCCCGAACTTCAAAACGCCGAAGAGCCAAAGCTCACGCACGATAGCTCGACTAACACGCTCATCGAGCGGTATCGTAAGGCGAACAATCGTTAGCGGTGGCGGCGGCGCGCTGCCCGCCACGTCCCCTCTAGTACAAAGAGAGAAAAATAATGGAAACGACGCTTACACTTGAGTTTATTTCTGATACGAAACAACATCTTAAAACGCTTGAACACAACCTAAAACATATTCATGGTGTACAGGTCGAGCTTGTAGAGCCACACGATCATACTGCGCCGGCCCTGGTTGGGATAGGCATTAGCGCGCGTGAGGAGCAGACAGCGCAAACTGTAGCGCAGACGCTCTATACGTTTCTCCACGACGAGCAGAGTGTGCAAGGCCAAAAGCAGCTCTTTCTCGTCACCAAAGAAGGGGATCGTGTAGACATAGAGACGTTACCCGTTGAAGAAATTTACAAAGTTATTGTCATTGCTCAAACAGGTGGCACGGTGCAACCGTAGCAAAAATGGGCTAGGTTCTACCCGTGAGCGTAGGAAGTCGAGTGGTTTAGCCGAGCCGAGTAGCAGATAAGTATAGGCGATTGACACGAGTGCGTCAGTCGCCTATGCTCTCTTACGGCAGGGCGATCATGGGTGCGAAGCCCGACCCGTTGTTGTGCAGAATGAAGTTTGCGGTTGTCTGGCGGAAAAGTATATCCGTATCGCCTTGAATGTGTACAACGATGTCCGGTCTTTGGTTGCCTGCCCCATTTTTCACTTCAAGCGTCACGACAGCTTTATCGGCGTTCGACCAGAGCAGGTGTGGCCCTGGATAGACCTTTGCGTGGGTGACATCGCTGCCAGGGAACTCGATGACGTTGATCGCGCCGTGCAGGTTCACCGCCATAAAATGCGTCGGTGCTGCCGCTGAGTCGTGGTCGCCCACAACCGCCTCAAGATGTGAGGTGCGCGTCGTGGCTCCATAGGCCATGTTGTTATAGATGCTGTGTCCCCCCGTCCAGACCACGTATAGCAGAAGGTAGCACACGATAGTGATAATCATCGTGACACCGATTGGAACCAACCAATGAAACTGCTTGCGTTGTCGCGCTCCCTTTTCGACAAGCTGCCTACTCTCGCGTCTTGGATCGGTTGTTTTCCTATTTGCAATACCAGCCGGCGTCATCTGCTGGCGTGTAGAGGTTGGTTGGCGGTTGGCTGCACTGGCGGGCATGACCTGTTGTCTCGTAGAGGTCGGTTGGCGGTTGGCTGCACTGGCGGGCATGACCTGTTGTCTCGCAGAGGTCGGCTGTCTGTTAGCGGTGCTAGCAGGCATGACCTGCTGACGTGTAGAGGTTGGTTGACGGTTGGCAGCACTAGCAGGCATAACCTGTTGTCTCGCAGAGGTTGGTTGACGGTTGGCGGTACTGGCGGACATGACCTGCTGTCTTGAGCCAGATGTTTGGCGGTTAGCGATACTGGCGGATGAGGTCAAGTTGTCGTTTGGCCGCCGCCGTTGCGTCTTTGGCTCAAGCTCAATGATGCCTTGCGTATCGTAGTTCGCCTGTGGCTCATCTTCATCCTCATAGAGGGCATCGGCATCGTTGGTTCTTGGCGCGGGCCGAGACATACCCGTATTCGGTGCGCGTCTGGGCGTACTCGCGTAGGGCGTATCTATATTGTTGGCACGTTTGAGAGGGTCATGCCCATCTCTCCGCATGTCTGATCGTTGTATGGGCATATTTATATCCTTTCATTGCTACTTATATCTACGTTTTATATACACTTTTAGTTCCAGTTTACTGCACTATAAAGCTGATACAATAAATACGTGGCCGTATACAAAATACTGTGTATGTTTTGATAGGACAGAAGAAGCAATTAGAGGCAAATACTGCACTGACCATACGTTTCCTGTTCTATAATAGAAAACAAATTCACAAACCGAAACATTCCCTCTTGAGTTATGCGTCGCTACCAATAGGATATAATTATAATGGCCTAATGTGCAAATATTGTTGTGATAAGAGGAAATTTGTACTATGCTCTCCCCCATTTCAAAGAACGAATGTTACGATGTGGTTGTGGTTGGCGCTAGTTTTGCTGGTCTGAGCTTTGCCAGTGTTGGTGCTGCGTTAGGGTTGCGTGTGCTGGTGATAGAGCGCGACGCGAAGGTTGGTGGTGTGGTGCGAACGACGGGCGTCTTTTTCAACGACGTACTCGACATTCTGGACGTTCCCAAGCGTTACTTGATGAACGCGGTGCGGCGTGTGCATGTGCAAGCACCAAATCAGACCCCACTTGAAATCAGTTCGCAGGCATACCGCTTCTATATGGCCGATGTGCCAGGGGTGTTGCAGTGGATGGCAGAGGGGGCGGAGCAGCGTGGGGCAGAGGTGCGTTGTGGTTTGAAGTTTCAATCCGTGATGCGCGAGCAAAGCGGCATCATGCAGCTTTCTGTAGGGAACACGGTGGGACAGAATGAGACGATTGCGACGCGCTTTCTGATTGGAGCCGATGGGACTCGTTCACAGGTGGCGCGAAGCGTGGGCTTAGAGCAGAACACGCGCTACCTGGCGGGTGCTGAGTGGTTGATTGACAATGTTTCCCTCGATGGCGAAACGTTTTATCTGGTCATGGATCAACAATTGGCCCCAGGCTATTGTGTGTGGTTGGCTCCGCACGGCCCGATTACCGCGCTTGGGGTCGCCGGACATCCACGCACCTTTAGCCCAACAGCCTCGTTGAAGGTCGCGCAAACCCTCTTTCAGGGTGTCGCAGACCTTAGCACTATGCGCGTTGTCGAGCGCAAAGCTGGCACGATCCCAACGGGTGGTCGCCTCAAACGTGTGCATCGCGACGATGAGCTAGGGCGTGTCCTGCTGCTTGGCGACGCCGCCGGACTCTGCGGAGCCGCAACGGGTGGCGGCATCTACCCCGCGCTGATTAGCGGACGGCTGGCCGCGCACGCGGTTGCAAGCGAGGTGCTAAATGGTGAGTCGGGAGCGGTCAAAGCATATTTGAAAAATATTGTCCACGCGAATCGTCTGGGTGACTACCTGCAAATCGAGGACTGGCTACGCCTGGTGCTTGATGCCATGCGCTCAAACGATGATGTCGGGATGCTCTACGGCCTGTTTCAGTCGGAGGAGGGTAGGCAAGTTCTGCAAAAGGCTCTGCTTAGTGTGCCAATTATCGGCATGGATAGCAACTTCTTCGCGCTCATGCGTGGCCTGCTGGGGAAGCATCCGCGCCTGTACCGCTCGGCGTTTCACGCGCTTGGCAAGCGTATAGGGGTAGAGCTGCAACGGGTCGCGGGAAAATAACAGGGAGGGTATTGGTGCGTCATCTCGTATCAATACCCTCGCTACTGTGCTATTTACGTTACGGTTCTACGACAATGTAGGTGCGTTCAGGGCTATCGGCGCCAGCGATACGCTCGAACATCTCACCATATTTTTGCATGAGAACAGCGCGAGCCTGGCCGCGTTCCTCGGACGTGCTTTCGTGTCCGTGTCCCGCGACGGGCGGCTCGCCCAGGAGGTTGCCCATGCGATCCGAGGGCGTCATCTGTACACGTCCATTGTTACGAACGCGCTTGATCTTTCCCGCGCTATGGCTCGTCGTGATGTAGATTTTGCCCTGGTCATGCGCGAACCAGACCGTCGTCGGTACGGCTGTTCCGTCCTTGCGGTAGGTTGTTGAGACAAAAAACTCGTGTGGATAGAGATACGCAAAGGGGTCTTGCGTGTGTGTCTCGCTGGTCGTCATAAAAAAGAATGCTCCTTTTATTGGTATGGGATGTGTTATGACACCCAAATAAGGAGTGTCACTTTGACAAGATTGTTATATCACATATCTACATGTTGAGCCTTTCGAGAATTCAGGTTTGCTGCGCCAAAAAATAGCCGATGCCGACCTTTGTGAGGATGTAGAGCGGGTGAACGGGGTCAGGTTCCAGTTTGCGGCGCAGGCGGTTCACATTGACTTGGAGCATGTGACCCTCGCCGACATATTCGGCCCCCCATACATGCTCTAGGAGTAGGTCTTGTGTGATGACGCGTCCCACGTTTTGCGCGAGATACGCAAGGATGCGATATTCGATGGGTGTAAGCGTGACCTCGTGGCCGTGCATTGTTACGAGGTGTTGCGCGCAATCTATGGTCAATGCGCCAATGGTGATAATGGTTGTTGTCAGGGGGCGCGCAAGCTCGTATGTGGCGAAGCGGGCGCGGCGCAAAATCGCCCGTACCCGCGCAAGGAGTTCATCGACGCTAAAGGGCTTGGTCAGGTAGTCATCCGCGCCAAGGTCGAGGCCACGCACCTTGTCTTGTTCTTGTCCGCGCGCCGTGACGATGATGATAGGAACCGCCGAATACTCGCGTATGTGCTGACATACCGCGAAGCCATCCATTTTTGGCATCATCACATCGAGCAGTAACAGATCGGGCGCGTGCTGCTCAAAGAGGTCGAGTGCTTGCTTGCCATCGCTCGCCGTGAGCAGATCATACCCCTCGAATTGCAGATTGCGCGTCATCAGGCGCAACAGTTGTGGGTCGTCGTCGGCGACCAGTAGCGTCGATTTTCTCGCAGGCATCGCGGCATGTCCTTTCCTGTTGTTGCCCGATACAACCCGATCCCTATAAGACCCTTATGGCCTCTTTATGCCACGTTACCACGCGTTCATGTGCAACACGTTGTCCAATGGTTCGCGGGAGGCGGGCTTGAAATCCGTGCCGATTGTGTAGGCGACGGGTAGCAGCGAGGTTTGTGTGATCTTCTCGTATGGAATGCCCAGGATCGCCGCCGCTTCTTTCTCATAGGGAAGATGTAGCGTCGTCCAGGCGGAGCCGAGGCCACGCGCACGCGCAGCTAACATAAAGCTCCACGCGGCGGGAAGAATCGACCCCCAGGAGCCAGCTTGCCCCTCCAAAGAGAGCTTTTCGATGCGACCCGCGATGCAGGGAATAACAAAGACGGGAACCTCGTGCAGGTGTTCCGCGAGATAATCGGCGGAGTCCACCACGCGCTTCTGGGTTTGCATACGCGGCGAGTCTTCCGCTAGTCTGCTGACAGGCGCGGGCGCGTTGCGATAGACCGCGAACGACCTGCGGTACAGATCGGCGATGGCGAGCCGTTTTTCCACATCGGTGACAACCACAAAGTGCCAACGCTGACTATTGCTACCGGTGGGAGCCTGTAACGCGATCTCCAGGCATTCGCGGATTATCTCTAGCTCAACAGGGCGGGTCAGGTCAAGCCGTTTTCGCACCGAGCGGGTTGTGGTCAATAACTGATCGAGGGTCAGGTCTAACTGGGGCATAATGTTCTCCTCAAAATAGCGCGTCTGTACATGGGTAAAGCTAGCGATATTGTACCGCCATGACGCATGATAGCACAACTTTTTCGATAGAAGTACAAGCTCCCTTTCACAAAAAAGATGAAACTATGCCTTATCGTTATGCGTACCTGTCAAAGAGCGTCAGTTAAAAGTATTTCACAACGAGGAGTGAGAATATGCATTGCGAAAAAGTGTATCTGGTGATTAATCCGCGAGCGGGTCAGGATATGACGAAGATGACGGATGTCTTCACGCTGTTCGCGGCGGCTGGGTGGGATGTGGACAACGCGTTGGTAGAGTACGGCGGTCACGCGGGCGAGCTGGCGACGAAAGCGGCAAAGCGCGACTACGATCTGATTATCGGGCATGGGGGCGACGGTACGACAAACGAGTTAGTGAACGCGGTCATGCAGAGCAAAAAGCAGACAAGCGTTGTTGGCGTTCTCGCTGGTGGAACCGCGAATCAATGGCCCCATGAAATTTCGATGCCGCTTGATCCAATCAAAGCCGCGCTTGCGCTGATCAATAGCGATGTGCGAAAGGTCGATGTTGGGCGTATCACCGTACAAAGTATTGTCTTCCCAGGTGCTTCCCAGGAGCAGCAGGTGGCACAAGAGGAAGAGGAAGAGAAAGCTAAAAAGGCCAGGAAGAAAGATAAGATTGAATACTATTTCTTGCTTACCGCAGGTCTGGGCATCGACGCCTCGGTGATCAGCCACACCTCAAAATCGCTGAAAGAGCGCATTGGCAGCCTCGCGTTTGATGTCGCCGCCGCGAAAGAGTTACCCGCGCAACATCCGTTTCATGTTGAGATATGTGAGGTGGATGCTGAACACGAAGAGGCGCAAGCAAAGACGCTGTGGACGGGCGAGGCACTACAAATCGTGCTTGGCAATACGCGGTTATACGGAGACGCAATCGACCTGACACCAAACGCGTACATTGATGATGGCCTGCTTGATATCTGTATCATTACCGCCAATAGCCCATTTACAAAGTTACAGCAAATGGCCTCGTTGGTGCTACGCCATAAGCCGGACAGCGACACGACAACGTATGTGCAAGGGTCGCATTTCACGCTCACCCTCCCCGCGACAATCGGACTACAACTGGACGGTAGTGCTATGGAGCTTGAAGATTGTCTCACCGATGAGGAGAGCGCGGCGTTAAAACAGGCAAAGGACGCAGCAAATGTCATGGTGACGTATCGTTTCGATGTATTCAAGCAAGCCTTGCCTGTAGCGATTCCACGTACCTATGACAACACGCTGTTCGCGGCCACCCATGATACCGACAATGAACAGCCTTCAATTGTGTCCTCGCTCCACGATGGTGCGGGACAAGCAGCGACCCAGGAGCAGATAGACGCGCTCTTGAAAGGCGGCAAGCAGGTGACGGTCTCTGGTGTGGCTCCCCATCCTGAAAAGAATAGCACCTATATTCTCGCGGGTACTACACGCAAAGAGAGTACAGGCGATATAAAGCCCGTCGCGGTACGGGTTACAACCGACACACAGTTATACACCCGCAAAGGTGAACGTGTCGCACTTGGAGCAGTTGCGGCACTGCAAGACGGTGCGCTGATCCTGGTGGAAGGTAAGACAAGCAAACGAGGTGTCATGCAAGCAAGCAGTATTATAGTATAAACCTGTGAGATGCTTTGCGGTGTATCGTGCGTAGAAGGCTCTTCTCATTTAGCAGATACTATGGTATGCTATGTCATGGTCATAGTATCTGCTACGCTGTCTTCCCACTAAGAGAGGTGAGGTATTTCTTCTCATGTGGGCAAATAAAGTGCTTTACTTTGTCGCGTAAAAAGAAAGAAGAGAAACATGACAGAATCCGTTGTTGTTTACACCGATCACACTGATAGCACTGATGCTGGTCGAGTGATTGGCTTGCAGATCAAGGAAGCCATGCAGGGCCAGCCTGACGTAGTTATTCTCTTTGCCGCGCCGACCTACGATCAGGCGACTCTGCTGAAGGTACTCAAGCAGACGTGCCAGCCTGTATTACTGGTAGGGTGCTCGTCGGCGGGCGAGTTTACCAACAATGTGCATGGCGAAGGAATGGTGAGCGCGGTTGCGCTGCAATCGAAAGACATTAAGTTTTCGCTTGGCGTGGGCCGCGATCTGAGTAAAAACCGGAAAGCTGCGGCTGAGTCTGTTGTCTCCACGTTTCAAGGCAACCGCGCCGACGAATATAGATATCGCTCCGCAATTGTCCTGACGGATGCACTCGCGGGACTCACAGATGATTTGGTCGAGCAGTTGACGGCTCTTACGGGGGGGGCCTATCAGTTCTTTGGGGGTGGTGCGGGCGATAACGCGCAGTTCAGTCATACGCCTGTCTTCTATGACACGGAGGTTGTCACCGATGGCGTGGTTGCGCTCGAAATGCTTTCCACCAAACCTATTGGTATTGGTGTACGGCATGGATGGCGTCCGGCGAGCGAGAGTCTACAGGTGACAGAAGCTGATGGGATGCGTCTGATAAGCCTGGACGGGAAGCCAGCGGTACAGGCGTTTCAAGAATATGCGAAGGCAACCAACCAGGTGTTCGATATCACCGACCCGCTTCCGTTTTTTCTGCACAGCCTGATTGGGATCGACGTTGGCGGCGGGTATAAACTGCGTGTGCCGCTTGCTGTGAATCCCGACGGCTCTATCCAGTGTGCCGCGGAAGTTCCGATGCGGTCAACCGTCAATATTATGAGTACCTCCAGCACGTCGGCGACGGAGGCGGCGGTGAGCGCGACGGGGGCGGCGATGCAAAATCTGTATGGGAGCAAGCCGTCGGTGGCCCTCTTCTTTGACTGCGTTGCGACACGTCTAAGGATGGGCCGCGAGTTCGGCTTTGAGCTGGACGCTGTGAAGCACAAACTCGCCACCACACCGTACATAGGGTGTAACTCGCACGGGCAAATCGCACGAGCGGAGGGGCAATTCAGCGGGTTCCACAATTGTACCGCCGTTGTATGTATAATTCCAGAATAAAAAACGGGTGTTAAGAAATCATGCCTCTACACCGTTCGTCCCTAATGTACCGTCATATGGGGTCATCGGAGGCGTAGAAGCATGATTTCTTAACACTTTCTTTTCCTGTATTCTAATACCCGCGCTGCTTGTCCACCGTATTATAGAGCGGTTGACCCGCGAGATAGCGGCGCAGATTTGCTGCGAAGATGGTGGCGGCCCGCTCGTTATAGTGTGGCGTCACCCCCGAATTGTGGGGACTCATCAGCACGTTGGGCATGTCCCATAGGGGAGACGTTGCGGGCAACGGCTCCTGTTGAAAGACATCTAAAGCAGCACCCGCGAGCTGTTTTTGTTGGAGGGCGTCGATAAGCGCAGGCTCGTCG
>Ga0123337_10002972_pt1 | contig 18648 bp, 12 predicted proteins | sample frozenSSSSmetaG_FD_89792 | JGI IMG/M metagenome (GOLD analysis project Ga0123337, IMG submission 89792) | Glacier valley bacterial and archeal communities from Borup Fiord, Nunavut, Canada, to study Microbial Dark Matter (Phase II) -... | ecosystem: Environmental > Aquatic > Freshwater > Ice >... | reverse complement strand
GTTATGAAATTATTCAGAGAAATTTTTGGGAGGATATGGGCCGCATGGGCCGCTACTGTATTTGTTACAACGATGTTGCTGTTTATGATCCCCTTTCTTATCATAAGAAAAATGCCTGAACCAAAAATGACCAGGCGCTTCATAGCGCTTTCTAAAACATGGATGGATATTTTTTTAAATGGTATCTTATGTCACCTTACCGTTGTGGGAAAAGAAAATTTTGAAGAAGGGAAAAATTATATTGTTGTTTGCAATCATAATTCACTGATGGATGTGCCGGTATCCTGTCCTTATATTCCCGGCGGCAATAAAACCATTGCTAAAAAAGAGATGGCGAAAACACCGGTGTTTGGAATATTATATGCTATGGGAAGTATTTTGGTTGACAGGAACAGTGAAAGAAGTCGCCGTGATAGTTACCAGCGAATGAAACAGGTTCTTGACATGGGTTTACACATGAGCATATATCCTGAGGGAACCCGTAATAAAAGCAGCGAACCACTGAAGTCTTTTCATGACGGGGCTTTCAGACTGGCTTTGGATACAGGCAAGCCAATCATACCTACTTTAATCTTCAACACAAAAAAGGTGCTGCCGGGAGATAAATCATTTTTCATCTGGCCGCACCGGCTGGAGATGCATTTCCTGGCACCGGTAGTTGCTGAAAAAGGTGTAAGCTCTTTGGAGTTGAAAGAAAAAATTTTTAAGATTATGACTGATTACTATGTGGCAAAAAATATTTAGTTTTTTCTAACCGCAAAGAACAACCGGAGGTAACATGGAGTACCGTGAGAAAGCCGATTTCAGTGGCCCTCCGAGTTAACTCTTGTATTCTCCGCGGTTAAAAAAAATCAATTCCCATAAAAGTACCTGCTCCTGTTTACTTTTATATCTCTTAATAGTGTAGACTTCGGATTGATGGTAATATTAAAATAACGCGTTGGTCCAACCGGTGTAACGTTTATAGACAACTGCCAGCAATGCAGGTTCCGTGACAAGAACATGGTAAGCGATTGTATGGAAGAAGTTTTAAAATCGTAATAACTATTCATACCTAACTTCCACTCAGGTGATAAATTGAAATCGCCGTTTACACTTAAATTAGAATTGATCAGTGTCTGGTAGCCACTATAATCCGGCTTAATAGCTTTGGAAAAATTAAGCGAGTAAGAAAGATTGACTGACCATGGAATATTGAAATCGGCAAACTCCGCAGGATTGTTCCTGATATAATTTAATTCCGACTGCTGCTCTTCCATGGTCATAGGCATACCCTGCGCTTTGTTCAATGAGTCAGCCGTTTTTTTCTTATCGCCCTTCTCTTTACTTTTAAAAGAAGTTGAAATAGCGATGTTGCCATTGGTAATTCTGCCGGGAGAAAACTTACCTGCCGACCAGGCATATTTATTAATACGATACCCTTTATTATCTACCTGATATGGATCAAGCACACCACCCATGGTGATATTTATTTTTTCAAACAACGTGCTTCTTATATACAGACTAAATTGAGAAAGCTTAAAAGAATCCGCCATCAGGTTGTAACCACTGTTGAATCCGAAGCCATCGATAAGTTTCACTTTTTTATCACCTACCTGGCCGGTGTCTGTTTTTGAACGCGTTTTCATTTCGAGGTTGTTATCAATTCCAAATCCTATCCCGCCAAATTTCCCTTCACTGAAAGCGCCAAAGAGACTACCGTCATAAGGCGAAAACCGGGTAATCCTTCCCGAAGTATCTGTCTGGGTGGCATAGTAATCCTTACGGGCAAGATCCGGTTTATAGTTTAAACTGACCGATGGCCGCATAACATGTCTAATGGCTTTGATGTTGCTGTTTTTACCAAATGTATAGGTTCCAAATAAAGCCGTGTTAAGACCAAGACTGAAAGAAACATCTCTTGCTGTATAGAAACCATTCTGGATAGCGGTATCAACTTTTTGAGCGGCCTTATCCCATGACCGGTACAGTTTACGTGCATACCATTTCTCCTGGTAGCTAATTCCGGGTGCAACCTGGAAGGGGCCTAAAGAAGGAAGTGATAGCGTGATCGGGATGTTATGAGAAGCACCCCACTGGAAAGTGTCTATAAGCTTGCGGAAACTGAACAATGAATCATAGAAAGATGACTGACCTGAGATGTTCGAATTCAAACCGATACCTAATTTTTCATACCACTTCGGCTCACCGACAAATTCTTTTTTCTGGAAAGGATACAAGGTAGTAGCAGTAAATGAAATTGTCGGTAGCGTAAGGTTTACTAACCGGGTTAGATTATTCTGGTTATGATTGGCGCTGATACTAAGATTGTATTTATTATCAAAGTTTTTTGAATAGCTGATAGAGGAACTCAACTGGTTCTGAAAATTCAATGTGGGGTTGTTGGTAACGTACTTATTAAACTTTGTTGATCCTGCATTTACATTGGCGGAGAAAGTTGTTCCGGGCCTGGCTTTGCTGTCAACGGAATGACTCCAGTAGATATTAAAACTTTTGTTGGTCTCATATTCCTTTGTGCCGCTGTTGCTTAAAAAGCGCGTGTTTTGGTAAGCAAGGTTAAACTGTCCCTGGTAACGGTAACGGACCCTGTAAGTAGGGGTGAAGTTAAGGCGGTAACCGCCATAGGAATATATGTCTGAACGGAGGGTGGCATCAAAATTATCGCTGATCACTTTGTAATAACCAAGGCCTTCCAGTCCTAAACCAAATTGTTCGTTAACGGTAAACTGCGGTGGAAGCATCCCTGAATGTCTTCCCTGCGACAAAGGGAAAAAACCGAAAGGAATATAAATAGGCAGCGGTACTCCTTCGAACTCCGGGTGAATAGGTCCGCTGATGGCTAATTTTTTATTAACCAGCTTTAACTTTTTAGTTACAAAAGCGAAGTGAGGTGTATCGAGGTTACAGGTCGTAAACCGGCCACGATAAGCGAAGTATTCATTAGGTGAAATCTTTTTTATCTTCTCGCCATAAACAAACATTTCTCCCTGTGTGGTATAGGTGCTGCTGGTAATACCTTTCTGGGTTTTGATATTATAAGTGATAGAATCGGAATCCATATTATTTTCTCCCTGCACAAATTTTACCCGGCCTATTCTTTTGCTGGCGGTATCAGTAAAATAAGTAGCGTATACCAATTGACGCTGCTGGTCTAATGTAATCTGGTAAGCATCCAGCACAATATCTTTGTACTTGACTTCGGAAGTGTTGTATAATTTTATTTTTTTTGTAGCCACATCAAAGACCATAGAATCGGTAGCCGCATATGATACGGGGGCGTCCAAAGAATCTTTGGAAACTTTTATACTCATCGTATCGATCTTCTGAAATTTTTTTACATTCGTATCGGGGACGTTCTCCGGGATCGTGTCAATGTTCTTTTTAAAACCCGTGGGTATAGTATCGGGCTTTTTTTGGAGGCCGGTAGGTACTGTGTCTTTGATGACCGTTAATATCTTGTAAAAATCTTTTTGCAACGTGTAATTACCAGAAGCAAATAGCGTTATAGAGCATATAAACACTGTTGTTATCCAGCGCACATGAAATTTTAGGCTAACTTTGCGTCCGGGTCTCATAATTTACGTTGGACAAAAATAGTGATTCAGTCATTAAGTATTTGTGAAGATTGACTGTTACTTATTAAACTTGTTTAAGTATGTTGAAAAAGTTGTTATCCCTTTCTTTATTGTTTATTTCTTGTATTAGTTTTGTCCAGTTACCTGAAAAACCCATCAACCCAAAAGCCAAAGCAACTATCAGGACGATCATTATTGATCCGGGCCATGGAGGTAAAGATATTGGAGCGAGAGGTTTGATGTCTACTGAATCACAGGTAGCATTGGAAGTAGGTTTAAAACTTGGCAAGGCCATTCAAAAAGAATTCCCTGAAATTAAACTGGTGTTCACCCGCACCACCGATGTATTACCCGGCAATCTTTCAAATAAAGACCAGGCGATAAGGTTGAGGGCTACTATGGCCAATGAGGCACGCGGAGATATTTTTATAAGCATCCATTGTAATGCAACAGGCGCAAGGGCAGGCGGTTGGTATGCGAAACGAATAATAGGCCATACCGCTAAAATTGTTTATACGGGTAAGGGAAGAAAGAAGAAGAAGAAAACTATACAGCTGCCTGTATATGAAAATTATTATGTGGAAAATAAAACCACCGGGACAGAGACGTATGTATGGGCCGCAGACAGAAGCCAGGCAAAAAGTTCCTATATCACCAGTGAAGAGGCGAGTGGTGAGAAAGTAGAAGACTCTCTTAATATTCTCGATTTAAATTCTCCTGAAGCGAAGATCAGAGCTTCCCTGTACACTAAATTTTATTTTAAGAACAGCTATACTTTTGGTAAGTACGTGGAAGAGGAATTTCAGAAAGCCGGTCGCGTATACCGTGGTGGTGTAAAGCAACGAAATGACAAAGGCATCTGGGTACTCCAGGCTACCGGTATGCCAAGTATCCTGGTTGAGACAGGCTTCATTACAAATAAAGGAGAAGAAGAATACCTTAACAGTGCAGATGGTCAGAACCAGATTGTAGAAAACATCATGGGCGCCTTAAAGAAATATAAGGAAGAGATGGAGTCGTCAAGACCCGGCACTGCGAACCCGCCGGTGAATGCAGGAAGGTAATTTACGAGAGGCTATTAGCTGTCAGCCATCAGATTCTGTAAGCCGTTAGCTGAATTGCAAATTGTTTTGCGTGAAGCTATACGGTAAACAATTTTAAATTATAACCTGCAGTATAAACGTCTTCACCAATTGAATTTATTTTATATTATATAATTCTCAGGATATCGGGCCGAAAGCTGAAAGCCTATCTTCACAAGCAAAGTTTCTATACATTTGCCATGGAATAAATTTCTACCGAATAGATAAATATTACCTGAATGAAATTTCACCTTAACAATGAAACCAAGATTGGTATACTGGCTGTTGTGGCTATTGCTCTTCTTATATTAGGATTTAATTTTCTTAAAGGCAGGGATCTGTTTGATAAAAGCAGGAAACTCTACGCGGTGTTTCATTCGGTAGAAGGCCTTACCACCTCCAACCCGGTAACAATAAACGGCCTCCAGGTGGGCACTGTCTATAAAATGATGGAAAAAAACCCGAACCTTGACAGTATTATCGTTACCATAAACTTCACAAAAGAAATTAATATACCTGTTAATTCGCTGGCTTTTATTGAAAAGGATTTGCTGGGGACAGCTTCCCTGAATATTGCACTTGGTGATTCAAAACAATTAACCAGCAACGGAGACTACCTCAACACCAACATTAAGCTGGGCTTAATGGATGAAGTGAAGTCTTCTTTAAACCCTGCACTCAATAGTGTAAATGGTACATTGAAATCACTTGATTCTGTGATCAAAGTCGTTGGCTCGCTCTTCGATCCTGCAACAAAATTTAATATTCAAAAAATAGTATCTAACCTTACCGCCTCATCGGCTTCGTTACAAGGTTTATTAAATGCGCAGACCGGTGCGCTGGGCAAAACACTTGGTAACATGAATAATGTTACAGGTAATCTCGCCGCACAGAACGGTACCATCAACAAAACGCTGAGCAACCTCGATACTGCGACAAGCAAATTTGCCCGCCTCAACCTTGATGAAACACTGGCGTCATTGAACAAAGCCGTTGCCGGACTAAATGCTGCGGTGGCAAAGGTTAATAGCCCAGAAGGATCAGTAGGCTTATTGCTGAACGATAAGAAATTATACCAGAATCTTGAAAATACTTCACGTAGCCTTAACATACTATTAGACGATCTTCGTGTTAATCCAAAGCGTTATGTAAGCATCTCTATCTTCGGCAAAAAAGAGAAAGGCAATTATTTAACTACGCCCTTGGATTCGTTAAAAGCAAAAAAGTGAAACAATTTGTTTTCGTTTACATCCTGGCGTTAGTGCCGGGCGTCTTCCAACAATCTTTTGCTCAGTTACCTGTTATACCTGCAAACACAAAGCAATCAGATTCAGTAAGAGTATTGGATTTTTTAAATGCCGACAGGCTTAGCTACAAAAAAATAGATTCAACAAACGAACTGACCACTGCCGCAGGCAATGTTTCTTTTAAAGATGGTAACACTTTGTTTTATTCAGACAGCGCAGTACACAATAAAATAAACAGAACCCTTGAAACATTTGGTAATGTGCATATCATAGACAACGATACGATCCATACCCGCTCGCAATACCTGATTTATTACATAGATAAAAAACAGGCTGTGCTAAAGAAAAAAGCCAGTATGACAGATGGTAAAGGCATCCTTACTTCGGAAGAAATTTTTTATGACGCTAACTTAAAACTCGGCACTTACAGTAAGGGCGGTAAAGTAGTCACAGAAAACACTGTCTTAACGAGTAAAGAAGCAACCTATTACACCGACCTTAAAGAGGTATATTTTAAAAAAGATGTAAAGCTTAAAAATCCAGGCTATAATATCACCACCGATTCTCTACTGTATAATACCAGCTCACAGGTAGCTACTTTTGTTACCAAAACAAATATTATAGATAGTAATAAAAGTGAGATTGTAACTTCCGAGGGATTTTATAACCTCAAAGATAAAACTGCAAAATTTGGCAAACGAACAATAATAAAAGACAAAGCGCTTACTGTAACGGGTGATGATATGGAAATAGATGACAAAACAGGGATCTTTAACGCATCTGGTAATGCAGTGCTGATAGATACCTCTCAGGGTATTTCTGTTATTGCCAATAAGATTAAAGCCAGTCGTATCAACAATACTTTCATCGCTACCCAGCACCCGTTAATGATCATACGCCAGGATAAGGATTCTGTTTACGTTACTGCCGATACGCTGTTTGCCGGAAAACTTTCAGACCTCGAAAGTCAATCGGGCATGGAAGAGCAGAAAGATTCTCTTAAGTCGGTAGCAGCTATTGACGTACAGGATTCCACTAACCGCAATCGTTACTTCCAGGGCTTTCACAATGTAAGAATCTTTACCGACTCGCTGCAGGCAATCAGCGATAGCTTATTTTATTCCGGAAGAGATTCTATTTTTAAATTATTTACTAACCCAATTCTATGGGCAAGCGATAACCAGATAACCGGTGATACTATACACCTGTTTACAAAAAATAAAAAACCGGAACGGCTGTATGTTTTTGAAAATGCAATGGTAATAAACAAATCTTCCGATAACCTTTATAACCAGATAAAAGGCAATACCCTCAATGGTTATTTCACTGATGGATATATAAATTATATGCGGTCGAAAGGTTCAGCTGAAAGCATTTATTACGCAAAAGACGATAACCAGGCTTTTATAGGCATGAACACGGCACATGCCGAGATCATCGACCTCTATTTCAAAGATAAAAAATTAGAGCGTGTAGTTTGGAGACATGATGCGTCTGGGAATGTTTACCCGATGACACAGATACCTGACGATAAAAAATTACTTGGTAACTTTAAATGGCTGGAGAATAAAAGACCTAAAACAAAATTTGAATTGTTTGAAGATATCCCTGCAACGCCTCCTTCTCCCGGTTCCGTATCGAAGGTTCATTAGAAAATATCTTAACAATATTTTAGGCAGTATCAAAACAGCTTCCAGTGATATCTTCGTTCAAAATAAAACAGCAGTATGAAAAAGTTGATAACAGGCGCCTTACTAATTATCGTAACCGGGTTAAGTCAAAAAATATTGGCACAGCAATCAGCATCACAACGATACCAGTTTGGCATAGGAATAAGATTAAGTAATGCCACGCCTACTTTGAATAATTCTATTACCGCTAAATATTTTTTGGATGATAAGAACGCGGTGGAAGGATTGTTGTCTTTCGGAAGCCGCTTTGGAATAGGTGCGTTATATGAAATACACAGCCCATTAAATTTTCCGGGCCTGCAATGGTTTTATGGCGGTGGCGGTTACCTGGGTTTTGAAAGCCGCAATACTTATCTCGGACCACAGGGAGTTGTAGGACTTGATTATAAATTTGAAAAAATACCGTTGAACCTTTCTATAGATTGGAAACCGGAACTGGACATATTACCCAAGATTGGCTTTATCCCGGACGCTTTTGGCGTTACGGCGAGGTTTGTGATACGATAGCTGGTTCGTATGAGTTACAATTTGCTATCCGCCGTCAGCAATCAGTGAAAGAATAAATAACCCATAAGGATAGCCGTTATGATACCTACCAGGTCAGCGAGCAGCATCACTGAAATTGCATACCGGGTGTTTTTAACACCCACAGACCCGAAGTATACAGCCACTACATAAAAGGTAGTATCATTGGTTCCCTGGAAAATACCTGACAGCCTGCCAACAAAAGAATCAGGCCCGTACGTGGTCATGGCTTCTACCATCATTCCCCTGGAACCACTGCCACTTAAAGGTTTCATTAGTGCAGTTGGTAAGGATGGTACAAAGTCGGTATTTAAGCCAAGCGATCCAAACAGCTTTGTAAACGCGCCGAGCACATAATTAAACACACCTGAATTACGTAACACCGAGATAGCCACCAGCATTGCAATCAGGTAAGGAATAATTCTTATGGCTATTTCAAATCCGCCTTTGGCGCCTTCTATAAAACTTTCAAAAACATTTACTTTCTTTCTTAACGCACCCAACAGGAAAAGCAGGAACACCAGCAGTATAAGTCCGTTGCTTAAAAGTACAGAGACCTTTTGAAGATTTACCGGGTCGAGGGAAGTAAGGTAAGTAACCAGTAAACCTATAAGTACCGACAACCCCGCCACCCATGCGATGATGACAGGTTGAAGTAAATTGATACGCTGCCTTACAGCTACCGCGATCATAGAAGCAAGCGTGGCAACGAAGGTCACGATCATACAGGGAATGAATATGTCGGTAGGATTTAATGAAGGTGGTTTTACCGCCGCCCGCATCGCGATTACGCTTATCGGTATAAGTGTGAGTCCGCTTGCGTGCAGGGCAAGGAACATGATCTGCGCGTTGCTGGCGGTTTCTTTATGAGGATTTAGTTCCTGCAGGCTTTCCATGGCTTTTAAACCGAAGGGCGTTGCCGCGTTATCCAGTCCCAATAAATTAGCCGAGAAGTTCATCATCATTTGGCCAATAGCAGGATGGTTCTTAGGGATATCAGGGAACAGTCTTGAAAAGAACGGACCCACCATCCTTGAAAGAAAATTAATGGCGCCGGCTTTCTCCCCTATTTTCATAAAGCCTAAGAAAAGAGAAAGTATTCCAACCAGTTTTAAAGAGATATCAAATCCATCCCCCGCGGATTTAAAGATGCCTTCTACTAGTATCCTGAATATTTCCTGGTCACCCATAACGGCCCATTTGATAAAAGCAATAACAAAAGCTACCAGGAAGAAGGCCATCCAGATATAACTAAGAACCATGTTTGACGATTATGGCTTCAAGATAAGAAAGAAAATTTTAATGATTTATGGTTCACGTTCTTAAGTTGAGGTTTCTGCCCAAACACGTTTTCAAAAAAAGGGAACAACCTGTGAGGTTTCTAAAAACCTCACAGGTTTTGAATTAGATTACGACTTGTATTTTAAAACTGTCAGGGTAACTCAAATTCTATCCAACATTTAAATCTCGAGTTTAAACTCGTTCATGTCGTTTATGAGTTGTGAGTAAAAAAGTAATAATTTCATATTAAAAGGATTGAAAAAAGTTAAAGGTTACCGACGGTTTGTCAGGAACTAAATAAAAACTATGAAGATCCAATTTTTCTAAATAAAGTTTTGAAAGATGAAGACCTTCCTTATCTGATAAATAAATACACACATAACTACAGATAACAAAATAATATTCCGTAAAAGATCAGCATCTGCATAAATGAAATTTTATATTTTGTTTAGTCGATACGTATCATCAATTAATGAGAATGTAATTGACACTTGATATCAAAGGGCGTCTAATTAATTTGAATAGTGCCAGTTCATGGTCATTTCCCTATATCCTTCTACATCTCCATTTCAATTGGAAACCATCCAACCAGAATTCCATTATCTTTGCGCCTCAAAATTTTTGAATTTAAAATTTGAACAAATATGTCTTTGCAAGCAGGAATCGTGGGACTACCGAATGTTGGGAAATCAACTTTGTTTAACGCAGTAAGCAACAGTGCAAAGGCACAGGCTTCCAACTACCGCTTTTGTACTATAGAGCCGAATATCGGTTTGGTTGATGTGCCTGATGAACGCATCACTAAACTTGCTGAACTGGTAGTACCTAACCGCACCGTGCCTACGCAGATAGAAATAGTAGATATCGCCGGACTTGTAAGAGGCGCCAGCAAGGGAGAAGGACTTGGTAATAAATTTCTTGCCAATATCCGCGAAGTAGATGCCATCGTACATGTGATACGTTGTTTTGAAGATGAGAATATCCTGCGCGACGAAGGCGCCATCAATCCTATAGCCGATAAAGAAATCATCGACACTGAATTGCAGCTTAAAGATCTCGACAGCGTAGAAAGGAAATATTCAAAGGCTGAAAAAATGCTTCGCACCGGTGACCTCAAACTGAAAGCTGAATATGAAGTGCTGAAACGTTGTATGGAACATTTGCAAAAAGGTCGCAGCATCCGCGAGTTGGATCTCGATAAGGATGAGAGAATGGCTATCGCAGATCTTTTCCTGCTGACGGAAAAACCTGTCTTATACGTTGCTAACGTTGACGAAGCGTCTATGCATACCGGTAATAAATTTTCAGAGGCGCTGATAGCCGCTGTCGCCGGTGAGAACGCACAGGTTATCGTGATGAACAATTCTATAGAAGCACAGATCACAGAACTGGATAATGAAGACGACCGCCAGTTGTTTATGGATGAATACAAAATGGTTGAACCGGCATTGAATAAGCTTATTCGTTCTGCCTACAAACTGCTTAATCTGTATACTTATTTTACAGCCGGAGTACAGGAAGTTCGCGCCTGGACCATCCACCAGGGCTGGAAAGCCCCTCAGGCAGCGAGTGTTATCCATACTGATTTTGAAAAAGGTTTTATTAAAGCGGAAGTAATCGCCTACAATGATTTCGTTCAGTACGGCTCAGAAAGCGCATGCAGAGAGAATGGCAGGTTGAGAATTGAAGGCAAAGATTATGTTGTGAAGGATGGCGATGTGATGCACTTCAGGTTTAATATATGAACTGTGGTTTAAATGATTTTTATGATTAATATGATGGAAGACTTAAACCGTGGTTATCACTAAGATGCTTGAAAGCCTATACTATAATTATTGTAATGAGTATGTTGTGCGTCATACTCTTTTGACAACACCCCAGGTACTGATGCAAGTATGCAGCTAAGCATTGTGTATTAACGTACTTGTGCCTTTGTGAAGTTTTGGATGTAGCCAGGCACAAATATACGGTCTACCACGGCCAGGCAAAAGTATAGTTCCCACAAAAGCAGCCCTGCATAATTGCGCCAGAAATGAGTCATAATCCTACTAATCATTACAATCACATAAATCACAGTTCAGACTAAAACACATTGTACCCGAAGCTCACATAATACATTCCACCCACCAATGGGTTGCCTATTGCGCTGTAATAATATTTATTTAAAAGGTTAGAAGCGCCGATCTTCAACAGGTTTTTTGTTTTTGGGATTCTATAACTTACCTGCGCATCCAGTGTGCTGAAGGCGCTGATATCGCCGGTAGCAAAAGTACCCTGCCAGTTAAGCTTATCCTGCCATCTGTAAATGATATTGAAGCCTACGCCTTTACCCATATCCGCGTTACCAAAGCCGATATTATAACGAACCTTCGGTGTGTTAAACTGAGTGAAAAGCGTTGAAGGGACATTGTCCAGCTGGTCTGAGGAAATATTTGTATTGATTTCATAACCTTTTATAACCTGGTAATTTATCCCGATGCCCCAGCCGAATGCTTTTACATTGTTAGGCGTATTAACAACAAAGGAATAGTTGTTGGTAGTAAACGGACTTGCTAATTCTCTCGGTGCATTCGCGGGGACTTCACTCACCCCTCTGCCAACAGCAACTCTGCCGATAAAATCTTTGTACTTACTGTAATAAGCATAAGCATCTATTAATAATTTTTTGGTGATCAATCCTTTATATCCTATCTCGAATGAATTCATTGTTTCAGGTTTGATTTTTTGAAACTGTGCCGCCTGCAGCAGTGCAGGATTAATGCTTCCACCAGCAATTGAATTACGGTAAGCATCAATACTTTCAGCCGTATAAGCCGGACTTGTATTAAACCTGAAGTAAGTATTAAAGTCCGGCAGACCACCAATCAGCCTGTTAGCACCGCCAGTCAGCAGGTTGATGTATTGATCCTGGGTAGCTGGGAACCGGTAAGCCGTTTGGAAGGAAAGCCTTATATTATTGTTTTCAGCAATTTTTATCAAACCTGTTATCCTGGGTGTGAACCTGCCATTGAAATTCTGGCTCTTATCGTACCTGATAGAACCTGTCAGCTTCAATACATCATTCAGCAACCGCTTTTGCACCTGAACATACCCTCCGTATTCATTGATATTTATAGGACCGGTAGTATCAACAAAAATAGTACCCTGCGAATTCAGGCGAAACAACTGGTAGCTTGCACCTACCATCAGGTCTACCACTTTCAATTTATCGAAGTTGTACTGGCCCTCCAGGTGATACAAGTCAGTAGCGTCCTGAAACTTAGCGCCGCCTTTGTTGATCGAAGTGTTTACAGCGGTGTTAAAAGCGTCATTGTATTGCTGTGTGCCAGGTAAAAATCTTCCTGCTTCAGCGGACGATCTTGCCGCTGCGTTAGCCTGTGCATCACTGGCTCCGCCTAAACGGAAAGCGCCGTAAGTACCGGTATATGTTTGAAACCAGGTAGCGTCACTTTTCCATACCCTGTTAATAAAGAGCGCTGCCGTTGTGGCTGTATAAGCATCACCGGAATTTTCCTGGACAGTGTACCCGCGCAGGAACCAGTTGGTGCCTTTCACTTCTGCTTTATACTGGCCCATCTTAAGATTTTTTATCGCATACCTGTCGGCGCCGGTATATACTGTTGTGCCGGTTCCCCAATAAGCCAGCAGTGATGCCTCTACATTATCGGTGATCTTATAATAAAGTCCGCCGGTTAATTTTACATTGTAAGTATTGTAATCTACCACGTCTTTTTCAGCATAACCGGTGCGACTCACAAATTGCGATCCGTAGGTGTTTTTGAATCCATTATTAGCGACACCGCTGGTAGGCACAAGAAAAGGCAGGTATGGAGCCAGTCCGGCAAGAAGCGGATTCCCGCTGACGTTAGCACTTATCTGCGAATAGGTAAGTCCGCCGCCAATCATTGCATCGATAGCGCTTAGTCCGGGTGTGATGCCGGGCGTTGCAGATACGGTAGCCCTTACAGCCTGTGCGAAATAATTCATACTTGCGCTGGCTTCATCGCCAAAAACATTTATGCCATTGTAATTAGGATCGGATAAGCGGTCGCCTGTTTTAACGGAACTGAAAACATTGTTTCTCAGAAGGTTTCTTTCATCTCCCGCCTGCCAGTCCTTTGCCTGGATAAACTGGGCACCAACTTTAAACGCGAACTTCTGACCGATCTGTTTACCCCATCTCAAAGCCCAGTCATAAAAAGGCGCTACGGGTCTTTCCTTTCCATCGCTATGCATGATGCCCTGCTTGACCTGGAAACTAAGTCCCTGGTATTTGAATGGATTTTTACTGGTCACCAGCAGAGTACCGTTCATGCCGCCGGAACCATAAAGTGCGGAAGATGCACCTGGCAGTAATTCTATGTTATCTATATCAAGCTCTGTAGGTCCAACAATATTACCTACAGCGAAATTTAATCCCGGGGCCTGGTTATCTATCCCATCAACCAACTGATTAAACCTAAGATTACCGCTACCGTTAAAACCGCGGGTGCTGATGGTTCTGAACGTTAAGCTCGACGTTGTAAGATCCACCCCTTTGAGATTGGCGGTGGCATCATAATAATTGGGCACTGCCGCATTCCTGATTGCTGCCGTGCCCATCCTTTCAATAGAAACGGGGGATTCCAATATACGTTCTGGAACACGGCTTGCAGACACCACCACTTCTGTCCCTAAGGACGAGCCGGGTACTATATCGATCTGTAAAACCTCGGAAGCGTTGCTGACAGTAATCTCTTTTGTTTCAAAGCCTACGGAACTCAGTACCAGTGTCAGCGGTAATGCACGATTGGTTACCAGCTTAAAATTTCCTTTGTCATCAGTAAATGTTCCGGTAGAAGAGCCTTTGATCACTATTGAAACGGCTGCCAGCACTTCTTTGCCCGAAGCGCTTTTAACGTTTCCTGAAATATTATTTGTCTGGGCGAAGATTGGAAGGGGAAAAATGCCGGTAATCAGCAGTAACGCAATCCAGCGTAGGTTCTTTTTCATGATAGCAGTTTTAGTAGAATAGATTTGAGGCAAAGTACTGATTGTTCAACTTATCTCCTAGATTTTTTTATAACGGGAAAATAAATTATCAGGTCAAATCGGCAATCTGAAAATTGGCTATGTCGACACCGCTCAGTACTTTAGCAGTATGTCATTGATTAGAATAAACGGACAGACGGGTTTTTATAAAGGTAAAGTCAGGGATGTATATTATATTGGAGAAGAGTGGCTGGTAATGATAGCCAGTAACCGCATCTCCGCTTTTGATGTAATATTACCGGAGCCTGTACCTTTCAAGGGACAGGTTCTAAACCAGGTAGCCTCATACATGCTAAAGGCTACGGAAGACATTTGTCCAAACTGGCTGGCAGATACTCCTGCACCTAATGTAGCAATAGGCAGGCAATGTATTCCTTTCCGGGTTGAAATGGTAGTAAGAGGAAATCTTACCGGTCATGCCTGGCGCACTTACAGCAGTGGGCATCGAAGCTTATGCAGTGTAACGCTTCCTGATGACATGAAAGAAAATGATTTTTTTGCTTCACCCATAATTACTCCTTCAACAAAAGCGGAAGTAGGCCACGATGAAGATATCTCCCGTGAAGAAATTATCAGCAGGGGCCTGGCTAACGAAAACGACTATGCGCTGCTGGAAAAGTATGCGCTCGCTTTATTTAAAAGAGGAAAAGAAATAGCAGCTAAGCAGGATCTCATCCTGGTAGATACAAAATATGAATTTGGTAAAATTGCTGATACTATTTTTTTGATGGATGAGATCCATACTCCCGACAGCTCCCGTTACTTTTATGCAGATGGTTTTGTTGAACGCCAGCTTAATGGGGAAAGACAGAAGCAGCTAAGCAAAGAGTTTGTCAGGGAATGGCTGATAAGTCAGGATTTTATGGGTAAAGAAGGACAGAACGTTCCGGAGATGGATGAAGAATGGGTGAACACTATTTCACAACGGTACATTGAATTGTACGAAAAAGTAATAGGCAATAAATTTATCCCTGAATTATTAAGTGATGAAGAGACAAAAAAAAGGATTGAGGCTTCGCTGGAGAGGTTAATGAAGGAATGAAAATAGATGCAAAAAAATAAGTTGTGTTAAAGCCAATAAAAAAAGCCGACAATACGAAGAGGCACTAGTTCGCAATTACCGGTTGATGCAAAAAAATCTCCTGCCTGACTCAAAAGGATCTGATTGGTAGAACTGAATTGAATCAGTCTGGTCAGAATAAAAGAACGCTTCTTAAAATTTTGAGGCGGGGTTTGAATCAGAAAATATTTCCATCACCCCTTCCGCCTCTGCCTCGACTTATTAAAAACCATTTGTCCGTTTTGCTTTCCTTCACGCATTATTTTCTGTTCTTCTTCCGGCAGATGATAAATGGTTTTGCACTCGTCACTACAGCAACCGTCAAATTGCCGGGCGCAATCTTCACATTGGATGAATAATAAATGACATGCTTCATTTTTACAATTGGTATGTGTGTCAGCAGGCTTACCGCATTGATAGCAATACGCTATGACATCATCGCTGATACGCTCCCCCAGCCTGTCATCGAAGACAAAATTCTTTCCGGTAAATTTATTGGGTAAGCCTTCTTTGTTAACAATATTGGCGTAATTAATAATCCCGCCTTCAAGATGAAATACATTCGCGAAGCCATTGTGTAACAGGTAAGCGCTGGCCTTCTCACAACGGATGCCACCGGTACAGTACATGATGATATTTTTATTTTTGGCATCTTTAAGCATGTCAACGGCCATGGGTAACTGCTCGCGGAAAGTATCACTGGGCACTTCGATTGCTTTATAAAAATGCCCTATTTCAAATTCATAGTGATTACGCATATCAACTACGATAGTACCAGGATCTTCCGTAAGTTTATTAAAGGTAACCGCATCTACATAGTTACCTTTATTTCGCATGTCGAAGTCAGCATCTTCAATTCCATCTGCAACTATTTTATCTCTTACTTTTATTTTCAATACCCAGAACGATTTACCATCATCGTCAATGGCTACATTCAACCTTACAAATTTCAACGTCTCTATGCTATGCAGGTATTTTTTAAATGAATCAAAATTTTCAGCGGGAACACTGAGCTGCGCGTTGATACCTTCCTGCGCTACATAAATGCGACCAAAGACTTTTAACAGGTAGAGATTTGTATAAAGTTCATCACGGAAATTTTTGGGGTTTTCAATATGAAAATACTGGTAGAAGGAAATGGTGGTACGCGGTGTGCTTTCCTGGTACAAAAGTGCTTTTAACTCTTTTTGAGAGATGCGGTTATGTAATACTGCCATTTTCCTGACAAACAAAATTTATAAGGCAAAGGTAAGGTTAACCTATAAGGTTTTAAAAACCTTATAGGTTTAAATGCAGCCGTTGACAGGCTGACGAGGTTTATTCAAACATATTATACAAGTCATACAAGCTGACTACTTATGAAGAACCCGTGTTTAAACCTATAAGGTTTTGAAAACCTTATAGGTTTATTCCTACCAGAAAACAGTGTACAGCGCCGTTAGTATGCCTAAAATAATTACTGATCCTATAATAAATCCGGGCGAGCACCTGAACATCTTAACATCGATTTCAATAGGCCGTTTATTTTCATTAGCCTTCGAAGGTGCAAGCAAACTCATTACGACCATTATCAACAACAGCAAGCCAAAAACTATTGACATGCGATCTAAAAAAGGATAATCAGGAAACACTCCATTCGTCCAGCCGGGTAAAAATTTCAGCAGCGTTGATAGTGGAATAGTAAGGAGTGCAGCCGTTAACGCTGCCGCCGAGGTGGTTCTTTTCCAGCAAAAACCCAGCAGGAAAATCGCCAGCACGCCGGGCGAGATGAATCCGACATACTCCTGTATAAACTGGTAAGCCTGGTCTAGTGATCTTAGTGCCGGCGCCACCAGGGCACCAATGAGCATGGCAACTACCACCGTCAAACGCCCGGTTCTTACCAATTGCTTTTCACTGGCATTTTTATGAAAGAATTTTTTGTAAATATCTAATGAAAAGATGGTAGAAATACTGTTGGCCTTTCCCGCGAGAGAGGCTACTACGGCTGCAGTAAGCGCGGCAAAAGCCAGTCCTTTCAATCCTGCCGGCAACAGGTTTAGTAAAGTAGGATAAGCATGATCAGGCCTTATCACACCCGCTTCTGTCATTTCAGTTTGAAACATCCCTTCTTTATATAATAAAAAAGCGGTAATGCCGGGCAGTACTGCAATTACAGGAACCAGTAATTTAAGAAATGCAGCGAACAGTATGCCGTTCCTCGCTGTTTTTAAATTTGCCCCCAGCGCACGTTGAATAATATATTGATTACATCCCCAGTAGTTGAGGTTGTTGATCCACATCCCGCCAACCAATACCGACAAGCCCGGCAGGTCTTTGTAGTAAGGATTTGTTTTATCAAAGATCATGTGGAAATGATCAGGCACTTTTTCTCTTATCACCGAAAGGCCTTTCCAGATATCTTTTCCGTAACCAAAATGTTCAGACACCATGCTAAGTGCAAGATAGGTTGTCACCAATCCTCCCAGTATCAAAACAAATACCTGGAACACATCGGTGTACCCGATCACTTTCATCCCTCCCAATGTAACGACAATTGAAAATACCGCCAGTCCGGCAATACACCATTCGAAACTTATTTCCGACACTGAAGCAATGGCCAACGCCCCGAGATATAAGATGGAGGTAAGGTTCACAAATACATAAGTTAGTAGCCAGAACACTGCCATCACGGTACTTACCGTAGAATTATACCGCTGGGATAAAAACTGCGGCATCGTATAAATCTTGTTTTTCAGGTAAACGGGGATAAAAAAAATAGCAACTATTATCAACGTAGCCGCCGCCATCCACTCGTAGGTGGAGATAGCTAATCCTAATGCGAAACCGGAACCCGACATACCGATGAAATGTTCAGCAGAAATATTCGAGGCGATCAGGGAAGCGCCTATCGCCCACCAGGTTAAAGATCCTTCCGCAAGAAAAAAATCCCTGGAATTAAGACTGGCTGACTTTTTTTTATGATAGATATAATAACCATAAGAAGTAACAAGAACAAAATAAATAAGAAATACAATATAATCCGCAAAGTGAAGCTGGTGCATTGGCAAGTGATTATTATTCCGTTAAGATAATTAACAGCGAAGAATTTGGTTAAATTATTTTCCCTTTCCGGCGGAGAGCATTAACGAAGTTGCCAAATGTAAAGTATTGATC
>Ga0123337_10002971_pt1 | contig 18648 bp, 8 predicted proteins | sample frozenSSSSmetaG_FD_89792 | JGI IMG/M metagenome (GOLD analysis project Ga0123337, IMG submission 89792) | Glacier valley bacterial and archeal communities from Borup Fiord, Nunavut, Canada, to study Microbial Dark Matter (Phase II) -... | ecosystem: Environmental > Aquatic > Freshwater > Ice >... | reverse complement strand
TGAGGCGGAGCTCGACGACGTCGGCGGAGGAGACGACCTGCACGGGCTTTTTCACGCCGGCGGCGTAGTTCCAGTGTCCGAGGATGTGGGCGCGGGGTTTTTCCACGTCAACCCAACCGTCCCACATGACCTGGTGGGCGAACCAGCCGTCCTTCGGGATGCGCATGGCGTCCACCTCGCCGCTGGTGCGGTAGGTGGATTCGCCGCGATGGTGGGTGTTGGAGTCGGAGAAGATGATATTTACGCCGCCACTGCTGACGCGTGTGCCGGTGCCGGGGCGTTCGAGCCAGTAGTCATACCAGCGGCGGACGTTTTCGACGGCGTGGGCGTCCTGGTTGTGGTTGTAGGATGTGGCGGGTTTGTTCTGATGCAGCGGACCGTCGCCCTCCTTGTGGAAAGGAGGGGTGAACTCGTCCCAGTATTTGCGGAGACCCTCGTCGCGGGAGTATTCCATCGACCAGAACGGAATGTGGGCGCTCTTGTTGATGTAGAGCATCTCGCCGCCGTATTCGGCGACCTGGCTGCCGAGCATGTCGCGGGAGCCGGAGGCGCGTCCGCCGTGGGGATCGTAGCGGTCGCGGAGGGCGCGCATTTCCTTCATGTGCTCCTCGGAGATGCCGTTGTTGCCGCTTTCGTAGAAGAGAATGGAGGGATTGTTGCGGTAGTAGATCATGGAGGCGCGCATGACCTCGACGCGCTGTTCCCAGCGGCGGCCAGTCACGTCCTTCTCGGAGTCGCCGGCGGGCATGGCCTGCATGAGGCCGACGCGGTCGCAGGACTCGACGTCCTGTTTCCACGGGGAAATGTGCATCCAGCGGACGAGGTTGGCGCCGCTCTCGACCATGAGTCCGTTGGAGAAATCGCTGAGCCACGGCGGGACGGAGAGGCCGACGGCGGGCCATTCGTTGGAGGTGCGCTGGGCGTAGCCATGCATCTGGATAATGCGGCCGTTGAGTTGGACCATGCCGTGACCGAAGTCGGTCTGACGGAAGCCGGTGCGGGTGCGCACGGCGTCGGCGGGTTTGCCGTCAACGAAGAGTGTGGTCGTGACATCGTAGAGACGGCCGTAGCCCCAGCTCCACCATTGGAGACCCGAGACGCGGGCGGAGGCGGAGGCTTTGCCGGTGGTGCCGGGGGCGAGCGTGACGGAGTCGGGCGAGCGGAACGTGGAGAGAACCTTGCCGTCTAGATCGGCGACGGTGACCCGATAGCCGAAGGTGCGGGCGGCGTTGTCGTCGTTGCGCACCTCGGATTCGGCGTGGATCACGGCGGAGCCTGCGGCGAGATCGAAGTCGGTCGGATAGATGTAAACGCCGGTGGTGCCGAGACCGTTGAAGAGCGGAAGCGTCTGGTGGAGGCGGTCGGTGACATGAAGGATGACGTTCTTGGGGATGCCACCGTAGTTGGCGTTGAAGTTTTTGTCGTTCCACTGATAGCGCTGCTTGGTGGCACGCTCGCGGTAGTCCCAGGAGTTGTCGGTGCGGACCGCGAGGACGTTCACGGCGGGCGCGGGATTGGCGAGGCCGGTGAGATCGAAGCCGACGGCGGTGATACCATCCTCGTGCAGACCGATGGATTTGCCGTTGAGGAAAAATTCAGCGCCTTGGCGCACGCCCTCGAACTCGAGGAAGATTTTTTTGCCCTCGGAGCCGGGCGGGAGGACGAAGCTCTTGCGATACCAAGCGACACCGGTGGGGAGATCGTCGATGGAGACCTTGAAGGCGGCGTCCTCGTTCCAGGCATACGGCAGCGTGACTTTCTTCCAGTCGGTGTCAGCGAAGGCGGCGGCTTCCGCGCCGACGGCGTCGCCGGTCTTCACGAGCCAGTCGGAGTTGAAGTTGTATTGGGATCGCGAAGAGTCGGTTGGTTCGGCGAGAAGAACCGTGGTAGAGGCCAGCAGGGTCAGGATCGAGAGGGCGGGGCGCAGGAAGAGAGTCATGGTAAAGAGCGACGCAAGGGAGGATTGTCGGACACCGGAGGTTTACTTTGTTCCTTTGGCTTCGATGACGATTTTGGCCGGGGTGAGTCCGGCGCGGGTGGCGGTGATCGTGATGGTGCCGGGTTTGAATGTTGAGCGGATGGCGACGCGGTTGATGCCGCACTCAGTGTCTAACCAGAGGTTGTTAATCGAATTGATTTTGCCGCTGTTGTAGCCGCCGCGCCAGATGGCCGGACCGTCCACTTTGAAGTCCACGCGCGCCTCGTCGGTCGGGCAGCGGCGGCCTTGGGCGTCCACCACTTCGACGTCGATGAGGGCCACGTCCGCGCCGTCGGCCTGCAATCCGGCCGGTCCGGTGTGCGGGGTGAGCTTGATGGCCTTGGCGTCGCTGGCGGTCTCGATCTCAGTCTTGGCGACAGGTTTTCCCTGGGCAGTGGCGATGGCGGCAATCTTGCCCGGCGCGAATTTCACCTGCGGGAATTCAAAGATGTAGCCGTTGGTCGGCTTGGTGGATTTGCCGAGGGATTTCCCGTTAACGAACAGTTCCACCGTGTCGCAATGGCTGGCAGCGACGTAAACGGTCTTCACGGTGTTTGCCGGATAAGTCCAGTGGCCGATGATGTGGATGTCGGGCGCCTCGTTTTGCATCACGCGGGAAACGTAGTAGGCCTGCTTGGGGAGGCGGACGGAATCGACCTTGCCGCTGACGCGGCAGACTTCGCTGCTGTCCTGGCGGCCGTCGGCGTTTGAGTCGGACCAGTAGATCGAGGCGTAGCCGGCCCATTTTGAATGCGCGGGATCGGAGTTGGAAATGCGGTTGATGAAATATGCATTGTAGCTCGCGGTGGCGGCGACGCAGAACGACTCGGAGTTCCAGTCGTAGGTGTCGTTGGGGCCTTTTTTGAAGCCGAAGTGGGGAGGGGAGTAATTGTCCCAGAAACGGCGCGCGGACTCGTCGCGGAAAGCCTCGGTTTCGATGAACGGCGCGCGGTTGCGGCGTTCCCAGCTGAAGCCGCGAAAAATGTCGGCATCGGTTTTGCGCGAGTCCTTGCCGTCGTCCTGGGCGAGCATGACGCCGAAGTATTCCGCGATCGGGGTGGCGCTGCTTTCCTGGAGCGAGCGGCAGCCGACCACGCGGCCTCCGCTGGGGTCGAACTCCTTGCGCAGATCAATCATCTGCTGCAAGTGTGGCGTGGTGATGCTGTTGTTGCCCGCCTCCCAGAAGAGGATGCTCGGGTTGTTGCGGAAATAGATGATCGAGTCGCGCATGACCTCGACGCGCTGGGCCCACTGGCGCTGTCCGCTGGCGGCCTCCTGACGGGTGTCCTGGGTGGGGTCGCCTTCTTTGTCGCCGGCGGGGCAGACTTCGATGATGCCGGCCTTGTCGCAGGCGCGGACGTCCACGGCCTGCGGCGAGATGTGCATCCAGCGGATGTAATTGGCGTTGGAGCTGCGCACCAGGCGCGCGTTGAAATCGTGCAGCCAGTCGGGGAAGGCCTCGCCGAGTCCGGCCCAGTCGTTGGTCGAACGCTGCGCGTAGCCGGTGAGCCAGACGAACTGGTCGTTCAGATAAACGCCGCCCTTGCCGACGCCGCCCTTGAACTCGGCCTTGCGGAAGCCGGTCTTGATTTTTTGCACGTCCACCACGGCGCCGTTTACGGTGAGGATGGAGTAGACGTCGTAGAGGTCGGGCGTCTTGTCGCTCCAGAACCTGGCCTGGGCCAGCCGGCCCTTCGCGGTGAAAACATCGCTCTGGCCGTTCACGAGATCGAGCACTTCGCTTTGGAATTTTGCGCAAACCTGGCCGGCCGCGTCCACGACGACGGCGGAGAGGGTGATGGATTGCTGGTCGCCGGATTCGTTTCGGACCTGCGCCTCGACGTTGACGTCGCACATTTTGCCGGGGATGGAAAAATTCGACGGATACACGTAGACGCCGGTGGTCTGGAGATTTTCGTAGAGCGGGAGCGTTTGATAGACCTTGCCGGTGAGGTGCAGCCAGATGTCGTGGTTCAGGCCGCCGTAATTCGGATTAAAAGCGCGGCCCATCCACTGGAAACCGACGCCGGACGCCTCTTCGCGGTAGTCGTTGCTATTGTCCGCTTTCACGGCGATGACGTTGTCGGCGTCGCCGAAAGTCACGCAGCCGGTGAGGTCGAGGCCGCAGGCGGTGATGCCGTTTTCAAAACGGCCGACGAGTTTTCCGTTCACCCAGAAACGTCCGGCCTGTTTCATGCCTTCAAACTCGAGGAAAACTTTTCCGTTATTGGCGGCGGCGGGCAGCTTGAAATGTTTGCGATACCAAGTGATGCCGCTCCACGCCTTCCGGTCGCCGCCGCTGTGACTGATGATGTTGGCGTAGGAATCCGTATCGTTGTAAGTGTGCGGGGCGCTGACATCGGTCCACTTTGAGTCGTCGAACGCAACCTGATCTCCGCCGGGCGCGTCTTCGCGGATGAATTTCCAGCCGGCGTTGAAACTCGAATCGACGTGGGGCGAAGCTGGCGGCGCGTAAGAGGCGGCGGCGGTCGGGGCGGAGGTCTGCGCGACGACCGGCGGGATGAGGGTGGCCAATAAAACCAGCAGGGGTAGGCGAATCATGGGAGGAGGTTTACCTTTTCGTTGGAGGCGATGGCGGTGGTGAGGAACAGTCAGACACACCGTGATGAAGGAGCCAAGTGATGCTGAGCGTTACTGTAACTTATCGGGATGCGAGGAAGGGCGGCCGGCGTCGTGCCAGTCACCGGGGAGAAGGGTCATGGCGGGGACGGCGGGCACGCCGCGTTCGGTGCGGGCGATCATGCCGGCGAGCGTGTCGATGGCGGCGGCGCCGAGCAGATCGTGGCGTTCGTCCATGCCGAAGAGCGTCTGGTTTTCCGGATCGACGGCGGCGAGGGCCCAGGCGGGTGAAAGGCCGGCGCTGGCGAGCTGGGTTTGGTAGGCGGGCAGGTCGGACTCGCGGCCAAGGACGATGACATCGGGACGTTCGCGTCGCGCCCAGTCGACGATGTCGGGCTGTGTCGCGGGCGGATGCAACAGAGGCGTGCAGCGCAGGCCGAGCCGGGCGTGATGCCAGGCGATCGCGGACGGAAAGGCGTCGAGCGAGCGCAACGAGTGGGTGTGCGTGCCGATGAAACCGATGCGTCGGTGGCCGAGGGCGGAGAGCCGGGCGATCAACAGGCGGGCGTTGAGGGCGTGGTGGGGAATGACACGGTGGAAGGCGGGCGCGACGACGCTGGAAGTGGCGGCGATGACGGAAAACGCGGACCAGGGCGCGGCTTCCAAGGTGGTTGGCGCAACCAAGGGCAGGAGCAGAACGCCTTCGACGCCGCGGGCATGGAGGGCGCGAAGGGCGGCGGACCAGCCGCCGGACTTGGGGGAAACACGCAGTACGGAGAAAGCGAACCCCAGCTCGCGCGCGCGGCCGGCGGCGTGCGTGCGCAGGCGCGTGCAGTAGGCGGGCTCGATGCGCGTGGGGATGTCGGTGACAGCGGCGACGACGGCGCGAATTCCGCTTTGGCGGCGACTGCGGAGATGTTGCGTGAGGCGTTGAAGAGTGGGGTCGGGGTGGTAACCGAGGGCGGACGCTTGCCGGTGGATGCGATCCCTGAGTTCTGCCGAGACACCGGAGCGGCCGCGCAAGGCGCGCGACACCGTCATGGTGCTGACGCCGAGGGCGCGGGCGATGTCGCCCAGGGAAGGGCGGTTGTCAGGCATGGCGGGGAATGGTCACGGCGAGGAGGTCGTGACCTTGAGCCGGAGGAAGCGCTTGGGCGAGGCGGGCAGGGAGTCGGTGATGATGACGCTGCCGGCGGTGTTGGCGGAGCCGGTGCTCGTCCAGAGATCCGACCAGGTGGAGAGATCGGAGGAGCCTTGGACGGTGTAGGTAAGGAAAGGGTCGGCGATGCGAGTGAAGGAAAGCTGGAGGTATTGTTGAGTGTTGAGGGTTGAAAGTTGAGAGGTCGGCGGGTTGGCGGAGGTGGCTGAGGTAGGGCTGGAGCCGAGGGCGTATTCGAGGAGGTTGGGCAGGCCGTCGCCGTCGGTGTCCAGGGTGTCGGCGGTGGAACTGGTGGAGCCGAAGTTGGTTTGGCGCCAGAATTGGAGCGGAGTCAGCAGAGTCAGTTTGACCTGTCCGGCGGTGGCGGTGCTGAAGGAGGCGATGAGGCCGGAGCCGGTGGAGTCGGACCACGAGAAAGACGGCGAGCCGCCCAGGGTGCCGGTGTAAGCGAGGATGACGTAGGTGCCCGGAGCGAGGGAGGCGCCGAGGAGACGGGGTGAAACGGTGATGGCGCCGGTGAGGGTGGACGTGCCGGAGACGGTGACGCCCTTGGTGGCGGAGGCGGTGACGCCGAAGAGCAAGGTGGAGCCGGAGGCGAGGGAGAAGTTGCCGCCGAGCGTTCCGGTGCCGCCGAAGGATGCGCCGGAAGAGACGGACACGGCGCCGGTGCCGAGGGAACCGGTGAGGAGTAACGAGCCTTCGGATACGGTGGTGGTGCCGGTGTAGGTGTTGGCACCGGCGAGAGTGAGGGTGCCCGCGCCGTTCTTGGCGAGGGAAGTGGCGGCGTTGCCGTTGGCGATGACGCCGGAGAAAGTCATATTGTTATTATTGGCGCCGACGGTGTAGGTGACGGCGACGTTGTTGCCGGAGCCGGATGATCCGGAGAGGACGGAGCCGGAGGCGCCGATGAGCGAGCCGAGCGCGAAGGCCGTGCCGGAGCGGGCGTTGAGGCTGCGGGTGCCGAGGTCGAAGTCGGCGGAAGCGGAGCCGGCGCTGCCGAACAAGCGGAAGCTGCCGGTGCCGGCGAGGGCGACGGTGCCGGTGAAGCTGGTGAGGGAGCCCTCGATGTCGAAGACGCCGGTGGTGGCCTCGAGCGTGAGGACGCCGGAGCCAGAGACGGCCTTGATGCCCTGGGTGCCGCCGCTGTTGCCGCCGGTGATGCGGGAGTCGGCGGTGACGGCGATGGCGTTGGCCGGAATGAGCGCGCCGGTGCCGAGCGTGCCGCCGGCGAGGGTGATGGTGCCCGTGCCGAGGGCGGCGACGTTGCCAAGGGTGAGCGTGCCGGCGTTGATGGTTGTGCCGCCGGTGTAGGCTTGGGCGGAGGAGATCGTGAGCGTGCCGCTGCCGGATTTGGTGAGCGTGGTGGCACCGGAGATCGAACCGGAGCCGGAGAACGTGTAGGCTTGGGTGGCGTTGACGGTTACGGTGGCCGGCGTGAGCGTGCCGGACAACGTGACCGCGTTGACGCTGGAGGCGTCGTTAAAGGTGATATAGCCGCCATCCAGATAAGTTGAGGCGGTGCTTCCGTTGAGCCAGTTGACGGTGGACATGTCCCACGTGCCGTTGACGGATCCGGTCCAGGTGAGGCTGGGCGGTATGACGGTGCCGGTAACCTGAGTGGAGTTGGCGCCCATCCCGCCGGCGCTCACGGCGGTGATCACGTAATAGTAGATGTTGCCGGCGACCACGGCCGTATCCGTGTAGGTGGTCGCGGTGATGCCGCTGACGAGCGTGGTGTAGGGGCCTCCGGGAGTCGGAGAGCGCAGGATGGTGTAACTGGTCGCGCCGGAGGAAGCGGTCCATTTGAGCACGATCTGTAAGTTGACGGTTGAGGCGTTGAAGCCGGTCGGAGCCACGGGCACGGTGGTGACGGGCGTCACGCTGATCTCGGCGGACGCGGCGCTGGCGGCCACGCCGTTTTGCGCGACGACGACATAGTAGTAAACCGTTCCATTGGTCAGGCCGGTGTCCGTGAAGGTAGGGCCGGATACGTTGCTGCCGACGATGGTGTAGGGTCCGCCGGAGACGGTGGCGCGCTGGACCTGATAAGCGGTGGCGCCAGCCGAGGCGGTCCAGCTCAGGGTTGCTTGGGTGTTGCCGGGCGTGACCGCAAGGCCCGTGGGCGGAACCGGCGCGGTGGTCGCACTGGCCTCGGTGGAATTGCCACTCGTGCCGCCCGAGTTCATGGCGGTGACCACGTAGTAATAGGGGGTGTTATCCGCGAGGCCGGTGTCCGTGTAGGTCAACGACGAGACTGTGGTGACATACGTGTATGGTCCGCCCGACACGGTTCCCTGTTGCACGATGTAGCCGATGGCGCCGGACACGGCGGACCAGTTCAGGGTGACCTGCTGGGCGCTCGGGGTGATCGTGAGATTGGGCGGGGCGATGGCAGGCGTTGGCGCAACAGGCGTCACCAATGCAGCGGTGGAGACGGCGCTTTCGCCCACGCCGTTTGCAGCGATGACGGTGTAGGAATACATGCTCCCGTTGGTCGGCGAAGTGTCGGTGTAAGTGGTGCCGGTCGGGGTGTTGGTCAGCGGGATGGTGCTTAAGGTGATGTTGGTGCCGCCGCCATTGGCGACCAAGGTCGAGCGGCGCACCGTGTAGTAATGGGCACCGATCACCGCGTTCCAGTTAAGTGTCACCGAGCCATTGCCGGTGGTCGTCGCCAGACCGTTCGGAGCGGACGGAGCCACGGCGGATGCCGCGGCGGAGGGAGTCGTTGCCGCGCTTTGCGGGGAGTTGGCACTGGTGCCGACGGGATTAACCGACTGCACGACGTAATAATAAGGGGTGGCGTTGACGGCGGTCGTGTCCACGCAGGTGGCATTGGGCAGGACGCTGCCGCAGACCGGACCGGTGATGGCGGTGGCCACGCTGACGTAGCTGCTTCCACTCACTGTGCTGCGCAGCAGGTTGTAACTGGTCGCTCCAGGTGTGACCGGCCAGCTCACCAAGGTGCGGCCATTGCCTGCGAACGCCGTTACGTTCGCCGGCGCCGGCGGCACGTAGCCGGTCAGTTCCATCCGCAGATAATCATACATCGCGTGGTTGGCGAAATACGTTCCGCCGACCTGGCGCTGGCTGATGGTGATGGTGTTCGTCCCGGCTTTCAGCAGGGTTCCGGCAAAGGTGAGACGCTCGTCGGAAAAGCCGCCGTTGTTGAACTCGCGAATGCTTCCATCGCTTCTTGAGGACGTGGGCACAAAGCCGGTGCTGGGATGGGAACTCGGCGTGGCGGTGATGCCCGAGGCGCTGGCGAGGTTCGTGCCGTTCACCGTCACAATCAGCGCGGTGTAATAATCCGAGGCGATGCCGAGATAGAGTGAGGCGAGGGTTCCGGTCGTCGGTTTCGCGGCGAGGGTGAAGCTGATGGTCGAGGAACTGGAATCCCAGCCGCCGGTGCTGTTGCAGATCACCGGTTGGATGAAGTTCCAGTCGGTCGTCCAGCGATTCGAGCCGACGGCGTAGGTGAGTCCGCTCGGAAAATCGAAAGGGAATTCCAGCCATTTGCTCCACACGGGGCTGGGGGCGGTCGGCCTGGGGCCGATGTCGCCGACCCAGTAGTCATCGCCGTGTTTGAATTTGCGCGCGGTGCGGTCGGGGTAGCCGATTTCGAAAACCGTCGGGCCTACACGCACGGGAGTCCACGTCACATTGCCGAGGGCGGTAGTGGCTCCGGCGGTGACCGTGACGGCGAATGGGGAGGCGGGGATATCCACCAGGAAAGGAGTGGTGCCGCCGGTCTGCGGCTGGGACATGAATGTGGCGGGTGCGCCCTGACCAAAGGCGTAAAGCGTGTAGTTGGTGCCGGCGGGAACGGCGGGAATGGTGAAGTTGCCGTTGGCGTCGCTGTGCACCCAGAACTGATACGGCTTCATCCACTGCTGGAAATCGTAAGTGCTGTTGGATGTGACGGGCTGCTGGATGACGCCGACCCAGAGATTGGCGGCGGTGGCGTTCGGGTTGTAGGCGTCGTTGATGACGATCCTGCCGGTCACGGTGCCACGGGCGGAAGGGCCGGCGTAGTAGGGATTGGAAAACCAACTGTAGGGCCAGGCCGTCGCTTCAGCCGCCGCTTGGGCGACGGCGTCGTTGTAGAGAGCCTGCGAGGCTTGGACGGGGTTGGTGATCGAACTGGAGACGTTGTTGCAGTAGATGAAATAAGGGCCGCACACCTTGGACCAAGATTCGCCCAACACGAAGTCGTTGTCGCCGCCCATCCCGTAATGGCCGCCGTTGATCATGTTGAGGATCGTGGTGCCCATGTGACACATGAGCTCCGGCTTGAGCGGGCCGCCGTTGTAGAATTCGGCGGAGGCGAGAACGTTCCACAGGCCGACATTTTTGCCCGTCGCGCCGTTCGCGGTGACGCTGCTCCAGCCCCAGGCGCGCTGGTCGCCGAAGGCGGCGCTGTATTTGTATTTGTCCTCATAGCGGCCCTGGTAGAGGCCGCTGGTCCACAGGTAGTTTTCAACTGGGGAATTGGGGGCGGTGGTGGTGGTGCCGCCGGAGACCTGCATGAGTTTGTTGCGGGTGGCGTCCACGCTCATCCAGTTGAAGATGCTGCCGGCGTAAATGTTGTCGCGACACTCGCCCATGCCGAAGGCGCCGAGCGAGGCGTCGTGGTTGAAGATGGGAGTGACGTAAAAACCCGGAGAGCCGCGCCGCATCGAGTAATGCACCTCAAACGGCATGTTGGCCTGGGTGGTGGTGTAGAGGGAAATCTCGGCGTAATCGCCGCCGTTGGCGGCGGGGTCGGCCACGAGGGTGTAGCCGTTGGTGAAGTTCATCCCCTGATTGTTACTGTGCTCCCAATACAACTTTCCGCCGCTGGAGTTTCCGGAGAGGAGGTTGAGCGTCTGGCTGCTCCCGGTGTTGTTGAACGTGTAGTTGATCGTCGTGATCTGCGCGTTCGATTTGGTGATGAGGATGGAAACGATGCCGTTGGACAAGGTGACGGTGCTGCCGCTGTCCGTGAGGGTCACATTGGAGCCGGTGCCAGTGCCGCCGCCGGGGATGTTGGCTCGCGCATGCCAAACGGGCGCGCAAACGAACAGAAAGAAGGCGATGATAAGGCGGGGCATGGGGGCCTGAACAAGACGCGGGGTGCGGCTTGAGGGTGGAACCCTCGCGATCATGAGCGGGGCCGGGCCAAAGGCATAGGCCCTGGCACTCTTACAGTCAGATCAGACGTGGAGCAGAGCTCCCTCCGTCCTTGATCTCGATGGGCTCGTAGCGGGGGCAGAGGACGCGGTTGATCACGAAGCCGATGAGGTAGGCGACGCTGCAATAACCGAAGAGCACCGCGTAGCCGGCACCGCCGAGCCGGTCCAGAATGCGACCGCAGACGACGGGGAAAATCATGCCGGCGAGAGAGCCGACCAGTCCGCCGAGACCGATGAGGGAGGCGATGGCGCGTTTGGGGAAGAGATCGCTGATCGTGGTGTAGAGCGTGGCGGACCAGGCTTGATGGGCGCCGCCGGCGAGACCAATCAGGGCGACCGCGCCCCAGATGGGCAGGTGCGTGGTGAGGGCGACGGGCAGCACGCAACAGGCGAAAATGAACAGGCAGGTGCGTCGGGTGCGCGTGATGTCCCAGCCGCGTTCGACGAGGCGCTTGCTCACCCAGCCGCCGAAGATGCTGAGCACGGTGACGATCGCGTAGATGGCGACGAGGGGCAGGCCCATCTTCTTCAGGTCGAGGCCGCGGATGGTTTTGAAATAGTCGGGAAGCCAGATCAGGAAGAACCACCAGACGGGGTCGGTGAGGGCGCGGGTGATGAGGTAGCCCCACGTCTGTTTGTAGCCGAGGATTGCGCCCCAGGAGAGCGGCTTGGTCCCAGTGTCGGTTTCGTTATCACTCTCGATGTAGGCGATCTCGGCCGATGAGATTCCGCGTGCGCGGCGGGGGAGTTCGTAGAAGAACAGCCAGAAGCCGAGCCAGACGAAGCCGGCGATGCCGGCGACGAGAAACGTGCCGTGCCAGCCGATGGTGAGGGCGAGCGGCGGGATGATCGCGGGGGCGAGGAGCGCGCCGACGTTGGCGCCGGAGTTGAAGAGCGTGGTGGCGAGGGCGCGTTCCTTGCGCGGGAACCATTGGGCGACGGTCTTGATGGCGGCGGGGAAGTTACCGCCTTCGCCGAGTCCGAGGGCGATGCGCGCGAGGCCGAAGCCGGAGACCGTGCTGACGAGAGCGTGCGAGGCGGCGGCGACGCTCCATGCGGCGATGGAGACGGCGTAGCCGATCTTGGTGCCGTATTTGTCGATGAACCAGCCGAAGGCGAGGTAGCTGAGAGCGTAGGCGCCTTGGAAGAGTGAGTTGACCCAGCCGAATTGCTCGTTGGTCCAGTGGAGCTCCTGGTCGAGGATGGGCTTGAGCAACGACAGGATCTGCCGGTCCATGTAGTTGATGCTCGTGGCGGCGAAGAGGAGTCCGCAGATGAGCCAGCGGTGGCGACCGAGAGGGGATTGGGGGGGGACAGGCATGAAAGCGGGAGGAGGCGGGGCGGGGTTTATGGGGAACTCAGGAAATCAGGAACGGAAGGAGCGAAATTTTTTAACCGCAGATTCCACAGATGGACGCAGATGACGGAGACGGAGTTTGGACAGGAGTAACAGAGTGGCAGACGGGATGGCGGAGTTGCGGAAGCGCGGAGACCGTGCATGACGCCGCGCAACTCGGCGAGGCCGCGCATGCGGCCGATGGCGGAATAACCGGGGGTGAGCGGGACGTAGTGGGTCAAGTCGTGCATCATGGTGTGGCCATGATCGGGGCGAAGGGGGAGCTGCCAGTCGGGACGGTTTTCTTGCCGGCGGCTGTTTTGTTCGTCGAGGAGAATGCGAAGAAGGGCCGGCATGTCCACATCGCCTGCGAGGTGGTCGGCTTCGTAGAAAATGCCGGACGGTTCGCGCTTGGTGCTGCGAAGATGGACGGCATGGATGCGCGGGGCGAAGCGGCGTGCCATGGCGGGGAGATCGTTGTCGGGGCGGGCGCCGAAGGAGCCGGAGCAGAAGCAAAGGCCGTTGGCGGGATGGTCGATGAGGCCGAAGATATCGGAGACATCGTCGGCCGTGGAGACAATGCGGGGCAGGCCGAGGACGGAGAACGGCGGATCGTCGGGATGGATGGCGAGGCGCACGCCGAGCGCGGCGGCGACGGGGACGACATGCTGGAGGAACCGGGCGAGGTTGGTGCGAAGGGCGTCGCGGTCGATGTGTGCGTAGGCGGCAAGGCGGGTGCGGATGTCGTCGAGCGTGAGGCCCCACTTCACACCGGGGAAGACGTCTATCACGGACTGGATGAAGGTGACGCGGGCGTCGTCGGTGAGGCCGGCCCACCAACGGGCGGCGGCGGCGATTTGTTCGAAAGTGAAATCGGCCTCGGCGCCGGGTCGCTTGAGCGCGTGGAGCTCGAAGGCGCAGAATTTAACGGGGTCGAAAAGGAGGCACTCGGTGCCGTCGGGCAGGACGTGGCGCATGTCGGTGCGCACCCAGTCGAGCACGGGCATGAAGTTGTAGATGACGGTGGTGACGCCTTCGTCGGCGAGGTGGCGTAGGGTGGTCGCGTAGTTGGCGAAGAGCGTCTTCAAGTCGCCTGAGCCGGTCTTGATGTCCTCGTGGACGGGGACGGATTCGACGGCGGTCCAACGGAGGCCGGCGGCGGCGAGTTGTTCGCGACGGGCGCGGATGGCCTCGCGCGGCCAGGCTTCGCCGTAGGGAATCTCGTGGAGAGACGTGAAGACGGCGGTGGCCCCGGCGTGGCGGAGGTAGGCCAGCGGCACGGGGTCGGCGGGACCGAACCAGCGGAAGCATTCTTCCAGCAAGGGATGCGAGGACATCGAAGGCGGTTTATGGGGAACTCAGGAAATCAGGAACAGAATGAGACTGATTTATACTCCGGAGAAGGCGCCGAAGCCGCCGTCGACGACGACGGTGGTGCCGGTGACGAATTTGGAGGCGTCGGAGAGCAGGAAGTGGATCGCGCCGTGGAGTTCGTCGGCCGTGCCGAAGCGGCCGAAGGGAGTCTGGCGGCAGATGGTTTGTCCGCGGTCGGTGAGGGAGCCGTCTTCGTTGGTGAGGAGCCGGCGGTTTTGTTCGCCGAGGAAAAAGCCGGGGACGAGGGAGTTGACGCGCACGCTGCCTTGCGTGCGGCGGCCGAGGTCCACGGCGAGCCAGCGGGTGAAGTTTTCCACGGCGGCCTTGGCGGCGGAATAGCCGACAACGCGGGTGATCGCGCGGGTGGCGGAAGCGGAGGAGAAGTTGACGACGCTGGCGGACGGGGAAGCGAGCAAGGCGGGAGCGAAGACGAGGGTGGGCAGGACGGTGCCGTGGAGGTTGAGATCGACGACTTGCTGGAAGGCGGAGAAATCGAGGTCGGCGAAGGTCTTGTCGGGCGTGATGGTGGCGCCGGGCTGGTTGCCGCCGGCGCCGTTGATGAGGGCGTCGATGCGGCCCCATTTCGCGAGGATGGCGTCGCGGGCGCGCTCTAGGGCGGGGCGGTCGTTGACATCGGCGGCGACGGCGAAGACCTCGGCGGAAGGCGAGGCGGCGAGGACCTTGGCTAGGGAGGTGTCCAGTTTTGATTGGGTGCGACCGAGGTAGACGACGCGGGCGCCTTGTGATGCGAGGTAGTCGGCGGCGGAGCCGGTGAGCGTGCCGGTGGCGCCGGTGACGACGACGACTTTGCCGGTGAGATTAAAGAGGGAGGAGGACATGCGAAAATATATCGCTGCACCTTGGGGGGCGGCAGGCGTTGTCCGAAGGGTGTCCGCATCGAACAGTAAGAGTAGACCGACGTTTAGTTGTCGTTTGGCGGTGCGAAGGGACTGCCGTTGACGATGACGTTGGTGATTTTCAGGTCCTGGACGTCGCGGGTGTTGAGCCGGCTGTCTTTGAGTTTAATATCGATGTTTTCGAGGGTGATGGCGCTGATATCGGTCTGTCCGGGGTTGCCTTGGATCACGCCGAATGAGCCGTAGCGGCCATGGATATCGGACACGGTGATGTTGCGGACGATCGACTGGGGCGGAGGCAGGTCTTTCAGGTCGGTGTATTGGCTCCAGCGTTTTATAACTATGATCGAGCCTCCCGAACTATCGAAGGTGATTCCGCGAAAGTGGATGTCCTCGTAGTGCTGAGGCGTATCGGTGCGCAGCTTGAAGTTGAAAGCTGGCATCGCACCGGTGACCCGGCAGTTTTCAACCATGACATCACGGACGATGGTCGCTTCGCTGCCGAGAGTGATGCCGTTACCGCGCTTAAAAACACACTCACTGATGCGGACGTGTTCTACGGGTGGGCTGTCCTTGTCGTCGAGGGCAAGGGGGCCTTTCGAGCCTTTCAGGGCAATGCAGTCGTCGGTCACCGAGAAAGTGCAGCTTTGGATGGTGACGTCCTGGCAGCTGTCGACATCGATGCCGTCGGCGCTGGGGGCCTGCTTGTAGTCGTCGGGGACGAGGAAGCGGGCATTTTTGACGCTGACGTTGCGGTTCCGGTAGAGATGGAGGTTCCAGAACTGGGAGTCTTTGAAGGTGACGCCATCGATCACGACGTCTTTGGAATTTTCGATGAGGGCGAGGCGGGCGCGGGGGATGCTGAGGTTGCGGAAATTTTGTTTGTCGGGGGCGGCGTTTCGTTTGGTCCAGAACTCGTCCCAGATCGGACGGCCATTGCCGTCGAGCGTGCCTTCGCCGGTGAGGCGAAAGCCGTCGCAGTGGTCAGCGTTGATCAGGGCGGGGGTGAATTTTTCTTCGAAATGGCCTTCGATGCGGGTGCGGAGTGGCGGGAAGTTTGCCATGTCGGTGGAGCAACGGAGAACCGCATCTTTTTCAAGGCGGAGGTTAACACCGGGTTTGAGGAAGAGCGCGCCGCTGACGAAGACGCCCGTGGGGATGACGACGGTGCCGCCGCCGGAGCTGGCAAGGGTATCGATTACGGACTGGATGGCTTTGGTGTTGAGCGTCGTGCCGTCGGCGATGGCTCCGTGTTCGAGAATGGAGACGGCGGGCTCACTTGCGCTCACGGGTAAAAAAGCGGTGAGACCGAAAGATAAGAGAAGAGACGGAAAGCTGAAAATTTTCATTGGGTGATCATCTCTTGCACGAGAGTGATGGGACCGGTGAGGCCGGATTGGAGCGGCTTGAGGTTGGCCATGTCCTGGGGCTTGAAGCGTTCGCCGTAGCGGGCGGTGAGCGGTTTGTAGTCGGGCAGGGGCTGGCCGGAGAGGGCGTTGATGGCGGTGTTGGCGACCACGATCTTGAGCTGGTTGGTGCCGGGGCGGAGGAATGAGGTGACGTCGAGTTCGTAGGGCGGGTGCCAGATCGAGCCGGCACGCTGACCGTTGACGTAGACGACGACGGCGTCCTTCACCGGCGAATCGATCCAGGTGCGCATGCCGTTTTTGAGGCGGACGGGGGGGATGGGTTTTTCCTGGCCGAGATTCAGCTTCATGCGCGAGCCGGCGCGGAGGGTGTCGGCGGGTGCGTCGAAGGTTTTTTTGTAGGAGGCCAAGCCGGAATAAAAACGCGTGGGTTCGTCGTCGGTCCAGGAGCGGAGTTGCTGCATGGTGACGGTAGGACCGTTTTGGAAGGTGACTCGCCAGCCGCCTGAGAGATCGAGCGGAGCCGGTGCGGCGGAGGTGGACCCAGGCGAAGAGGGGATTGCGGCGGAGCGACGGGTGAAGACGAGGAAACGCGAGCCGTAGGCGGCGAGTTCCAGCGGGACGGTGACGCCGTCTTTGCCGGTGGACAGAGTTACGGGTGTAGCGGTGCCGGTGTGGGGATCCCACCAGTCGGAGCGGGTGGCGGATACGCGGAAGGTGGCGGTTACGGTGCGCGGGGCGTTGCCGGTGTTGGCGAGGAAGTAGAGGTCGGCGTCGGCGGTGCGGCGGTGGACGAAGCCGAAGTCGCCTTGGCCATCGGAGAAGCGTACGTCGGGGGAAAGGATGGAGTTGAGGGCGGGAACCAGTTCGCGTTTTTCGTCAGCGACGAGGCGAGCGTGGATGTCGGATGAACCATCGGGAAGGCGGCGGGTGGCGATGAGGGCGCCGCCAGCTTGGGAGAATTTCGCGAGCCGGGCGGCGGTGTCGGCGGGAAGGCGGGTGACGTTGGGCAGGAGGATGAGTTTGTAGCGGTCGAGTCCGGTTTCGCGCAGAGCGTCATCGTCGATGAAGTCGAAGGCGTAGCCGGCCTCGATGATTTTGGTGACGACGGTATCGCCGATGAGGCTGCGCAGAGCCTCGAGCATGTTGGCATCGCCTTTGGTGTTTGGTTTAAAGCCGGCCCAGGCGTCGTTTTCGGGCAGATACACGGCGATGTCGTTCACCGGCTGTCCTTGGCGGAGGAGGTAGCTGGTGCGTTGAAGATACTGCGCGAGGTCGGGCATGACGATCCACCAAGGGTTTTGATCGTTGAGCGCGGTGGAGGCGTAAAAGCGCCAGCCGGGGTAGTCATTCTGCGGACCGGAGTAGGGCCAGCCGTGGCCGATGAGTTGGTTGACGCCTTGCAGGAAGTGGAGGTCGGCCTCGGCCTTGAAATCGAGCGGGGTGGCGCGGAAGGTGGGCGAGTTCAGCCAAGTCCAGGTTTCGGAGGACGTGATCGGGCGGTCGTAGAGGTGACTGGCGGAGGTGGCCCAGCGGGTGGCGGAGAGCGATTTCCATGCGGCGCCTTCGCCTTCGGGCAGATCGACGAAGCGGTTCGTGGACAAGGTGGCGGGCGGGACGCCGTAGGCCTGCATGCGGAAGCGGGTGTGATGACGGGCGGCCCAGTCGCGGATGGTGCGGACGAAGTTGTCGTTTACGAGGTCGGTCAACGTCTGGCTCCAGTCGTGGCGGATTTCAGTGGTGCGCGGGCCGATGTCAGCGATCAGCGCGGGGAGCAGCGGCTTCAAGTCGTAGCCGCGGCGTTTTTGGAATTCGGCGAGGAGATTTGGGGTCCAGTCGGTGCCGTAAACTTCGAGGCTGTCGGAGAAGACGGCGTAGGGCGGCTGGTCGTCGAAGGCCTGGAGGAGACGGTCGCCGACGTTTTTGAGATAGGCTTCGACGGCGGTGCGGTCGTAGTGGTCGAGCACGTAACCCTCGGCGCCGACGCTCGCACGTTTCACCTGCTGTTTCGTGCGGCTGGAGATGAAGAACAGGATCTCGGTGGCGCCGTTGAGATCGGCGGGCAGGGTGGCCGTGTCGTTGACGATGGGGGTGATTTCGTAGCTGGCGGTGGTGCGCGACAGGAAGGCGGCGATCAGTTGTTCGCCCTCGCTGAGGAGGGGAACCTTCACGTCGCGTTCGGCACCCGCGAGTTTGACGCGTTCGACGCGGAGTTTTCCGGCGGCCTGCGTGATCGGCACCGAAGGGCCGCCAAAGGGCCAGCCGCTGCCGAGGGTGAGATCGACGCGCAGGCCGAGGGCATGCGCCTCGCGGTTGGCGTGGCGGAGGGCGTCGAGGTGTTCGTCGGAAAGGTAGCGGAGGGTTTTGATGCCTGCTTTTTCGTCGTCGAGGGCGACGGGGTAGACGGGTTGGATTTCAACGCCACCGATGCCGGCGTCCTTCATCGCGTGCAGTTCGCGGCTGATCTCGGTCTTGGTCACGGCGGGGCCGAACCACCACCAGCGAACCATGATGCGGGCGTCATCGGGGGGCGTTTGAAACTGGCGCTGAATGTCGTCGATGGTTTCCGCCGCGCATGCTGGCATGGCCGTTGCCAGCAACACGACGCCGACAATCAGAAAGGAAAGGACGGAACGGGGAACGACGGTCATCAGTGAATTGACCCGCTTAGCGGGCAGCGGCGGCGGCGAGGTAGTTGCCGTAGCCGACGACGACGGTGGAACCGACGAGCACGAACAGGCCGAGGGCGATGAGCGCGTGGGTGCGTTTGCTGGTGCCCTTCCATTCGTGGAGCACGATGCCCCAGAGTGTGCTGAAGATGATGAT
>Ga0123337_10002970_pt1 | contig 18649 bp, 15 predicted proteins | sample frozenSSSSmetaG_FD_89792 | JGI IMG/M metagenome (GOLD analysis project Ga0123337, IMG submission 89792) | Glacier valley bacterial and archeal communities from Borup Fiord, Nunavut, Canada, to study Microbial Dark Matter (Phase II) -... | ecosystem: Environmental > Aquatic > Freshwater > Ice >... | reverse complement strand
ATGCGGGTGGAAATCCGCAAGCTGCAACGTCGTCTCAAGACCACCAGCCTCTACGTCACCCACGATCAGCTCGAAGCCATGACACTTGCTGATCGGCTGGTGGTGATGAATGGCGGGTTGGTCGAGCAGATCGGCACGCCAACCGAGGTCTATGACCGTCCTGAAAGTGTGTTCGTTGCCAGCTTCATCGGCTCGCCGCCGATGAACCTGATCCCCGTCGGCGCCCTGTCCGATGTGTATGGCTTTGGTGAAGTGGGGCTGCCGCCGGGAACCGATGTGGTCGGCATCCGTCCAGACCAACTCTATGTTACCCCTCCGCAGGGGGCTGCCATGGGCGTGCCGGCGGTGGTGGAACTGCTCGAGCCCATTGGCGGGGCAAGCCATCTGCATGTGCGCCTGACAGGGTCGAACCAGCCGGTGATAATGAGCGTGCCGGGTCGTCCCGATTTCAACGAGGGCGCTGAGATCACTATCTATACCCAAGCCGAGCATATCCATCCGTTCTGCAGCCAGACCGGCCGCCGCACTGACAACGTCTGATACAATCGACCCAGGACACCATGACCATCCTTTCCCAACCCGGCCCGGCCCGGGACGAAGTTCAGGCCCATCGCGGCGCATCAGCTGTCGCGCCCGAGAACACACTGGCGGCCTTCCGCGCTGCAGCGGAGCAAGGTGCCCGCTGGGTGGAACTCGACGTGGCCCTCTTGGCTGACAGTACGCTGGTCGTAATCCACGACGACAGCGTCGACCGCACGACGTCCGGTTCGGGCAATCTGGGCACTTTGAACCGTGCGGACCTCGATCGGCTAGATGCCGGTGCATGGTTCCATGCTCGCTTTGCCGGAGAACGTCTGCCGACGCTGGACGAGACGATCGAGGTTCTGGGTGAGCTCGGGCTTGGCGCCAATGTCGAGATCAAGCAGCACAAGCATCACCAGTCGCTCGACCAACTGGTGACGGCGGTGCGCAAGGCGATCGGCCGCCGACCTCAGGAGATGCCGATCATGATCTCCAGCTTCGACCCCGAGGCGCTCAAGGCAATGCATGCCATGGAGCCGGATCTGGAAATGGCCATGTTGTGGTCGCAGCTACCGACGGACTGGGAGATGCTCCTTGCGGCGATCCCTGCGACAACCATCCACCTGAACTACAAAGCGCTCAGTCTGGGGTTCCTCGAAACGGCGAGATCGCGCGGCATCAAGGTCCGAGCCTGGACCAGCAATGATCCGGTCGAGCTTTCGTCCTTCTGGGGAGCGGGTCTGAACGGCGTGATCACCGACAACCCGAAAATCTATCTGGGGTAGCCAGGCCATGGGGCAGGACAGGTTGTCGAGCCGCCAACGCAACATACGTGCTCTGATCGAAACCGAGGGCGCTCAGTATATCGAGCACCTTGCTGCTCGCTATGGCATGACCACTCAGACGATCCGCCGCGACATCAATGCGCTGTGCGACCTTGGCTTTGCCCGCCGCTTTCATGGCGGCGTCGACCTGCCGGTGGAGGGTCGCAACATCTCGGTGAACGCCCGCACGGCGCTCAACAGTGGCGCCAAACAACGCATCGCCCGTCGCATCGCGGCAAGCATCGAGCCGGGCTCCACTGTGTTCATGGGAATCGGCAGCAGCGTACAGTTCGTCGCCTCGGCCCTGCGCGAGCATGAAGGGCTGCGCGTTGTGACCAACAATATCGACGTGGCGTTGACCTTGAGCGAGGCACAGCAGGTGGAAGTGCATATGACGGGCGGCCTCTTGCGTCACGATGATCGCGACGTAGTCGGCGCGGACGCCTTGCGCTTCTTCGAAAAATTTTATGCGTCCTACGCGGTTATCGGCGCCGGTGCGCTAGACTCCAGAAAAGGCATTCTGGATTTCAGTTTCAACGAAGCGCAGACGACTACAACGCTGATCGAAAACTCCCGCCTGCAGTTCCTGACGGCCGATGTCAGCAAGTGGACGCGCGATGCTTCCGTTCGGGTGGTGCCTTTCAGCCGGATCAGCACTCTATTCACTGACCGCCTACCGGATGACGGTGGTGCCGCGGCGGCGGCCCTCGTCGCGGCAGGCACCGAGGTGATATTGTGTGACGAGCGTTGAATTGCACCGAGATCTGACCCCCTAGGAGCAGAAGTTTTCACCGGGAATTGACCCATGTTTTGATCGTTCCCTGGCTGCCGGTCGGGGCCCATTGGAGTGATCGACATGGCGTTATTCAGCGTAATCCGGCGCTGGCATTTCCGTGAGGGGATGCCGATCTGGGATACTGAGCGGCGCACAGGATTGTCGCGCAATACCATCCGCAGGTATCTGCAGGTATCCGCAATCCGACACGGTGGAGCTCAGGTTCAAGGTGCTGGCACGGCCCAGCACGCTGCACGCGTTTTCCCAGAAGCTTTACGATTGACTGCGCGTGGCAGCGGGTAAATCGCGTAAGCAGCGGCGCACGGCCAAACAGATGCATGCCAATCTGGTGGTGCTGGGCTATGAAAGCTCGTATGAGCGTGTCGCGGCGTTTGTGCGGGCCTTGGAAAACCGGGCGGCAACAGGAGCAGCAGACCAGCGGGCGCGGCACCTTCGTGCCCCTGGTGTTCGGACCGGGCGAGGCCTTCTAGTTCGACTGGAGTGAGAACTGGGCGATCCTGAGCGGCGAGCGCACCAAGTTGCAGGTGGCCCATACCAAGCTATCGCACAGCCGGGCTTTCATCGTTCCTGATGATAATGGGAGTGCTGTTTGGCGAACTCGGCGTGGCCCTGGCTGGACAACGCGGCTTGGTTTCGAGGCCGACCGCTTGTTGTCTGCTCTTGGGAAATCGACGTTCAAGGTTTAACGATCGGAAGGAGGTCGTGAGCCGCCGGGCATAAGGGCACCGCATGTAGGCGCTTCAACGTCGGAAATCAGCTATACCCGCCATTGAGGAAGACGTTGTCGGCGCGTTGGGCCTTCAGCGTGCTCCGGTCGTTCCGGCAAGCCAAGACCCGAGGCTGAGGAGAATCACGTAATCAAATCAGTCGCATGGTCTCTGCAATGGCAGGCGCCGCGGATGGCGACCGGTTTACAACGCTGTGCCGCCAGGGCCATGTGTTTCTGACTCCGAGCACCGTTTCTAGGAGCGCGTCGCGCTGTCGCCGGACGTTCTATCTCAGTCGCTTGAAGCCTGGGATACGAGTATCCGTGCCCATTCACTCGCGGCTGGTCGAGCTTGTGCTGGACGGAGGCTTACAGGCACTCGCCGAAGCGGCCTGAAAGGCCGCAATGGGGTCGGTTATTGCCATCAGCGACCTTAGCACAATCATTTCTCCTGCGGCCGCTTCGGCCACAGGAGAAGTGTAATGGGTATCTCACAATACGACCCCGCTGCAGCAGGGAGGCCTGCTTGGAACGCTGGCCGACAAGTTGGCGCCAAGCGTGCTCTGAAAGTTAGGCAGATTTGGTCAATCCGGGTCTTTCTGGATCGGGAGGGCCGAATGCGCGACCGGGCGCTCTTCGATCTCGCAATCGATAGCAAGCTTCGAGGCTGCGACTTGGTAAAAATCAAAATAGGCGCTGGTGGTCGGACCTGCCATCCGCACGCGATCGATGGCGATCCAGCAGAAAACTGGAAGGCCCGTTCAGTTTGAGATCACATCAGACACGAGAGCCAGCGTGCTCGCTTGGCTTGGGAGACGAGGCGGCAGTGTCGAAGATTTCGCGTTCCCCAGCCGCGTCCATCCCAGTGACCACCTGAGCACACGTCAATACGCGAGGCTCGTCGACGAATGGGTGACGGCCATTGGCCTGACGCCGGAGGAATATGTGCACTGATGCGATCTATGCTGACTTCCGCCAAATAGACTTTTCACGACTTGAGATTGTGCCAGTCGCCATCGGCGCCTCGTCGTGGGGCTTCGGCGAAAAACTCCGCATAGGGCCCGGACGAAGCCAGGGCGAACAGGTGCTCCAGCGCGGCCAGGGGATGGTCGCCAGCGTCCACGCGCAGGTCGAGATCGGCATAGGTTTCACTGCCATGCACACGCAGCGCAGCCGACCCGATGCCGCGGCTGTCGCCGCCGGCCGCAGCGCCTGCCAACAGGGCGCGCAGCAGCCGGGCCGCAAAGCCGCCCGGATGATCGGCGCGATAGGCCGCCAGCATGTCATCTAGCACGGCCGGGCCCGCCAGCATGTTTCCCGCGACGGCCACGCCCGCCGCGGTCAGGTGGCCGGCATAGGGGACACAGTCTGCGCCGGTCCATCCGGCTGCTATGCCACTTGCATCGATGACGATGATCTGGCGCTGGTCGGCGCCGCTATCCCTGCCCAGAGCCATCTGCAGGGCCACCTCTGCCCCCTGCCCCTCGATCAGCGCGAGGGTGTCGATCGCCAGATAGGGATTGGTCATGGCCTGGGTAGCCGCGGCGCCCAGGCCGCTGCGTATATGGGGCACCAGTGCCCCCACCATTGGTCCAGCGGTCGCCGTGGCGATGCCCAGGGCGCCCGTCTGCGGATCACGGGCAACGATGGAAAAGGTCATCACGGCTTCCTGGTACGAATCTATTTATCATCATAAATTGACGATACCCAAAATTTATGATGATAAATTGGCAATGCCCTTTTCTCACGGTCCCCGCCGCGAGGCAAGGGCGAGGGAAAGCAAGGAGGTTTCATATGATCCGCAACTGGAAAGCCATCGCGCCGCTGCTGCTCGCCGCCACGGCCCTCACCTTGGTCTCGCCGGCCATGGCGCAGACGCCGCCCAACATTCTCGTCGTCGGCCAGATCGCCGAACCGGCATCGCTCGACCCGCATGTCTCCACGGCCGCCAACGATTTCCGCATCGCGGTCAACATCTACGACGGCCTTGTGCGCAACAAGCCGGGCACGCTGGAAATCGAGCCGGCTCTGGCGACCGACTGGACCATTTCCGATACGGGCCTGGAGTATACCTTCAACCTGCGCGAGGGCGTCACCTTCCATGATGGTACGCCCTTCGATGCCGAGGCGGTGAAGTTCAACTTCGACCGCATGCTCGATGAGGACCATCCCTTTGCCGCGACCGGTCCGTTCCCGCTGGCCTTCTTCTTCTCCGCGGTCGAGAAGGTCGAGGTGGTTGATGACCTGACGGTCAAGTTCACGCTTAACGAGCCCTTCGCCCCCTTCATGTCAAATCTGGCCTCGCCCACCGGCCTCATCGTCTCGCCGGCGGCCGTCGAGGCGTCGGGCGCCGACTATGGCCGTAATCCGGTCGGCACCGGCGCGTTCAAGTTCGAGGAATGGCAGTCCAATACCAGCGTGGTCGCCTCGCGCAACGAGGACTATTGGGATGGTGCTCCGTCCCTCGAAGCGGTGATCTTCCGCCCGATCACCGACGCCAATACCCGCGTGGCCGAAATGCTCTCCGGTGGCATCGATGTGCTGCTCGAGACCCCGCCCGACAACGTCGCCCAGTTCCGCGACGATGCCAATTACAGGGTGGTCGAGGCGGTCGGCCCCCATGTCTGGTATGTCATGCTCAACGCCAAGGAAGGCCCCTTTGCCGATGTGCGCGTGCGCCAGGCGGTCAACTATGCCGTCAACAAGGAAAGCCTCGTCAACGACGTGCTGCAGGGCACGGCCGAGGTCTCGGCTGGTCCGATCCCGCCCGCCTTCAACTGGGCCTATAATGAAGAAGTCACCCCCTATCCCTACGACCCCGAAAAGGCCAAGGCGCTGCTGGCCGAAGCCGGGGCTGAGGGCGCAACCGTGACCTTCCTGGTCACCGAAGGCGGCTCTGGCATGCTTGATCCCGTCCCGATGGGCACCGCCATCCAGGCCGATCTGGCCGCGGTAGGCCTCAATGTCGAGATCCAGACCTATGAGTGGAACACCTTCCTCTCCGAAGTCAATCCGGGCCTCGAAGGCAAGGCGGACATGGCCGAAATGGCCTGGATGACCTCCGATCCCGACACCCTGCCCTTCCTGACCCTGCGCACGGCGGCCTTCCCGGCCGAAGGTGGGTTCAACTCGTCCTACTATTCCAATCCGGAAGTGGACGCCCTGCTCGATCAGGCCCGCGTTTCGACCGACCCCGACGAGCGCGGCGAGCTCTACAAGCAGGTCCAGGCAATCACGCATGAGGATGCCCCCTGGCTCTTCGTCGCCAACTGGAAGCAGAACGCCGTCGTCACCAGCGCGGTGGGCGATTTCGAGCTGCAGCCGGATTTCGGCCTGGTGCTGCGTGACGTGACCAAGCCATAAACTGGATCGGGTGAGGGCCTGCGCCCTCACCCGGCTCGATCTGGGGCGATGCCGGCAGGCGTCCCGTTGGCGGCCGAGTCCGTCAAGCGGCCCCGGCTGTGTTGAACGCGATCGGTTAGGGATTATCCGACATGACGGCTTACATCGCCAAGCGTCTGCTGGCCGCCATCCCGGTCATCCTGGGACTGTCCATCATCGTCTTTCTGGTGATGAAGCTGATCCCCGGCGACCCGGCCCAGGCCCTGCTGGGCTCCTATGCGACGCCGGAAAATGTCGCGCGCATCAATCGCGCGCTCGGCCTCGACCGTTCCTGGCCCGAACAATATGTCATCTGGGTGGGTAATCTGCTGCAGGGCGATTTCGGGCGCTCCTATATTCTCAATCGGCCGGTCCTCGATGAGGTGATCGAGCGCTTTGGCGCCACGTTGATCCTGGCGGGCGCGTCGCTGGTCATCTGTTCGATTGTCGGCATTCTCGCCGGCATCGCCTCGGCCGTGCACCAGTTCGGCTGGACCGACCGGATCGTCACCTTTTTCGTCCTGGTCGGCATTTCCATGCCGGCCTTCTTTCTGGGCCTGGTCTTCATCCTGTTTTTCGCCGTGCAGTGGCGCCTGCTGCCGGCCTCGGGCATGTATGCCGTCTATGGCGGGGGCGATCTGCCTGATCTCCTGCGCCATCTGATCCTGCCCGCCGGGACCCTGGCCATTGTTGCCACCGGCGTCGTCGCCCGCCTGACCCGCGCCGCCATGCTTGAAGTGCTGCGCCAGGATTTCATCCGCACCGCCCGCGCCAAGGGCCTGAGCGAGAACGCCGTGATCTACCGCCACGCCTTCCGCGCTGCACTGGTCTCGGTCATTCCCGTGCTGGGTATCCAGGCCGGCTTCGTGCTCGGCGGCGCGGTCTATATCGAGACCGTGTTCCAGTGGCCGGGCCTCGGCCAGATGCTGGTCAAGGCCGTCTCCACCCGCGACCTGCTGCTGGTGCAGGGCGGCGTCCTCGTCGCTGCCACGGTCTATGTTCTCGTCAATCTGCTGGCAGACGTTGCTCAGGCCATGCTCGATCCAAGGCTCAAGGCATGACCCAAAGCGTGACGACCTCGCCATCTCCCAACAAGCGCCGCAACAATTGGCAATTGCTGATGGCCAACCGCCTTGCCGCGGCGGGCCTTTTCATCTTCGGCTTCATTCTGGTGGTCGCCATTCTGGCGCCGCTGCTGCCCATGCCCAATCCGGACATCACCGATCAGCCCAATCGCCTGCTGCCGCCGCTGAGCCAGGGCCACCTGCTGGGCACCGACCATCTGGGCCGCGACATTCTCTCGCGCCTGATCTGGGGTACTCAGATTTCCCTTATCGTCGGGGTCAGCGCCACCGCGCTCGCGGCCCTGTTCGGCTCACTGATCGGCCTGGTCGCAGGCTATGCCCGCGGCGTCACCGACAGCGTGCTGATGCGCTTTGTCGATATGCTGATGGCCTTCCCCTATATTCTGCTGGCCATTGCCATCGTGGCGGCGCTGGGCCCGGGCCTGCTCAATGCGCTCTACGCCATCGCGCTGGTCAATATCCCCTTCTTCGCCCGCAATATCCGGGGTGTGACCGTATCGATCCGCAATCGTGAATTCGTCGATGCGGCGCGCCTGTCGGGCAAAGGTCACGCCTCGATCCTGTTCACCGAGGTGCTGCCCAACGTCCTGCCGGTGATCGTCATCACCATGTCCACCACGGTCGGCTGGATGATCCTCGAGACCGCCGGCCTGTCCTTTCTGGGGCTGGGCGCCCAGCCGCCCACGGCTGATCTCGGCTCCATGCTTGGCCAGGCCCGCGCCCAGCTCTTCACGGCGCCGCATGCCTCGATCATTCCGGGCGTCATGATTTTTGCGCTGGTGATGAGCATCAACCTGCTCGGCGACGGCATCCGCGACGTGCTCGATCCGCGCCTGCGCTCGGGCGCGCTTGATCGCCCCCTGTCTGTCACCCGCATCGAGCGGCAGACCCTACCCGCCGTGGCCCTCGCCGATGCGCCGGTCCTTGTGGTCGAGCATCTTTCCACCGGCTTTGCCAATGGCGGCGCCGTGACGCCGGCCGTCCGCGACGTCAGCTTCCGCTTGGGCAAGGGCGAATGCCTGGGTATTATCGGGGAAAGCGGCTCGGGCAAATCGGTGACGGCGCTGTCGCTGATGGGTCTGGTGGCCTCGCCACCCGGTATCATCACCAGCGGCGCGGTCTATATCGGCGGGCAGGATGTGCTCTCGCTGCGCGCGCACGAATTGATCGCCCTGCGCGGCGCCCGTGTCGCCTATGTGTTCCAGGATCCGTTGACCACCCTGCACCCGCTCTTCCCGGTCGCCACCCAGATTGCCGAGGCGGTGATGGCCCACAACCAGGTGAGCAAACGCGCGGCCCACCAGCGCGCCCTTGAACTCATGGAAACAGTGGGCATTCGCGATGCCGCCGAGCGGGCCCGCGCCTATCCCCATGAGCTTTCGGGCGGCCAGCGCCAGCGCATCGGCATCGCCATGGCCCTGGCCAATGATCCGGACATCATCATTGCCGACGAACCCACCACGGCGCTCGACGTGACGGTGCAGGCGCGCATCCTCGAACTGCTGCAGGACCTGCGCCGCGAGCGAGGGCTGGCGCTGCTGCTCATCACCCACGATTTCGGCGTGGTTGCCCAGGTCTGTGACCGCGTCGCGGTGATGAAGAATGGCGAGATCGTCGAGCAGGGCGACACCGCGACCATCCTGCGCGATCCTCAACATGACTATACCAGGCGCCTGATCGCCTGCGTGCCCGAACTGGGCGAGGGCCATGCCTTCCTGGATCGCGTCCGTCCGCTGTTCGAGGAGACCAGGCCATGAGCCAGCCGGCAGTTGATATGCAGAACCTGGTCAAGACTTTCGGCGGCGGGCGGAGCCTCTTCGGTCGCGCCGCCAGCGAGGTCCATGCGGTCCGGGACGTCTCGCTGACCCTGCACCGCGGCGAGACGCTGGGTATTGTGGGCGAGAGCGGCTCGGGCAAGTCGACCCTGGCGCGCATGCTGGTCGGGCTGGAACGCCCGACCACGGGCAATATGGAGATTGAGGGCAAGCCCTGGGCTGAGCTGGCATCATCCGGCACGCGCGCCTTTGGCCGGGCCATCCAATATGTGTTTCAGGACCCCGTGGCCTCGCTCAATCCGCGCAAGACCATCGGTGACATTCTTGACGTACCGCTGCGTCTGTTGTGTGGCTATGACGGCGCCGGGCGCGCACGCCGCAAGCAGGAACTGATCGATGCGGTCCAGATGCCGGTCGACACGCTCGAGCGCTATCCTCACGAATTCTCCGGCGGCCAGGCCCAGCGCATTGCCATCGCCCGGGCGCTTGCCGCCGAGGCGCGCATTCTGGTGCTCGATGAGCCGGTCAGTGCGCTCGATGTCTCGGTGCAGGCGCAGGTCTTGCTGCTGCTGCAGCAATTGCGGGACGAGCTTGGCCTGTCCTATCTGTTCATCAGCCACGATCTGTCTGTGGTGGAATCGATTTCCGATCGTGTCGCCGTCATGTATCTGGGGGAAGTGGTAGAAACCGGCCCCGCTGCCCAGCTCTTTGCCGCCCCGCAACATGATTACACCAGGGCCCTGATCGCCAGCGCCCCCCGCCTGACGGTATCGGAAAGCCCTCTATGAGCGAACGCGACTCACCTGAGACATTCGCAGCGGCGGCGGGGCCTCGCCGCAAGCGCACCGACGAAATCGTCGACGCCATCAAGCGCATGATTGTCGAGCATGGCCTGGCGCCGGGCGACCGCCTGCCGCAGGAACGCGACCTGATGTCCCAGTTCGCCGCCGGCAAGAGCACGGTGCGCGAGGCCCTCAAGGCGCTTGAGGTGCAGGGGCTGATTTCGATGCGAACGGGGCCGGGCGGCGGCGCCTTTATCGAGCGCATGTCGGAAGGCCGGGCGATGAGCCTGCTGTCCAACTTTCTGTTCGCCAAGAACCTCTCGATCGCCAATATCTACGAAATGCGCAAGGTGCTGGAGCCGCAGGTCGCCGCCAGCGCCACGCCCCATATCGATGAGGCCGGCCTCAAGCAGCTCGAGGCGATTATCGGCATCTATGACCACGAGCCGGCTGACGCCACCGAGCGCTGGAACCAGCGCATGGCCGAACTCGATTTTCATGGTGTCGTCGCGCAGTATTCCGACAATCCGATCCTGGCCTTTACCTGCCGGTTCCTGCAGCGCCTGCTCAAGGACCTCACCATCGCGCAGGACATTTATGTCCACCCAGAGCCAGTATCGCGTGAACGCGGCATTCAGCACCAGCGCGATCTCATCGCCGCCATGCGCCGCCGCGATGCCGACGCAGCTGCCGCCATTCTGGCTGAGCATATGGCGGAGGCGGAACAGCATATGCTCGATCTGCAGGCCAAACTCGTTGACCGTTTCCTGACCGAAGAAGCAGCGCCAGCGCGCGCCAGAAAGCGCCGCACCGCATGATTGATCAGGATTATCTTCTCGACCGCCTGCTGCAATTGCTCAGGACGCCCAGTCCTGTCGGCATGACCGCACGCGCAACCGACCTGGTCGATGGCTGGCTGCGCGAACTCGGCTATACCCCCCAATATACCCGCCGGGGCGTGCTTTATGTCGAGGTCGGTGAAGGCTTGCCGCGTCGCGCTTTGGCCGTGCATCTCGATACGCTGGGCGCCATGGTCAGCGAGCTCAAGCCCAATGGGCGCCTCGCCTTGCGCAATACCGGAACCTGGGCGGCGCGCTTTGCCGAAGGTGCCCGTGTCACCGTTTTTTCCGACGCCGGCGAACACCGCGGCACGATCCTGCCGCTCAAGGCCTCGGGCCATCGCTTCAATACCGAGGTCGATAGCCAGCCCGCCGACTGGGACAATCTGGAAATCCGTGTCGACGCCATCCTGCCAGACCGCGACAGCCTGATGGCCGCCGGCTTCAATGTCGGCGACATGGTGACCATCGATGCCCAGCCCGAAGTGGTGGATGGGTTCATCGTCTCGCGCCATCTCGATGACAAGGCGGGCTGCGCCACTCTGCTGGCCGTGCTCAAGGCAGTCAGCGAGGGGCAGGTCAAGGTCGCGCTGCCCTTCCAGGCCATGTTCACCATCGGCGAGGAAATCGGCATTGGCGGCACCCATGGCTTTGGCCCCGATGTCGAGGAACTGCTCGCTATCGACAATGCCGTTACCGCACCCAATCAGGCCTCGCGCGACGATGCCGTCACCATTGCCATGCGGGACCGGCAGGGCCCGTTTGACGCGCGGATGACCCGCCAGATGCTGGATCTCTGCCAGCGCGACGGTATCCGGCATGAACGCGACACTTTCCGCCACTACCGCTCGGACAGCGCCGCGGCGGTGGAAGCCGGCTGGGACCTCCGCGTCGGTCTGGTCTGCTTCTCGCTGGACAGCTCGCACGGCTGGGAAAGAACCCACTCTTCCTCCCTGTTGGAACTTGGTAAATTGCTGCTCGCCTATCTGGAAGCCGATCTGGCAACGGCAGACACTCTGAAACGCTAAGCGCGATTAACCCAGCTGCCGAAGGCCCTCGTCTGCCGGCCCCTGCAACGTGGGCGTGCGGCCGATGCAGTAGTCTTCGCTGCGCATTCCGGCGGTTCAAGTCACGTTGGTAACTTCCCAAAAGTCGCCGGTCCGCTCACGCCACCGCATGTATTCGAGGGGTGGCAAGCGGTCAGCCAAGTCTTGACGTTCTAGTGACCGCTCCGCGGCCCATTTCAGACGGTTGCAGCGCCTCTGAGGCTCTCCAAAAGCGGACTCACCCTTACAATTCAGGATTACGGCCGCGCCGTTGCTGCCATCGGCCTGTCGTGAACGATCCAGTTCCCGCTGCTGACCGTAGAAGGGGCTCAGAGGTAGCCCATGTCCGATGATCGAAACAACCGCGCCGTGCCCACTGGAAGGCTGGGCCGACTGCTTGGCATGGGCGGCATGGCAGCGTCCATTGGCGCCGGGGTGGCATTTTCATCCGCCCGGCAGCTGTTGAACGGCAGGCCGCCGAGCCTGAGCGACCTGCTGCTGGCGCCCGCCAATGCCCTGCGCGTTGCCGACCAACTTTCCCACATGCGCGGCGCCGCGATGAAACTGGGGCAGCTGCTGTCCATGGATGCCGGACAAATCCTGCCGGGCGAATGGTCCACGATCCTGGCGCGCCTGCAGGCTGACGCCTCGCCCATGCCGCGCTTTCAGCTTGAACAGCAGCTGGTCCGGCAGTGGGGCCGGGGCTGGCGGGACCGGTTCGAGCATTTCGAGATGACCCCGGTCGCCGCCGCGTCGATTGGGCAGGTGCACCGGGCCACAACCCGTTCGGGTCGCGACCTGGCGATCAAGGTGCAGTATCCGGGCGTTGCGGCCAGCATTGACAGCGACATCGACAATGTCGTCGCGCTGCTGCGCCTGTCGCGGATGATCCCGCCGGGGGCGTCGCTCGATGCCATGGTGGCAGAGGCCCGCCTTCAGCTGCAGCAGGAAGTCGACTATCTTGGCGAGGCCGACCACCTCACCCGCTATGCCGGCCTGGTTGCCGGCGATCCGACCCTGCTGATGCCCGAGGTGGACAGCGAGTTGACCGGCCCGGGCGTGCTGGCCATGACCTTTATCGACAGCGAGCCGATCGATTGGCTGATCGGCCGCCCGCAGGCGGAACGAAACCGTATTGCCGAACGCCTCATCCGCCTGACGCTGCAGGAGGTCTTCGACTTCGGCACCATCCAGACCGACCCGAACTTTGCCAATTTCCGCTACCAGCCGGCAACGGGGCGGCTGGTCCTGCTCGATTTCGGCGCAACGCGGACCATTCCCGCCGCGCTGAGCGAAAAGCTGCGACTGCTGCTGCGGGCGGCGCTGGCGCGCGACAGGGTTGAGCAGCAGCGGGCGATGGTGGATATCGGTTATTTCGCGCCGGGGCAGCAGCGGCTGGCGCAGCTGGCGCTTGACCTGCTGGCCCTGGGCATGGACGCGGTCATGGCCGGGCCGATGTTTGATTTTGTGGCGGCAGACCTGCCTCGGCGCGCCCGGGACCGTGCCCTGAGCGCCGGCTTTGGCGCCGACCTCTGGTCGATACCGCCCGTCGACACGTTGTTCATCCACCGCAAGATTGGCGGCATTTACCTGCTGGCCAACCGGCTTGGCGCGACAGTGGATGTCCGTGGCCTGCTGGAAGAGTTTGCCGGGAGCCACTCTTGAGCCGTCGGCCTGTCACCAGCCGAGCGATCCTGGCTCACCCTTGAACGGCCCGACAATGCCGGGGGTGATCCAGCCACCATAAAAGCCGCCCGGCTGAGGGGTCACGATCTCGCCGCCGACTGCGCACCTGTCCATCGGTCCGGCATAGAAGGCCAGGAAGCCGGCAATGGGGGCAAACCGCTCCGTGGGCGCGGCGTAACGCCAGGCGGCCCGCGCCGCGACCCGGCCATTGGCCGCGACATCGAAATAGTCGGCGCGCCCTTTCCACTCGCACAGGCTGGAGCCGGCAGCGGGGATCAGGACACCGGCCGCAACAAAATCGGGGGAGATATAGTAGACGGGTGGGTGGCTGGTTTCGAGAACCCGGTAGCATTCGGATGCGTCCACGATCAGGACACCGGCAAAGACAATCTGCACGGGCTTGGCGACATGCTCGAGCCTGGGCGGGCGCGGATAGTCCCAGACGCTTTCCTCGCCTGACCCAGGCTTGATCGGGATTGGAAAATTCACGGTAACGGTCCCCTGACGCTAGACTCTGCGATTGTCTTTGACCCCGTTTCTACGAGCAGGTCTGGGTTCTGGATCTTCTGGACGGTGGCGCCAGATCAGTAACCGATGCCGAGCGCTCTGGCAGATTTGCGATCAACGCCTGGCCAAAAGCTAGCGGGCCACCTCGTGGACGGCGAAGCGCCGCCTTCTCAGCTGCCGACTAATCGTTGCGGAACGACAGGCGGACGACCTGGCCGTTCATGACCGCGTTCTGACATTCCAGCAATTGGCCATTGTCGATGCGCCCGGTGGATCCCACGACCAGGATCGGCGCATTGGCCGGGCTTTGCAGCAAGTCCGCTTCGCGCTCGGTCGGCAAACGGGCGCTGACGGTCGTCGAGACGCGCCGCAACTGCCCCAGCCCCTCGTTGCGGACGATCCGTGTCAGGGAGTCGGTTTCGGCCAGCTTTGCCTCGAGATTATCCACCAGGTCGGCGCGAATGTGACGGACGGTCAGGATGAACGGGATGTCGTTGCCCATGATGAGCCCGGTGACCCGCAACAGCGTTGTATCCGGCGCGACGCCGAGGCTGGCTGCCAGTTCAGTGCCGGCTGGCACCATAACTTGATCAAGCACCTGCATGCTTGATCGCACCCCCTGCCCGTCCAGGACGTCACGAAAGCGCGAGGTCGCGTCAACCTCATAGGTTATGCCGGTCTGCATCACGAAGGAGCCGCGCCCGTTGACGCTGCGGATCAGACCATCCTGCGACAGGGCCAGGTAGGCACGCCGGACAGTATTGCGGCTAACATTGTGCGCGGCAGACAGTTCGAATTCGGGCGGCAACTGGCTGCCAGGGCGCAATTCTCCCACCATGATCGCCTTGCGCAGCGTGTCATAGACGCGGAACCATTGAGCTGTCATGCCATCGCCTCGCCAAAATCTTTCGAGCTGTACCTACAGCTGTCATCGGCATTACACAATGCCGTTCTAGACAAGCACCGTCACGGCGAAGGGCTCCCCTCCGAGCCCGCCCATCACTGAACATAGCAAATCCGCAACCGAAGCGCCGGGCGCCATGTGCATCCGTGTCCGCTGCGGCATGCGCCACCACAGCCAATTGGCATTCCGAGAGGAGACACCATGACTGATCTCAATCGTCGCACTGTCCTGACCCTGGGGGCCGCGACAGCCGCCGCATTGGCGCTACCGCGCGCAGCCTTTGCCCAAGCCGACGGCCGCCCGGAAGTTACCGTAGCGGTGCAAAAAGTCTCCAATTCCAACACGCTGGAAATGCTGTCGGAACAGTCCAATGTCGGCGCCCGCATCTATACCAGCTATGCCGAGCCGCTGATCGGCACCGACTGGATCGGCGACATGTCGCTGCAGCCCTCGATTGCCACCTCCTGGACGCGCGTTGACGACTACACGGTCGATGTCGAGCTGCGCGAAGGTGTCAAATTCCACAATGGCGACCCGCTGACCGCCGAAGACGTCGTCTTCACCTTTGGACCGGACCGCATGTGGGGCGGCGGCACCATTGAAGTGCCCGAAGCCGTGATTGCCGCGTCGCGGCGCAGCCTGCCGGCCTTCGAGAGCGTGGAAATCCTGGCGCCCAACAAGGTACGGTTCCACAATTCCATCATCGATCCGGTGATGGAAGGTCGCCTGGCCAGCGCCATGGGTATGGTCGTGAACAAGCGGGCCTTCCTTGAGACCGGCGACTGGATGACCTGGGCTCGCAAGCCGGTCACCACCGGACCCTACCGCATTGCCGACTTCCAGGCCGATTCCGTCCTTAGCCTCGAAGCCTTTGACGACCACTGGGACGGTCGCCCACCGCTGGCCAAGCTGCGCTTTGTGGAAACCCCCGAAACCGCCTCGCGCATCAACCTGCTCCTCTCGGGCGGCGCCGACTTTGCGTGTGACATTCCCCCCGATCAGATCGCGACCGTCGAAGCGGACAGCCGTTTCGAGGTCGTCGGCGGGCCGATCAACAACTCGCGCTACACGATCTTCAACAAGTCGCACCCCGTGCTGGCCAACCCTCTGATCCGCCAGGCGCTGACCCACTCGGTGGATCGTGACCTGATCGTGGAGGCCCTGTGGAGCGGCCGCACGACCGTACCGCGTGGCCTGCAGTGGGAGTTCTATGGCGACTTCTACATAACGGACCACGAAAACCCCGCCTACGACCCTGACAAGGCCCGCGCCCTGCTCAGCGAAGCGGGCTATGCCGGCGAACCGATCCCCTACCGCGTGCTGAACGACTATTATACCAACCAGACCTCGACCGCCCAGATCAATACCGAAAGCTGGCGCTCCATCGGGCTCAATGTCGAACTGCAGATGGTCGAGAACTGGGGCCAGATCAGCGAAGGCGAGCCAGAAAGCCGCGGCATCCATGACTGGTCGGCCGCTGCCACGCTGCCCGATCCCTGCGTGCAAATGCCCGGCTCCTGGGGCCCGACCAGCAATGGCTGGCGCAATGGCCAGTGGAGCAATGAGGAATTCGGTCCGCTTTCGGATGAGCTGGAAACCAGCACTGACCACGCCCGTCGCATCGCAATCTGGCGCCGCATGCTGCAGATCATCGAGATCGAAGACCCCGCTTACGTTGTCCTGTACCGCAATGCCTCGTTCACGGCCAAGCGCAAGGACATCCAGTGGACGGCCGCCCAGTCCTTCGTGATGGACTTCAGCCGCCACAACTGGGGCGCTTAAGGCCATGGCTTTCGTCCAGATCCGCGACATGTCGGTGGCCTTCGGCGCCGCTCCGGCATTGCGTGGCATCAGCCTGTCGGTCGAGCGCGGGGAAGCGCTCGGCCTGGTCGGCGAGTCAGGGTGTGGCAAGTCCATCACCTGGCTGGCCGCCCTGGGCCTGTTGCCGCGCTCGGCCAAGGTGGGCGGCTCGGTACTGCTCGACGGTGTCGAACTCATCGGCGCGCCACCGACCGTGCTCGAACCGGTGCGCGGCGGTCGTGTCGCCATGATCTTCCAGGACCCCGCCGCCAGCCTCAATCCGGTGCACCGCATCGGCCGGCAGATCGCCGAGGCGCTGGCGCTGCATCGCGGCCTGACCGGCGCACCGGCGCGCGCCGAAGTCATCCGCCTGCTCGACCAGGTCGGCATTCCCGATGCCAAAAACCGCATCAACGCCTATCCGCATGAATTGTCGGGCGGCCAGAACCAGCGCGTCATGATCGCCATGGCCCTGGCCGGCGAGCCCGAACTGCTGGTCGCCGACGAGCCGACAACCGCGCTCGATGTCACCATCCAGGCGCAAATTCTCGATCTGCTGGGCACGATCCGGCGCGACACCGGCATGGCGCTGGTGCTGATTTCGCATGATCTTGGCGTGGTGGCCGAGACCTGTTCGCGCATCGCCGTCATGTATGCCGGGCGCATTGTCGAGCAAGCCGACAGCACCGCCATCTTTGCCAATCCCAGCCACCCCTATACGCGCGGTCTGCTGGGGGCTATGCCGCCGATCAGTGGTCCACGCCAGAAGCTGGTCTCGATCCCCGGCAGCGTTCCGGAAGCCGCGCGCATGCCTACGGGCTGCGCCTTCGCGCCGCGCTGCAGCCTGGCCATCGCGGACTGCACGCACGTCGATCCGGCGGCCTTCACGGTCGAGGAAAACCATAGTGCCGCCTGTATCAGGGCCCCACAAACCAAGCTGGCGACCCGGACCCAGGAAAGGGTTTTGGCATGACCATCACCGACAATCCCATGCTGAGCGCGCAGGACCTCGCCCGCACCTATAGCGTGCGGCGCGGCATGGCCGGCCGGGTGACCCATGTGCGGGCGGTGGACGGGGTATCCCTGACCATCGCGCGCGGCGAGACCCTCGGACTGGTTGGTGAATCGGGCTGCGGCAAGTCCACGACCGCCCGGCTGGTGCTGGGCATCGAGCGCCCCGATGAAGGCCAGGTCAGCTTTGACGGCGCCCAGATGCCGCGCTCTGGCAGTCCGGCCTGGGCCGCGCTGCGCCGGCGCATGCAACTGGTGTTCCAGGACCCGCTGAGCGCGCTGGACCGGCGCCTGCCGATCGGCCTGCAGATCCGCGAACCGCTCGAAATCCACCGCATCGGCACGCCTGCCGAGCAGAATGACCGCGTTGCCGCCGTCATGGCCGAAGTCGGCCTGCAGCCGCACCACGCTAGCCGGCACCCGCATGCCCTGTCGGGTGGACAGCGCCAGCGCGCCGTGATCGCCCGGGCGCTGGTGACCCAGCCCGATCTGCTGGTCTGCGACGAGCCGATCAGCGCGCTCGACGTCTCGATCCAGGCGCAGGTCATGAACCTTCTGGTCGACCTGCAGCAACGCCTGGGCATGGGCATGCTGTTTGTCAGCCATGACCTGCGTGCCGTGCGCCAGATCAGCCACCGCGTCGCCGTCATGTATCTGGGGCGGATCGTCGAGGAAGGGGCGCCCGACGATATCCTGCATGCGCCCGCCCATCCCTATTCGCAGGCCTTGGTCTCGGCCATTCCCCATCCAGGCAAGACCGCCAGGCGCATCGTGCTGCAGGGCGATCCGCCCAATCCGGCCGACCGCCCGCCAGGCTGCGCCTTTCATCCGCGCTGCCCCGTGGCGGCCGCGCGCTGCCGTAGCGAAATCCCCGCGCTGAAGCCGCGCCAGAGCGAAGGACGCCGTGTGGCCTGCCATGTCGCGCAGGGCGAGGTCGCGCCCGGCCATGTCGGCCAATTGGAGCTCAGCTGATGCTGCATTATTT
>Ga0123337_10002967_pt1 | contig 18659 bp, 18 predicted proteins | sample frozenSSSSmetaG_FD_89792 | JGI IMG/M metagenome (GOLD analysis project Ga0123337, IMG submission 89792) | Glacier valley bacterial and archeal communities from Borup Fiord, Nunavut, Canada, to study Microbial Dark Matter (Phase II) -... | ecosystem: Environmental > Aquatic > Freshwater > Ice >... | reverse complement strand
TTCACAAAAAGTTCTTGGCGGCCTATCTTGCCATCTGTGAGTTTCACATCAATCTCAAACGCATTACCCCTGATTTTATTGCACAACTTGTCGCCGCGCACTTGTAATTAACATGAGCCAAGTTTTTTCAAGCTGAAGGGCAATTTCCATATTAGGGGTAAACCCGGAAATGGAATAGAAAATCGGGGTATGATAGTGAAGAGATTACTTGAACAATCGGCGAAGTTTGTCAAGGGGTTTATCTTCGCGCAGTGGACGGAAGTTGCCCTGGGATACTGAATTACTGAGGGCGAAGGTATAACGTCCAACCAAATTGATATGAGCAAAGCCGAGCGGAGACAGACGCTCCAAATCCGCGGGAATGATCTGTTTGCTTTGATGGTGCAAATGAGGCACGGCTTCATTCATGTACAACGAGTTCCAAAGGACAATTGCGTTCAGGACGAAGCCTAACGCACTCAGTTGGTCTTCCTGTTCCTCACGATAGCGTCGGCGGAGTTCGCCACGTTGCCCGTGAAACACCATGCGTGCCAGCGCATGGCGACTTTCGGCGCGGTTGAGTTGAACCAGAATACGCCGGCGGTAAGCTTCATCGTCAATGTAAGACAGGAGATACAGGGTTTTAGCCACTCGTCCGATTTCAGCAATCGCTCTGGACAGGCATGATCTCGACTGGTTGGAGCAATGTTTGCTGTTCGAGCAACCCTTCCAGAGTGTAAAGCGAGTCACGTGAAGTACCGGGAATGACAATGCCGTAGAAGCCGGTAAACTGGTCACTGGTGAAATTAAAATATGTGACGCCTCGACTGGCACCGAAATAGGTGCTGTTGGGGCGTGCATTCAACGAACGTACTGGAACAGTGAAACGTAGCCCGTCGGCAGAAGCAACCTCCCCACCACCCCACACCTGAGCCAGTGGTATTTGCTTTTGAGCATCGACGAGCCGGGCATTTGCCCTGTTGATGGTTTCGGCGCGAATATAGTTTTGCTGCACCACCGCCAGCCGCTCCAGCCTGAGCGCAGGCACATCCTCCCGCGAAACAGGAGCCAGCCCCACGTTGCAAGCCTCTGCCACCAGCACTGCATAGAGGGGTGTAAAGTCCGCTGCAAATCCAGTGCGGGACTGGATTTCGAGAACGAGTTCCGGCAGGTCGATCCAGGGTAGCAGATCGCTTACCAGCTCGCGGGCTTCGAGCAATGAAGACGGCTCATCAAGTTTGTCCAGCGGACTGACGATCAATTCGGTGTCATGCTCAAGTCGCACTGCCATGTTTGTTGGGAGATGCTGACTGACGCGCGCGTAGGCTTCGCTTAACTGGCGATCCAGCCGTTCCATTTCGATGGAGCCTGATGCGGAGTGTCCAAGAGTTCGACAAATTTGAGGGCGCAGCTTGTTCCATTCATGCCCCTGAAGCAGATCAAGACGTACATCCCGCCAACGCTCACTACGCGAAACAAACGGATCACGTCGCCGGAGCGCCGTATAGCAACGCTGTATGGTCCAGACCGTAAAGGCGCGTTTATCAACTTCCTGTTCGTCAGGCTGCACCAACCGCCGCCAACCGTTCGGCAAGCCAGCCAGCGGAGCAGTGTTCCAACTCAGACCTGCTTCGACTTCAACCTGTTTCAAAAAATGCAGGGCATTCAGGGTGGGTAGTCCGTTAGGGGTGGCCTCAAATTCAACAGTATTCAGTAAGGCGGGCAAAAAGCGCCGGATTTGATGATAACGATCAAGCATTTCATCGTAATGACGGTCATCGGGTGGCCGGGTAAGGGTGCGCACCATTTGAGTCGCTTCTATCAGGGAGGTGCGCGAAATATGCCGAAAGGCTTCAGCGCGGAGCAACGCATCCGTGTAGTGTTCTTCGTCCAACACCATAGCACTCAAATCGGCGAGGATCAGTGCAGCAGCATCCAGGTCTTTCAGCGTCCGCAGTCGATTTTTTCGGCCTTCACGCTCTGCTCTTGCCAGAATGTCGCTGGTGAGTGCGTCGAACACATCCAATGCCTCGTCCATCGCAACCATCTCATAGGTTCGGGCAAAGGCCAGCAAGGTTGCCAACTTGCGTTTCAGGACGAGTTCTGCGTGTGGCGAACGCTTGAATCCGGGCAGATGCGCGCTGTTCGCCCAGCAACTCGCTCCGATAACCCCGACCCGTAATTTTTCAGCCATATGACGCCGTACATTTTGACTGAGTGCAAGCCGCCTCGTTCAAAGTATCTCGTATGTACCGGGAACGTGCAATCATGCTGCAAACGTATCCAAGCTGGATTTCGGTCGCCAAAATCTTGCCGTTTCCGGTTTTCTTGAATAAACCGAATGGAACGTGTTCGGGATCGGTGCTGAAATATGGAGGAAAGCGCAGCGTGTACTCGCATAATTTTCGCACTATGATCTTTCCCCTTTCTTGATTGTTTGTACATCACTTCTGTCCTTGAACTCCATGCGAGGTCATGTTGAGATGAACCGAATCCTAGGGTTGAGCCAAGTGTACATCACATCCACAAAGATGTTCGCGACGACAAGGAACGCCGCGTAAAGAATGGTCACGCCAACGAGCAAATGGCAGTACGAATGAAATCACCATTTTAGACGTTACGCAGTTGACGGAAGAGCGATGGATGGATTGAGCAGATAGAGGCGCTCATCCCCGCATCAAGTGTAATCACGGGTAACGCTGCCGTCGCGAGATAGGTTCCCATGTTGCTGGCGTTGGGACCTTCGATCCAGATATACGGGTTGACTACCGGAAGCAGGTTCAGCTTCACCGAAAACACGATGATCAGGGCAGGACCAAGCACGATGCCTGGCACGGAGCGCCCCAATACCATGAAGAGCATGGCTGCATGGTCGACAGGTTTGTTGTGATGTACTGCTGCCAGTGTGCCTAATGGAATGCCAGGGCAATTGCAAAGTCAGGAGAGGCTAATCTGAGGTACGCTGAAGTGACCAAACAAACAGAGAACTCAGAAAAGCCAAGATGAACTGTAGCATACAAGTAGATCACCCCATTGCGTTTGAGGTGGGAAGTCTATACGAACGGATGGCAAGGCTAACTGACCAGCGAAAAGCGCGGGGGAAGCGCTACGAGTTAGCGTTAATACTGACACTCAGCCTGTTAGCGAAGTTAGCGGGACAAGATACGGTGGTTGGGATAGCGGACTGGGTGAAATGGCGGGGGAGAAGCATTGCGTGAGGTGCTGGGAATGAAACGAGAGCAGATGCCGCACGCAGCGACCTATCGACGGGTGTTAGGCAGTGGACTGGACGTCAATGAGGTCGAACCTGAAATGGGTCTATTTTTAAGTGCGTGTGGGGCAACTGAGGAAGCGCTTGCGATGGATGGGAAGAGCCTGCGGGGGACGGTAGCAAACGGACAAACACGCGGGGTTTACTTGCTCGCCGTTTACGCACCCACCAGTGGATTGGTGTTGCGTCAGGTCGAGATTGGCGCAAAGGAAAATGAGTTGAGTGCGGCACCGGCGTTGTTGGATAGCCTTGACCTGAGCAGTCGCGTCGTGACCGGAGATGCGCTCTTTACGCAACGTCATTTATCGCAACAGATTGTCGAAGCGGGAGCTGATTATGTCTGGAAAGCCAAAGACAACCAGCCCACCTTACGCGCCGCTATTGCCCGCTTATTTGGCCCGGAGCAGGTGCCACGCGGTTCCGGCACCCTCAAAACCGACTTTCAATCGACGACCGCTCACCACAAACGCAGCGGTCGCCTTGAAACCCTCACCCTCACCACCAGTTGTTTGCTCAACGCCACCACCGATTGACCCGGACTCTCACAGGTTTTTCGGATGGAACGCCCTGTTGTCTACCCTGCTTGTGCTAAGGCGACCCGTGAAACCGTCTTTGGTCTGACCAGCTTGCCCGCCGCGCTTGCCCCTCCCGCCCGTTTGTTAGCGCTCATCCGTGACCCCTGGGCGATTGAAAACCGCCTCCACTGTGGTCGTGATGTCGTTTTTCATGAAGACGCCGGCCTATCCCGTTTTGCCCATCTCCCCCAGGTCTTAGCTATTTTCAATAATCTCGTCTTGAGCATGTTGCGCGTGCGTGGTTTTGACTCCCCTGCCGCTGCTCGTTGTCAGTTCGATGCTTGTCTTTCCCTTGCTCTGAACTTCATTCTTTGTGCTTTGTCCTGACTTTGCAATCACCCTGGCATGATGACAGCCCTGAACCCATGCGTCGCGTTTGCTGTTACAATCGCCACACTACCAAAGGGAGCCAACGCATATGGACAACGCCGACGATGTAAACATTGCGGTCGAGACGCTTGCCGAGACGGAACGTTACACGGTCTGGCGAGCGCGCGAACCTGATGACGAGATTCAATATCACCTCGACGTGGAAAACGTCACGCTGCACTTTTTTCAGGAAGAGTGGGATGAGCTGATCGACCTGATGCGCGGTCTCACGGGCGGCGCGGCAGCGGGCAACAATGCGCCGCGCAAACCGCGCAGTGATGGCAGTGGGGGCAAACGTGACCGCTGAAAAACTCTCCAACGAACAGGTTCAATCCCAACTTTCCGGCTTGAACGGTTGGACCCTCAACGACAAGGGCGAACTTTTCAAAGTGTTCAAGCAATTGAACTTCCTGCAAGGGCTGGGCTTCGTCACGCGCGTGACCATCCTAGCGGAAAAAGCCGGCCACCACCCCGACATTTTGCTCACCTATCCGAGCGTACAGATCATGCTGACCACGCACGATGCGGGTGGCCTCACTGACGCAGATTTTAACCTTGCGCGCGAGATCGATGCCCTTGCGTAAACGGGCATGGCGCTTCTTCAATTACTTCGCGCCCGTCTATGAATGGCTGGTACGCTCCGAATTATGGGGGGAAAGCGTGCGTGAGATCGCGCGCCACCTGCCGCCGAGCGGTGCGCGGCTGCGCGTATTGGATGTCGGCTGCGGTCCGGCCAACAGCGCAATCACACTCGCGAACCTGCGCGCGGATGTGACGATCCTCGGCCTCGATAGATCGCGCGTGATGCTGCCGCGTGCAGTGAAAGCGATTGCACGCGGTGGCAAAACTCAACAAATCACGGTCGGTATGGCCGACGCGACACAGCTTCCACTGCATGACAACAGTATCGACGCGGTGTTTCTGCACAGCGTTTATTACATGCTCGATGAACCAGCAGCGTTCCTCGCGGAAGCGTGGCGCGTGCTGCGTCCCGGCGGGCGGTTGATCATGCTGGACCCGGCGGTGATGCGCTTTGCAGTTCATCCGGGCGTGCTTTTGAAGAATCCGCGCGCCGTGCCAAGCCTGCTCACGTGGCAACTGGTGAGTTACGGCTGGCGGCGCTTCACACCTGAATCGATAGCGCGCGAACTCGAAGCGGCGGGCTTCGCGCGCGTCCTCGGTGAGCGCGCCGTACAGGGTTATGGAATTCTGAGCCGGGGCGAGAAACCGTATCCGACTCAGAACCCGGCGGCGCGTCAAACCTACAGCGACCCGGCGCAATCGAACGACGCGCTCATTCCCGTCACGGCTGCAAGCGCGCTCGATGGTACGCCCTCGCGCAACCTGTTTCTACTCATCAGGCAGGAACCGGATAAACCTGCGTGGACGTTGCAACCCGGTGAGGTCGTGACATGGGGCGCGGCCTCTGCGCTGCACGAGGGGCAGCCCGTCGCACTGGCCTTTACCTCACTGCCCAAAGGCGTGGCCTTCATGCAGCCCGCCGTAAACCTGCTCAAGGGGGTGACGAAGGTCGCGAAGTTCCCGCGCGACACTGCGCAGAGTTGGGATTTTTCGCTATTAATCAACCCCACGCTTGATGCGCTGCAAGCCGCGCCCGGTTGGACGCTACCCGGTCCGTTCATCGGCGTGGACCCACTGGCGGCGGTGACGGGCGAAGAATAGGCTAAGATTGAGTCACGGTATTTTTCAAGTGAGGGATCAGGATGCACATTTTGATCATCGGCGGGACGGGCTTCTCTGGCTATTTCGCAGCGGAAACGGCGCTCGCGCAGGGGCATACGCTGACGCTCTTCAATCGCGGACGGCGCGACCGCGAGGCGTTTCCGCAAGCCGAACATCTCACCGGGGACCGCACGACGGACGACATCGAGCAACTGCGTGGGCGCAGCTTCGATGCGGTAATTGATATGGTCGGCTATCTGCCGAAGCACGTCAAGCGCTCGGTCGAGCTGCTCAAGAGCAACGTCGGGTGTTACCTGCTCATCTCTTCCTGTTCGGTCTACACGGAGCCATATGAACCCGGCAGAGCCGAAGACGGTCCCATCGCGCTGCACGGCGACCCCGAAGCGGAAGAGGTCACGGGCGAGAACTACGGACCCTTAAAAGTGCTGTGCGAGCAGGCAGTACAGGACGCCTTCGGGGACCGCGCGTTGATCGTGCGTCCCGGCCTCATCGTCGGACCACGCGACCCGACCAACCGCTTTGATTACTGGGTAGAACGCATCGCGGCGGGTGGCGAGGTATTGGCTCCCTCATCGCCGTCGTACCCTGTCCAATTCGTGGATGCGCGCGATCTCGGTGCGTGGTTGGTGCAGGCCTTAGGTGCGAACCTGAGCGGCGTCTACAATGCGATTTGTCTGCCGCTCAACTTGGGCGACCTGCTGGAGTCGTGCCGCCGTGTGAGCGGTTCAGACGCGACGTTTACCTATGTGGGCGAGGCATTCCTCACCGCGCAGGGCGTCGTCCCTTGGAGCGATCTTCCGCTCTGGCTGCCGAGTGATCAGGCCGGATTCATGCAGGTCGACGGCAGCAAGGCCGCCGCTGCCGGGCTGAACTATCGCGCCGTCGATGACACCGTGCGCGGTACGCTCGATTGGGTGAATGCCAACCGCGCTACCTTCGAGCAGCGCCGGACCGCACTCCCCCGCGAGCGCGAGGCACAATTGCGCGCGGCCTGGCACAGAGAAGCCGATCACGAGAACACGCCGCAGGCATGAGCCTCCAGCGCCGCGCCGACCCGCTGCGCCAGATTGCGGCGCGGCTCGCTTTACCGACACTGGTGCAGGTCGCCAAGCAGCCGGGCATCGGGGACGCCTGGCGGCTGACTATCCAATATCACGACGCGCTGCACCCCGATCAGGTCGCGACCGTCGCCTTCCGACAGGGCGCGGGCGGGTCGGCAAAGGTCACGCTGCACTATCGCCGTGCTGACGACAAGCCATTCATGCTCACGCCCCACATTCCACTTGAGCGCTGCCGCGAATTCGCGCTGGCGTTGCGTGCGCTCAAGTTCGACACGCTAGACGACATGCCGGACCTACCCTGGTTCGGCGCGGATTTGTGGCTCGTGGAACGTGCGTCCGGCGGGTTCCATCACGATCTCGTGCTTGCGCCGGACCGCGCGACGGGCGTCTACGCGAATATCGTTTCTAGCGTGCATCTGTATTTGGAGGAAGCGTTGCGCGCGATCCGACCCTGATGGCGTTGCGGTACAATTAACGCGAGTCCATTTGATATTTTACTGATGGCTGAAAGCTACCCATGACCCATACTGAAACTGAAGTAAAAATCGCCGTGCCGGACCTCGCAGCAGTCGAAAGCCGATTGCAAACGCTGGGCGCGGAACAAATCGCAGCGCGCATTTTCGAGCGGAACGTGCGCTATGAAGATGCGGCGGGGTCGCTCTCGCCTGCCGGGAAGGTGCTGAGGCTGCGCATGGATACGCGCGCGCGCCTGACTTTCAAGGCCGAACGCGATACGACGAATATGGCGGTGAATATTCGCGAAGAACTTGAGGTCGAGGTTTCCGATTTCGAGACAGCGGATTTGATCCTGAACCGTCTCGGTTTTCACCCGGCGTGGGTTTATGAAAAATATCGCACGACATACCATTTCGGCTGTTGCGAGGTGGACCTCGATCAACTGCCCTACGGATCATTCGTTGAAATCGAAGGCGAAGAAACCGCGATCCGCGCGGCACTTGAGGCATTGCAGCTTGCCGACCGCGCGAATATCCCGGCCAGCTATTCGACGCTGTTTTTTACGTTGAAGGCGCGGCTCGGTGTCACCTTCAATGATCTGACGTTCGCAAATTTCGAGGGGGTGACGCTCCCGGATGATTGGTTGAATGAGGTGCAATGATGGTTTCTGTACAGGAAAAACGGCTCACGCGCGAGGAGTTTTTTGAGTTCACAGAGCGCCCGGAAAACCGCGAGAAAATCTTTGAACTCATCGACGGAAGGATTGTTGAAAAGGTGACGAGCTTTACACCCTCTGAAATTGCTTATCTAATTGGCGGCACACTCCTCGCCTATGTTCGCCCCAAAAAAATGGGACACATTACGGGTGCGGACGGCTGCTATGACATGCCAAATGGTGACTCATTGTGTCCAGATGTGGCTTATATTTCACGCGAAAAACTGGGCAAGCGCCCGCCGCGGCAGAGTTTGGTTCCACCAGATTTTGCAATTGAGGTAAAGTTGCCGTCGGATCGCAAGAAGAATATGCGTGACAAAGCAATGCTCTACCTGAATGCAGGTGTGCGGCTGGTGTGGCTGGTATTCCCTGATAATCGGCTGGTCGAAATATATACACAGGAAGACCGGGACGGAACCCCCGTATATCAGGGCGTCCTCGATTGCGGCGACGTAATTCCGGGGTTCAGTATTACTTTCGATGAAATATTCCCGGATGATCTCGAATGACTGACTCGCCCAGACAGCGTTGGGAACAAACCACGCTCGCTGCCTCGATGCGCAAGACGCCCGAACGCGCGTCGGGGTTCACAACCTCTTCCGGCATCCCGCTTGAGCGGCTCTACCTGCCCGCTGAGATCACGCCGGGGTATGTGAGCAAGGTCGGCTTCCCCGGCGAATATCCGTACACGCGCGGCGTGCAGCCGACGATGTATCGCGGGCGCTTGTGGACGATGCGCCAGTATGCGGGCTACGCCTCCGCCGAAGAGTCGAATGCGCGCTACCGCTTCCTGCTCGCGCAGGGACAGGGTGGCCTCTCGGTCGCGTTCGACCTGCCCACGCAGATCGGCTATGATGCCGATGATCCACTCGCGCTCGGTGAGGTCGGCAAGGTCGGCGTGAGTATTAGCTGTCTGGATGATATGGCGCGGCTCTTCGCGGACATTCCGCTCGATCAGGTCAGCACGTCGATGACGATCAACGCGCCCGCCGCGATCCTGCTCGCCATGTATATCGCGGTCGGCAAGCGGCAGGGCGTCGAAGCGGGAGCGCTGCGCGGCACGGTCCAGAATGATATTTTGAAGGAATACATCGCGCGTGGAACCTATATCTTCCCGCCCGCGCCGAGTATGCGACTGATTACGGACATCTTCGCCTATTGCAAGGCGCACGCCCCGCGCTGGAACACGATCAGTATCAGCGGCTATCACATCCGTGAGGCAGGCAGCACCGCCGCGCAGGAAGTCGCGTTCACGCTGGCGAGTGGGATTGCCTATGTGCAGGCTGCGCTCGATGCTGGCCTCGCGGTGGATGACTTTGCGCCGCAGCTTTCATTTTTTTTCAACGCGCATAACGGCTTTTTGGAAGAGATTGCGAAGTTCCGCGCGGCGCGGCGTTTGTGGGCGCAAATCATGCGGGAACGCTTCGGCGCGCAAGCTGAAGAATCGCTTCGGCTCAAATTCCACACGCAGACCGGGGGTAGCACGCTCACCGCGCAGCAGCCGATGAACAACGTCGCGCGCGTGACGCTGCAAGCACTGGCGGCGGTCCTCGGCGGGACGCAAAGCCTGCACACGAACAGCATGGATGAGGCGCTCGCGCTGCCCTCGCAGACCGCCGCGCAGGTCGCGTTGCGCACACAGCAAATTATTGCTTATGAGAGTGGCGTCGCGGATACGGTAGACCCCCTGGCCGGGAGCTACGCCATCGAAGCGCTAACCGATGCGTTGGAGTCGCGCGCCGCCGCGCTGATTGCACATATTGACTCGCTGGGCGGGGCGCTCCCGGCAATTGAGGCGGGCTATATTCAGGGGCAGATACAGGAAGCAGCCTACGCCACGCAGCGCGCAATCGAGCGTGGCGAGCAGGTGATCGTCGGGCTGAACAAGTTTACGAACGACGAGCCGCTGAAAATGGACCTGCTGCGCGTTGATCCGGCGGTCGAGCAGGGGCAACGTGCGAAGCTGGCCGCGCTTCGCGAGCGGCGCGACAACGTGAAAGTTTCCGCGTTGCGCGTGCAAATCGAAAGCGCGGCGCGTGGGACAGAGCCGCTCATGCCTCTATTCATCGAGGCAGTAGAGCAGGACGTGACGCTTGGGGAAATTTGCGGCTCGCTGCGGCGCGTTTTTGGCGAATATCGCCCGACCGTGTTGATCTGATATATTCAGGGGTTGCTCACGCTGCGCGGCTTGACGAGAGTAGTTCCATGTCGTACCATCTTAGGCAGTAATATGGCTTTGCCAGTACATGATCACATTGCGAAAAATAGATGAGCAAACGTAAATCGAAGGATACCGACAGCCATACAGCGGGAGCGCCCGCCCATTATCCGAATAAAGATGACAATTCCGGTGGTGATGACCGCCGCCCCTATCGTGACGTATTCGCTAAAGCGTTCGGCGATCAGCTCGAAGGCCACGACATTTCCGCGCACCAACTGACGGGTCAATTGCACAAAACCTATCACCTGCTCGGCGCGGCCAACGAAGAATTTCTACGACCGTATGGCCTCACGACGGCCAAATTCAGGATGCTGATGTGGCTGCTCGCCTCGGAGCGCGCGGGTTACGACGACGGACTGTTGCCCTCAACGCTTAGTCGCTTTCATGGGGTCAGCCCGAACACAACCAGTTCCCTGATTGCGGGCATGGAACAGCAAAATTTGCTGCGCCGTGAAAAGCACCCGACCGACAACCGCAAGACAATTTTGCGGCTGACCGATTCCGGGCGCGATCTGGTGGAACATATCCGTATGGATTTCGACACCTTCTCGCGCGGTCTCGTTTCCGGCCTGAGCAAGGAAGAGCGCGATATATTGATTACGCTGCTCGAAAAGATGAGCAAATCGATCAGTGCAGGCAATGAACTGTGCGGCATGGAGCGCGCAGTAGCGGAGAAATAGTACCCGGCTGCATAGTAATTTTTGGAACGGATTTGTAACAGCCCCCGCCGTGAACCGGGTGAATGCCAACTTATCTGCGTAATACATTCGTGCTACAATATGTCCCAATTTCATCGTTGTACCACACAGGACACGCCCTCTATGGACTCTCTCATCGGCCAGACGGTAGGGAATTACGAGATTATCTCGCTGCTCGGCGAGGGCGGCATGGCGACCGTTTATCGCGCCCAACAAACCAATATGCGGCGTGAGGTCGCTTTCAAGATCATCAGGAGCGGGATGAGTGGTTCCGCAGATTTCGTCCAGCGCTTCGAGCGCGAAGTGCAGACTGTCGCGACGCTCAATCATCCGCATATCCTCAAGGTCTTCGATTTTGGGCAGGTGAATGGCGCGGCCTATCTCGTCATGGAATTGCAAGCGGGTGGCAGCCTCACGACCCTGATCGAGGCGGGTCCACTCGATACGGCACGCGCGGCAACCCTGCTCGATCAGATCGCCTCGGCACTCGATTACGCACACCGCAAGGGCGTCATTCACCGCGACCTCAAGCCGCAAAACATCTTGCTGGATACCGAGGGCAACGCGATCCTGACCGATTTTGGGATCGCCAAAGTATTGAATACAGCGGGCATGACGCAAACGGGCATGACTGTCGGCACACCGACGTATATGGCTCCCGAACAGTGGCAGGGCTTGCCGCTCGATGCGCGCTCGGATGAGTACGCGCTCGGCATCGTCCTCTATCAGATGTTGAGCGGCAAACTACCGTTTAATGGCGATACGCCGTTTGCTGTGATGCACAAACACATTTATGACGCGCCGCCCTCGATCATCGCAGACCGCCCGGACCTCTCGCCCGCCGTCGATATGGTCATCAAGCGTGCTATGGCGAAGAACCGTGATGATCGCTTCGCAACTGCGGGGGAGTTGGCCGCCGCGTTCCGTGCGGCGCTGCAAGGTCAGATGCCGTCCGTGCCACTCATGCAGACTACGCCGCCCATTCTTCCGTTAGCGCGCACGGTCGCGGAGATTCCAGTAACCACAGCGGCAGCACCGCCGCGCGAACGTGGCGGGTGGATGGTGGCGCTGGTTGGGCTGCTCGCGGTGGCCTTCTTCGTATTTGGCGCAGTGCTGATCTATACACTCTCGCGCGGTCCGGCGGCCTTTGCTGCGGTGACAACGCCTACCGTAGCAGCGGTTGCGATCCAGCCGAGCGCGACCAGATTACCAAACACAACTGCGCCGACGCAGATTCCGGCGACTAAAGCACCGCCGACTGTCGCGCCTTCCGCGATCCCGCCAACCGTTGTATCGACGCTCGTGCCATCTGTGGTCCCGACCAATGCCGCGGTCGTAGTTGCCATCCTCCCGACCGCAACGCCCGACACACGCGAGACACAGATCGCCATTGCGCAAGCGACATTGCAGGCGAACATGGCTGCTTTGAACACGATAAGCGCAGTCATGACCGCCAGCGCACCCACCCGACCGACTGTTGTGTCGCCAACTACCGCACCGACGATTCGACCCACCAACACCGCACTATCACCGACAATCGCACCGACAATCATACCGACAGTACAACCCACACAAGCCAGCAGCGCGACCACTATTCCGACGCTCGCGCCAACAGTTGCACCCACTATCGCACCGACGACTGTGCCAACCACTGCGCCCGGCGTGGGCAACCTCACCTTCGCCAACTTTGCAAAGGAAGCCTATCTCGACTCGGTGACGGCAGCGGTGACGGGTTTCCCGCTTCCCGGCGAAGGGCTGCAATATGATGTGTGGCTCTCCGACCGAGTACACGCGCCGCTGTTGCTCGGTAAGCTGCCTGTTCGCGCGGATGGCGCTGGCCGCCTGACCTACAACGATCCGCGAGGCGCGAACCTGCTCCTGACCTACAGCGTCGTCTTTATCACGCTACAAGGCAAGGAAACGACGCCACAGGGCGCGGTCCGGTTCAGCGGGGCGCTCCCGCCACAGGCGAATGTCCACTTCCAGCATGTGCTGGTGAAGTATCCCGATACGCCCAAAAACGTTGGCCTGATCATCGGCGCGATCCAGCAGGACGCGATTTTCGCGGAACACATCGCGCTGCTCAATACGGTCGTGCAGCAGAACAACCTCGTGCAAGTCAAATTCCACCTTGAACACCTCTTCAATATCCTGATGGGCAAAGACGGCGCGCAGGACATCAACGCCGACAGACGGATCGAGGTCGCGCCGCCGGGGGATGGCTTCGGGCTGTTTACGTATTTGACGGATGCGGTCGAACACGCGAACCTCGCCGCCGAACAGTCGGACGCGAGTAGTTTAGTCAAGGCCAAAGCCAAACGCTTCGCGACGATTGTCGGCGCTACTTCGGCGGTCTACTCGAAAATCGAGGCGCTCATCCCGCAGGCTGCATCGAAAAAGACGATTGCGGAAGTCAAGCCGCTCGTTGCGCAGATCATCGCGCTCGCGAAGGAAGCAGAAACGGGCATCAGCGCTGTGACGCCCGCCACGACTGCGAACCCTGATGTGGCTTATGGATTGAACAATGCGTTCAATGCGGGGCTGCTGCTCGTCGAGATAGCGCTCGTGCCGGGCGATGCCGCGGCGAAGGGAACCGACTCGCTTTCGGTTGCCGCGCCGACTGCCACCCCGACCGTTCCCGGCGCGGTCGTGCAAGATACGGCGGCGCAAAAAGTCGTGATGATCCACGATATGCTGTTCATGCCCGCGCCTCTCACGATCAAGGTCGGAACGTCGGTCATCTTCAATAATATGTCATCGATGGAACACACCGCCAACGCCGATGATGGCTCGTTCGCTACGGGGATCATCGCGCCGGGATCCGTCTCGAAGGCGATCACATTCACGAAGCCGGGAACGTATCGATACTATTGCGAGTATCACGGCGCGCCGGGCGGGATTGGGATGAGCGGGGTGATTGTGGTGCAGTAGCGACACATATGAATCAAAAAGCCGCACCAAACACAGGCACGGCTTTTTGATTTGACAAATGGGATGTCCGCCTCGGTTTACCCTGTAACCGGGACGTTGATCAGACTGCCGTTGATGTTCAGGTACGCCGAACTCGACCAGCCGATCAAGCCATTCACGTTGAGTTGCAGCCATGAGTTATCGCGGTTGCGCCCGACGATCTGGTAGACCTCGCCGCGATTCAAGCCGCCAATGTCCGGGAAGTAGATAGCGGGTCCGCGTCGCAGATACAGCTTGTACGCGGTCACGGTCGCGAACAGGTTGCCCGGCGCAGGCGGCGGGTTCTGGTACGTTCGCGTAACCATGTTCTGATAGTAGAGCGGCGGGTTCTGGCCGTTCGGCGGGTCCCAGGTCAGGCCGATCACGGCGTCGTAGTAGTTCTGGAAGTATTCAAGCCGGATTGTGTGCAATCCTTCGGTCAGGTCTACCGGGATGCGTGCCTGCGTCGCAGTCTGCGGACGCCAGTTGTCAACGATCAGGGTTGTATCGATATATAACCGCGCGCCGTCATCGGAGGTGAGATAGAAGCTGTACGGGCGACCGGGGAAGTAGAGCGTCCGCGTGAAGCGCACGCTGTAGTTGGTGAAGCCGATCCCGCGTCCGGGTCCGGTGCGGCTCCAGTCATAGTTAATCCCGCCGCTGCCGTCGTCGCGCGTGAAGGTCGGGACACCCTGCAAGTACGGGTTATTGAAGTATTCGCCGTACCAGTTCGTGAGCTGGTAGGGCGGTGGACCGACCGCGGTGCGGTAATCAAGCTGCATGATCGCCGGTCCGGTCCAGTGGAAGAACTCGATACGGATGTTATGGACACCCGCCGAGATCGGGACATCAATGCTGTACGCGACGGGCGCGGCCTGCTGGATGAACTGATCGACGACGGTGTTGTTGTCGATGAACATCCGAATGCCGTCTTTTACCGTGAGTGTGAAGCGGTACGTCCCGGCATTGAAGGGCAGGGTTGCCGTAAACCGCGCGGAGAAGTAATCCGCTGGGATTGCCGGGTCGGGCGAGCCGTAGCCCCAATTGAAATTGAGCGCCGCTTCGTAGCGCGTGGAGACTGGCACGCCCTGCAAGTACGGGTTGTTGAAATATTGGCTCAACCATTGCGTCTGGATGCCGCCGATGAAGTCCCACGTCAGCGCAAGCTGCGAGGTCCCCTGCCCCTGATAATATTCAACCGTGATGTTGTGGAATCCGGCGACGACCTGCACATTGACGTTGTAGGTCGCGGTCTGGTCGTGCCACTGGTCGAGGATGCTCTGCCCATCGATAAAGACGCGGATGCCGTCATCGACGACCATGTTGAAACGGTAAGTTCCCGCATTCAGATATTGAACCGAGTTCCAGCGCGCGGACCAGAGCTGCCCGCCGATACCGGGACCGGGACCGTAGCTGCCCCAGTTGAAGATCAGCACCGGGTCGATGCGGGTGAAAGTAGGCTGGCCGAGCAGACTGGGATTGCTGAAATAGGAACCCGTCCAGTTGTTGCCCGTATCCGCTTTGGCCGGGGCGCTACTGACGCCGAACACGCCCGCCAGCAGCAGGCCGATCAGCAGAAATTTGAATAACCGCGAAAGGTGAGGATGTCGCAGGTCCATAAAGGGTTCTCCACGAGCGAGGCGCATATTTTGTCTGAGTCTAGCATATCCTGAAAATTGCCGTCAGGTTATACGCAAATCCGACGCCTGCCTCTCTTGTGGTAGAATTACGGGTGCGACTGCACCGGGAATGAGCGAGCCATGACCGACATCAAAGCGTTTATTTTCGACCTCGACGGCGTGCTGACCGACACCGCAGAGTTTCATTTCCGCGCGTGGAAGCGCCTCGCGGATGAGAACGGCCTGCCCTTCACGCGCGAGGACAATGACCAACTGCGCGGCGTAGACCGTGCCGAAAGCCTACGCCGTCTGCTCAAAGGCAAGGAAGTTCCGGTGGAACAGTTCACGGCATGGCTCGCGCTCAAGAACGATTACTACCGCGCCTATCTGAAGGAAATCACCCCGGCGGACCTGCTGCCCGGTGTCGCGCTGTTCCTGACGGAAGCGCAGGAAGCCGGAATTAAAATCGGCGTCGGCTCTGCGAGCAAGAATGCGCGCGAAGTCTTGCAGAATCTAGGAATTGGGGCGCTTATGGACGCGGTTGGCGATGGCTACAGCGTGGTCAACCCGAAGCCTGCCGCCGATTTGTTCGTCTGGGTGGCGGGTCGGCTGGATGTCAGCCCGGCGCAAACGGTCGTCTTCGAGGACGCCGAAGCGGGGATTGATGCGGCGAAGCGCGGCGGGATGTTAACGGTCGGGTTGGGTCCGGCAAGCCGCGTCGGGGCGGCGACGCTGGTGCTATCGACGCTGGACGGCGTGCATGTCGCGGATGTGCTGGCGATGCTGAACGCGGCACGCGCGGGCGGCGGGTGAAAAACAGGGGTGGGGATACAGGTCCACCCTTGAGAAAACCGTACCGTGCAGGGGCAGGCTGATATATATCAGCGCGGCAAATCCAATCTTGACCGGAGGGACTTTGCGCGCGGCGCAGCTTGTCTTGTCTGGGTAGAATTATTACGCTATGCTGTACACTATATCTCCAACAAACCACCCACATATGAAACTCAAACTCTTCATCAGCTATTCGCGCAGCGTCAAAACGCAACTTCGGCCAATCATCGAGATGCTCAGATATGACGATTACGAGGTGTGGTGGGACGCCGATATTCCCGCAATGGCCGATTGGTGGGCGTCCATTCTAGAAAATATCGGGACGGCAGAACTTTGTGTGTTCGTCGTCTCCGAAAAGTCGGTGCAGTCGCCATATTGCCTCAAGGAACTGGAGTACGCGACGAAACGCAATCGCCCGATATTGCCGTTCGTGATCGATGACCATACCAAATATGTGATCCCGTCGGAAGTGACACTGATGCGCAATCAGTGGTTTGTGTATGATGGCGAACCCGCACATATGCTGACCCAGTTGAACGGTGCGATTAGCAAGCTGAACTGGAATTTATACAACGACCGATATTCACCGCGACCCAGCGAACCGGGTAAGGGGCTTGGCACGAATATCAAAGAATTTCAGCAAGCCGTATCGCTTGCCGAAAACGGCTTCTTTGACGAAGCGGGGAAGTGTTTTCGTGCGCTTGTAACGGGGGACCCTGAAGAATGGGGAACAGAATCGGATAGCTGGATCACACGGTTGCAACTCTACGCCGAGATTTCAGAATTAGCGGATCACCATTCCACGTTTGCAAAAGCCTCAAGAAAGTGGAGCGCTTTTATGCAGCGTGCAGATTATGATGCGGGATTCGATCCGCTGAAGGTACGCGAGAAACTCAGCGGTGCGCCGCCTATTTCGCAGCCGATAAAATCTATTCCGACACCGCCTGCGGCAGCGCCCAAGCCAAAACAGTCACCTGCCGAGACGAAAGCATACCCAGCAGCGTTATCGCAAGATATTGGTTCTGCTAGAAGGATGCCGATGCAAGATATTAGTTCCGCTAGAAGGATGCCGATTGTAGAGGTGGCAAAACCTGCGCCTGCCATCCTGCGCATTACGCCGGAACAGAACCGCCTCCTCAAGATCATGCTGGACCCGAACCGCCCACCAGAAGAGCGCGCGGAAGCCGGACGCGAGATCAACAAGGTGGGCGATCCGCGTGAGGGGGTTGGGCTGCGCGCGGATGGGCTGCCGGATATTGCGTGGTGCGAGGTCCCGGCGGGCGTGTTCACCTATCAACAAAACACGAAGTTGACACTTCCGACCTTCAATACCGCGAAGTACCCGATCACGTACAAGCAGTTCGGCGCTTTCCTGAGCGCACCGGATGGCTTCAAGAACACGGGCTGGTGGAATGGGCTGCACGCCGACGGGCTGGCGCAGCAGAAAGAAGGACCGGGCGATCAGGCATGGAAGCTGAACAACCATCCGCGCGAGAATGTATCGTGGTATGACGCGATGGCGTTCTGCCGCTGGTTGAGCGCGAAGCTCGCCTTCGAGGTCCGGCTACCGCTAGAAACAGGATGGGAGAAAGCAGCGCGTGGGGTGGACGGGCGAGAGTATACTTGGGGTGACGGATATAGGATCGGCTATGCAAACGTCGATGAAACTCAAAATCAGTTAGGTCCCCACTACCTCAAACAGACAGCAGCGGTTGGTATTTACGCTCATGGCGATTCGCCAAACAGGGCTGCAGACCTGAGCGGCAACGTGTGGGAATGGACATTGAACGAGTATGATAAGCCGGAACAGCAGAATTGGAGCAATAAGGCGTCCCGGTCACGTCGCGGTGGTTCGTGGAGGTACTTTCCCGACTTTGGGCGCGCGACGTTTCGTGGCGACTGCGATCCACATGTCCGCGATAGCGAAATTGGTTTTCGGGTGGTCTGTTCAGTCCCTTCTCTCTAGCTCTAATCGGCGGGTGGGGCAAGCCGCGACCCCTACGCCAGAGTGTTGTGGGTTTTCCAATATCGAATTGATTGCAGTTAGAAAACGCGGGACCGTCCGGTGTATAGGCTGCGGCTTGCCCAGCCCGTCCTTGATTGAAAAGATTCAGGGAAGCGCCCAAAACGCCCGGAATCCCATCCCCGCCACCTGCGCAGGCAGCGCGGTATCGGCGGTCCCTTCCAACACGACCGCGACCGCGAGCAATT
>Ga0123337_10002966_pt1 | contig 18676 bp, 17 predicted proteins | sample frozenSSSSmetaG_FD_89792 | JGI IMG/M metagenome (GOLD analysis project Ga0123337, IMG submission 89792) | Glacier valley bacterial and archeal communities from Borup Fiord, Nunavut, Canada, to study Microbial Dark Matter (Phase II) -... | ecosystem: Environmental > Aquatic > Freshwater > Ice >... | reverse complement strand
CGCAAAGGTGCAAAGAATTCTTTGCGATCTTTTGTATTAATCTTTGCGTCTTTGCGTGAAACCTTATTGTGAAATCCCGGCAAAAATAATGACAGCAGCAATATAAAAATGCACTACTTTCGGGAAAGAGATGAAAGCGATCATTCCAGTGGCTGGAGCGGGCACAAAATTGCGCCCGCATACCTATACGCAGCCAAAGGCACTCATTCCCTTAGCAGGTAAAACGATTTTGAGCATTATCGTTGATCAGTTGAAGGAGGCCGGTATCACAGAATTTATTTTTATTATCGGATATCTTGGAGACAAGATCAAGGACTACGTTACTGAAAAGTATCCTGGCCTTGACGCTCATTTTGTTAATCAGAACGAACGACAGGGGATAGGCCATGCCATTCAGCTTACCCGGAACATTGTTGGTAGTGATGAGGTGTTTATCGTGCTGGGAGATACTATCTGCGAGTATGATGTTAGTGATGTACTGGCAAAGCCACATTCGGCACTTGGGATCAAGCGGGTGGATGACCCCAGGGATTTTGGGGTGGCTGAACTGGGTGAAGACGGATTTATTTCCCGGGTGGTAGAAAAGCCTCAGATACCTAAATCGAATATGGCGCTGGTGGGGATATACCTGATCAAGGAATCCGAACAGTTGTTTAATTGCCTGGAAGAAAACAGGCGGAACCTGGTAAAGAGCAGGGGCGAGTTTAGTATTACGGACGCTATTGAGTGTATGATCAGCAATGGGGCGAGGTTCCAGGCATTTAAAGTGCAAAACTGGTTCGATTGCGGCAAGAAAGAAACCCTGCTGGAGTCAAACGCCACGCTGTTAAAAAAATTTGGGGGAGTGATTTCAAAGGAGCATCATTTTGAGAATACTATTATCATTCCGCCGGTGAGCATCGCTTCCGGCTGCGATATTAAGAATTCGATCATTGGTCCTAACGTGACTATCGGAGAAAGATCGAATATCAGTTATTCGGTGATCAAGAATTCGATTATCGGCTCGTTTGCGAATCTTTCTGATATTGTGCTCAGCAAGTCATTAATAGGCGGAGACACAGAGGTAAAGGGCGAGAGCCGCAGCCTTAGTATAGGAGACAACACAGAAATAGATCTGGGAGAGTCTTAAAGTGAGGGTTATTCGCTATAATATAGCCAATGCCAGATAGCACAGATAGAAAAAATTAACATTTCAACCTGTTGCGGGATTCCAGTATTTCAGTTAATTTCATCCTGTATCAGGTTTCCTAACCTTACCCGAAACATAAATTATGAATCGTTTTAAAATATTTGTCATACTGGTGGCTATGTTGCCCCTTTCAAATTGTGTAATGGCAGGTAGTAACACTCCATCTGATGGCACAAAGGATCCCATTCTCAAAGGATCCGTTTCCGATGCATTTTCCAGGAAGCCGGTAAAGGGCGTTAAAATATTCATTACTTCCACAAGGGACCGTACCGAAAAAGCATATACCACCGATGAGTTCGGAAATTTCATGATCCCCAAATTTCTTCCCGGCGAAGTGACCATTGTACTTGAAAAGAAGGGATACAAAACTTACCGCCGCGAAAAAATCGTTTTAAAAGAAGGAACGCAACTAAAATTTGACATCAACATCAGCAATGATGATGACGACAACAATATATTTCATCCCCTGTTAAGGATGATGGAAAACTGATCTTTCGGAAAATAATACCGGTCAAGCCCTCACTATCCATTTACCGATTTCTCTCCAGGTTACTTTTTTGCCGTACAATAATATTCCTGTGCGGTAGATCTTTGCGCCCAGCCAGGTTGTAAAAAGAAACCCACCCACCAGTAATACCATACTGGTCGCAAGCTGCCACCAGGGCACGCCGAATGGGATCCTTGCCATCATCACCACAGGAGAAAAGAATGGGATCATGCTGCTCCAGGTGGCCAGTGCCCCATCCGGATTCGAGATCGAATTAAACATAATCACTATAGACAATATGATGGGCATCGTAATAGGAAACATCAGACTTTGCGCATCCTGCGGATCTTCATTTACCGTACTTCCCACTGCCGCAAATATGGATGCATAAAAAAGATAGCCGAATAAAAAGTAAAACACGAAAGAAGGGATCACGAGCCACCAGTTGACCGAAGCAAATTCCTCTTTTACTTTGGCCAGGTTCATCATGGCTTCACGGGCCTGGTCGCTGCCGCCTGGCATGCCATTACCTATACCTCCGGCTTTCGCCAATATATCCGGTGGAATAAAATGATTAAGCGCCACAGCGAAGAGCAGAATAAGGATAAGCCACATAAAAAATTGAGTAAGACCCACGGCGCCGATGCCCACTATCTTGCCTATCATCAGTTGGAAAGGCTTTACCGACGACACGATCACCTCCGCGATGCGGTTGGTTTTTTCTTCCATTACCCCTCTCATCACCATTGACCCGTAAATGAACAGGGTAATATAAATCAGGAAACCTCCACCGTAGCCCACGCCGTATGCGACATCCGAATGTGGCTTTTTAGGAACCTTGCTCTTTTTAACCACTATTTCTGTCGTCTCCTCGTCTTTAGAAGTATTCTTTGCTGAAATATAAGTGACAGCGGTGATCAGTCCTGCAAATAACAGCGGTGTAAGGAAGGTAGACAACAAAAATGTCCTGTTCCGCACTCTTGTGATGTACTCTCTTTTAATGATCAGCCAGGTCTTGTTCATACAATATTATTAAGCAATGACTTTTTGAAACTGGCGCGACTGCGGAGTCCCCTCCACCAGCCTGATGAATATTTCATTCATAGAGGGAAGTATTTCATAAAATCCTGAAATATTAATATCCTTCTGCAGGTAATACTGAAGGATATCATTAGCCCGGTAGCCTTCATTAATTTTAACGGTCAGCTGCCGGTCGTTTTGGGATATGAGTTCAAACGCGGCAGGGGCGGGTTCTTCAGGTATGTGGTCAAGTGTCAGCGAAAAAAGATTTTCTTTGAACTGCTGCCTGATATCTTTCACAGTGCCGTCAATTATTTTTTTCCCCTGGTTCATTAATATGATATGGTCACAGATCTCTTCTACCTGCTCCATGCGGTGTGTGCTGAATATAATGCTGCTGCCATTTTTTGAAAGCTGAAAAATTTCCTCCTTGATGAGATTGGCATTGACAGGATCGAGCCCGCTGAATGGTTCATCAAGTATTATCAACGAAGGTTCATGAATAACGGTGATCACGAACTGGAGTTTTTGCGCCATGCCTTTGCTCAGGTCCTCCACTTTTTTATTCCACCAGCTTTGCATTTCAAGCTTCACGAACCATTTTTTCGCTTTTTCTATTGCATCACTTTTGCTGAGCCCTTTAAGGCGGCCAAGGTAAACTGCCTGTTCGCCGATCCGCATCTTTTTATATAAACCTCTTTCTTCGGGCATGTAGCCGATGGCACCAACGTCGCGCAACGGCTGGAATTTTTTACCATTCAGGAAGATATTGCCTTCATCCGGAAAGAATATTCCGGTGATCATGCGTATGAGGGTTGTTTTCCCCGCACCGTTGGGGCCAAGCAATCCGAAGATGCTGCCCGCCGCTACTGAAAAGCTTACATCATCAACAGCTTTTTGGGTGGCGTAGTATTTTTTGATATGTTCAACTTCGAGCATAGAGCCTTGTTTTAATCATTGCCGCAACTTTTTCTCCATCCATGGCCGCGCTTACTATCCCGCCAGCGTAGCCTGCTCCTTCCCCGCAGGGATAAAGTCCCATTATCTGGGGATGTTCCAGCGTTACAGGATCACGTGGAATGCGAACAGGCGATGAAGTTCGTGATTCTGCTGCCACCACCAATGCTTCATTGGTAAAATATCCCTTCATTTTTTTGTCAAAATCCCTGAATGCCGACTGCAGCGATTTGAACACGAATGGAGGAAGTACTTCGTGCATCAGCACCGGGTTAACACCGGGTATATAAGAACAGGAAGGCAGCGTGCCGGATAATTTTTTTTGAGTGAAATCCACGAGTCTTTGTGCAGGGGCGACAAAATTGCCGCCGCCTGCCTGGTACGACCTTTGTTCCACGCTTTGCTGAAATTCCATGGCAGCCAGCGGTCCGTGCTGCAGCAGCAGGTGCTGGAAATTATTATCTTCCACTGCCACCACTATGCCCGAATTGGCGAAGGGATTATTTCTTTTAGAGGGAGACCAGCCATTGACCACCAGTTCACCCGGAGCGGTGGATGCAGGGGCAATAATGCCACCTGGGCACATACAAAATGAAAACACGCCGCGACCATTAACCTGCTGTACCAGGCTGTACGAGGCGGGTGGTAAAAATTCGCTGCGTAGTGAGTGGTGATATTGAATTGAATCAATGAGTTGCTGGGGATGTTCCACACGCACGCCGATGGCGAAAGGTTTTGCTTCGATGAGAATATTTTTCTTGTGCAGCAGGGTAAAAATATCCCGTGCCGAATGACCGGTTGCCAGGATCAATGCATCTGCATTAAAAATATTTTTATCAGCTGTATGAACGCCCGTTAGTTGATTGTCCCGGATGATAAAATCGGTAATTTTTTTTTCGAATAAAAATTCTCCGCCGCAGGCTATTATCTGTTCACGTATTGTGGTGATGATCTGCGGCAATTTATTCGTCCCTATATGCGGGTGGGCATCGTACAGAATATTTTCATCTGCTCCGAATTGAACCAGTATGTTGAGAATACGGTTTACATCACCTCTTTTTTTGCTGCGGGTATATAATTTACCGTCGCTGTATGTGCCTGCTCCGCCTTCTCCAAAACAATAATTGCTTTCTGGATTAATTATGCCATCTTTATTAAGAATAGCAATATCCCTGCGGCGTGTGCGAACTTCTTTTCCTCTTTCAAGAATCATTGGTTTTATCCCAAGCTCTATTAGTTTTAGCGCTGCAAAAAGTCCTGCGGGACCTGCACCTGCAACAATTACGGTTCTTTCTGAATTTGTGATGTCTGGTAATATTATTTTATTTATGTCCCTGATGTGAAAAGGTTCATTAATAAAAACATTTACTTTTAATAGTATGGCCGGATGTTTGCCTCTTGCATCTATAGACCGCTTGATAATATTGAATCCGCTGACAGCTTCTGCGCTGACAGAGAGATGATTGCAGATATATTCCTTTATAACAGGTTGAGCGCTGGCCGCTGAAGGTGGTAAGCTGATGGTAAGTTGTTGCTGCAATTATTTATAATATCTCCTTGAATGTAAGAAAAATCAGGTCGAAGTTCAGACAATATTGTTGTAAACCAAATTCATAATTTATTTACTTCAACAAACAAAATTTAAGTGCGGGTTATTGCAATGTTTTTCTTCACAAACAATGAATAAAAAATTTTTTATTCAAGGAAAAGTTTTGATATTCGTTCCCCTGCGTTACTTTTTAGACAACAAAAATAACCTGTACGAGGATAAGTATTGTGAAGTAAAAATTAATCTCAACATAAATTGCTTTTGATAAAAATGGCAAAGTCTTTTGATAAAGTATGGAGTAATTGTTTAGACATTATTAAAGACATTGTTGAGTGGCAGCATTTTACAACATGGTTCGAGCCTATTAAGCCTGTTGAGCTGAAGACTAATATTTTAGTGATCCAGGTGCCGAGCCAGTTTTTTTATGAATACCTGGAAGAGCATTATGTAAATTTACTGGCGAAAACACTTAGAAGGATATTAGGTAAAGAAGCAAGGCTGGAATACAGAATAATGGTGGACAGTGGCAATCACAGTAACAAGCCACTGACGATGGATGTGCCCACACATGGATATAAAACATTTGCAAACAACGAAATGGATTTTCCACTGATCATACACAATCCTGTTAAGAACCCGTTCGTGATACCGGGTTTAAAAAAGATGCAGATCGATCCGCAGCTTAACCATATTTATACGTTCGATAATTTTATTGAAGGTGATTGCAACCGTGTGGCGCGCAGGGCAGGTAAAACTGTTGCGGAGAAACCGGGAGCGAGCTCTTTTAATCCTTTAGTATTATATGGTGGAGTTGGATTAGGTAAGACCCATCTTGGTCAGGCGATAGGAAATGAAACAAAAAGGCTGCATCCCAATAAAGTGGTGCTGTATGTAAGTTCTGAAAAATTCATAAACCAGTTCCAGGATCATAGCCGCAACAATGCCATTAATGACTTCATACATTTTTACCAGATGGTCGATGTGCTGATCATTGATGATGTGCAGTTCTTTAACCGCGCCGAAAAATCTCAGGATGCATTTTTTGCGATCTTTAATCATCTGCATCAGAGTGGCAAGCAGCTGATCATGACTTCTGATAAAAGCCCTAAGGATCTTGAAGGTTTGCAGGAAAGACTGCTGAGCCGTTTCAGATGGGGTCTGAGCGCAGATCTGCAAATACCTGATTATGATGTGCGTATAGAGATACTGGAAAGAAAAATGAAGAATGACGGGCTGGAGATGCCAAAAGAGGTGGTGAAGTACCTTGCCTATAATATTAACACAAATGTTCGCGAGCTGGAAGGAGCGCTGATTTCTTTATTGGCACAATCTTCGCTGAACAAGCGGGAAATTGATTTAGACTTGGCGAAGAGAGTATTGCGAAATTTTGTGAAGACCAGCAGTAAGGAAATTACTATAGATACGATACAGAAGATGGTATGCGAATTTTTCGATGTACCCTACGATAAGTTACTTCAGAAAACCCGCAAGCGCGAGATCGTGCAGGCCCGGCAGATCACAATGTACCTGGCCAAGGCATTTACTAAAAATTCCCTCAAGACAATTGGCGAGCATTTTGGCGGACGTGACCACACCACGGTGATCCATTCCTGCCAGACAGTGAAGGATCTGATGGATACAGATAGTACTTTCAGGGAGAGTGTTGTGGAACTTCATCAGAAAGTGCAGCTCGCCGCCATGTAAATTCAGTTTGATTTTTAATTTTTTACGCTTACTTTTGCCCTCCTCCGCTAAAGTTTTGGCAGGCAATGCCCGCCACACAATTTAGTTTGAACAGCTTCGCATTCCGAAGCTTTAGCGAAGACCGGGAGAGGTGCCTGAGTGGCCGAAAGGAACGGTTTGCTAAATCGTCGTACGGGTTACACTGTACCGTGGGTTCGACTCCCACCCTCTCCGCAGAAGCCCATCGGCGTTCATACGCAGGTGGGCTTTTTTCTGCCCAACCTGTTTGTTGAGTAAGATTATTCCTAATATAAACGTTAACCTATTCCATGCAATACCTGGTAATATTCTTATTAATTTTGTAATGCAGAAAGAGAGCATATAAATTAAAAACAACAGGAGTACCGCAAAATGGATCTGAAAGATAGCATATCGAATTTGCTCATTCGGATACAAGGTAGCGTATTGTTATAAGGGACGCATGGCATAAAAAAGCGAAACAGGTACTATGATTATTTGTTACCTTGACAATTAAAAGAAGCCTAATGAAGTCAGCATTGTCCGGCATAATAATGTTGCTGCTGATCAGCACAACTGCATCTGCCAAAAAGAATAAAGTACTTGTTTTTAGTAAAACCGCCGGATATCACCATGAATCCATTGCCACTGGGATGCGGGCAGTTATGCAACTGGGTAAAGAAAATGGTTTTTCGGTGGATACGACTACCGATGCTTCAGCATTTACTATAAAAAACCTCAAGCAGTATGCCGCTGTAATATTTTTGAGCACGACAGGAGATGTTTTAAATGATGTGCAGCAGCATGCATTCGAACTGTATATTAAAGGAGGAGGAGGTTTTGCAGGTGTCCACGCTGCTACAGATACAGAGTATGACTGGCCATGGTACGGTAATCTCGTTGGCGCATTTTTCCGTTCACATCCATCACAGCAGGAAGCGGTACTGCGGGTTACGGACAGTACCAGCATTGCCACCAGGCACCTGCCCCGGGAATGGAAGAGAAAAGACGAATGGTATAATTTTAAATGGATGACCACTGAACCCATACATGTGCTGATTGTGATAGATGAGCGGTCTTATGATGCCGGTCCGGGAAAAATGGGCGATCCGCATCCTATGAGCTGGTACCATGATTTCGATGGTGGAAGGTCTTTCTATACCGAGCTTGGCCATACGGAAGAATCATATTCCGATCCCCTGTATCTGAAGCATTTGCTGGGGGGGATAAACTATGCTATGGGTGCCCGCAAAATGGGGCCATAATCTTTATTGAATGATCTTATGAAATTTACATTACTAGCTTTTGGACTGATCGTGTGCCTCACGGTATCCGGGCAACATTTGAAACCAGGATTCGACAAGCAGGAGTATATAGAACTGATGAAGGTATCCGCCCAATTCGGTGATTCTTCCTATCGTGCAGATCTTCCCGTACCCCCGGAATATAAACTTGAATACCGGTCACCGATTGTTGGCATGGCCAATGTATGGGAGCTCTGGATGAAAAATAAAGATATCGCAGTGATCAGCATACGCGGGACCGTCGGTGACCCGGTAAGCTGGATGAATAATTATTATGCGGCAATGGTGCCGGCTAAAGGCCGTTTGCAGCTGGACAAAAAAATGATATTTAATTATGATCTGGCAGACAATCCCCGCGCGGCCGTACATGTTGGCTGGCTGGTAAGTACGGGTTTTTTGTCGCAGACGATCTTGCCTAAAATTGATTCCCTGTACAGATCAGGCATTAGGGATATGATCATTATGGGGCATAGCCAGGGTGGTGGAATTGCTTATTTGCTGACTGCATACCTGGATCATCTGCAGAAAAATAAATCGCTTCCTGCCGACATCCGGTTTAAAACGTATTGCAGCGCAGGTCCCAAACCGGGTAATTTATATTTTGCCTATGATTACGAAGTAGCTACCCAGGGAGGCTGGGCTTATAATATAGTCAATGCTGTGGACTGGGTTCCTGAAACGCCGGTATCGATACAGATCCTCGATGATTATAATTATGTAAATCCTTTCAAGCATATCAAAGGATTTATTAAAAAGCAAAAATGGCCGCAACGGTGGGCATTGAATTATGGTTATGGCAGAATGAATACGCCAAGCCGTAAAGCGGCCCGGAATTTTAGGAAATACCTGGGCGGTTATTTATCCAAATCAGTTAAGAAGCACCTGAAAGAATTCCGGTCTCCTGAATATTATCACAGCAACGACTATGTGCGCACAGGCGCCTATATTGTTCTGCAGCCGGATGATGGGTATTACAAATTATTTCCGCAGGATGAAAAGACTATATTTGTCAATCATTTTCATTCGCCGTATTTATACCTGGCAGCAAAACTTGAGTTGAAATAAGGATACTCATTTTTTCCACCAGGCTTTTTTAGCAGGCTGTAGCGTTTTTAATGCTTCCAGCTGTTTTTCATAATCATATCTCAGGTCTTCTTCCAGAAACGGAAATAATTTTTCTAATTTTCCTGTTTGTTGTATGAAGATTTTTTCGGGTAACATTCTACCGGAAGGAAGTCCGGCAAGTTCATGCAGCTTTCGTGCAAAATGCATACGCAGCTCCACAGCCGCGGGTTTGCTCCCCATGTATTTGATCTGCTTATTAATGATTCCTGGTATTTTCCGGAGAATCTTTTTGGATATGGTATAAGGTGCTCCGCTGAGCTGAGCAAGAAGATCATCTATTTCCAGTTTAATACTTTGGATATAGCCGGCTTCGTCATCCTTTTCAAATAACAGGTAGGTGAGCAGCTCTTTATTTTCTTTTTTAAACTTTGCGATTTTTAATAACAGGTCAAATATTATTTTTGGTGGCTGTTGCTGCAATTCTTTTTTTATATCGTCTATAGAAGCTGGTTTCATATTTGTTGCAAAATACTTTATTATGTCGTTTTAATACTCTTTAAAAAGCGCTTTTCATCAGTGACGTGGCCGGGGGATTATTAATTTTGAATGGTTAAATAATTAATTACTTTTATCTCTTATTAAAATGAGCGTATTTTCCACCAGCCCTGGTAATAGAAATTATTTCACCGTCCACTGCATCAAAAGCCAGGTATACTAAGTTCTTTATCTATCAATCTCAAAGGATTCCTACCTATATTATCATCTTTCCGAAAACGGAAGAAGTTGAAATATATGAACTGGAAAATGATGAATATGTTCTCCGGCAGAAAAGCAGGGATGATTCTTTTAAATTCAATTTCAAGGCTTGCGCGGGTACTATTGCTTTCGGCGCCATCTGGTGATTACAGGGTTTGCCGATAAATCACTGTTTATTCATCAAATTATCCGATTTTCGCGGCCCATATGATTCAAGAAGTTTATGAGCCGTCTGAGAATTATTTATTGTATGCTGATGATGACGCGGACGACCGCGCCATTCTTATCGAAATGATGCGCCGTATCGATCCATCCGTGCGTGTGGTTACCATGGAGCATGGGCTGGCGCTGGTACAGTATCTTGGCGACCTCATTCCGGGAAATAAACTTCCATCCTGCATCGTACTGGACATGAACATGCCCGTGTGGGACGGTATACGCACTTTGCGTATCATTAAAGAAGACATCCACTATAAAGACATCCCGGTATTTCTTTTCAGCACTTCCACCTCTGTCAGGGACGCCTCACTGGTCAATGCCATGGGAGCTGAGGCTTTTATTACCAAGCCTTTCGGTCAGAAGGAACTGATGTCTGTCTGCGAAGAATTTGCAGCTTTTGCCCAAAAGCCAAGCCACGTCAGATAAGTACCCTAATTCTATTATTTTCGCATCAAATTTTCAAAATGAAAAGCATCGCATTGTTCCTTGTTATGATCGTGACGGGATCTGTCTTTGCCCAGGAAATACCTCTTAAACGCTGGAACCTGCATTTTCAAACAACCTATATCTACCAGTACAAGCCATCTTTTCATTCTCCTTACAGCGCTTCCAACAGCCTTATCGGTGACGAGGAAAAGCAAAACTCCCTTACCGCCACACTATATGCGGGTCTCCGCTTGTGGAAAGGCGCATCGCTCTATGTTAATCCGGAAATTGCAGGTGGCAGTGGCCTCAGTGGGGCACTTGGCATGGGTGGATCATCAAATGGTGAAACGTTCAGGGTGGGAAATCCTTCACCAACATTATACCTTGCCCGCGCCTATCTTCAGCAAACCCTGGCATTGGGCGACGAAACAAAAGACGTAAAAGAAAGCGCTGACGAACTGGGCGGCAGGCAGTCGCCTGATTTCGTCCGGTTCCGTGCAGGAAAGCTTTCCCTGGGAGATATTTTTGACAATAATGAATACAGTAACTCACCGCGGAAACAATTCATGAACTGGGCGCTGATGAACAATGGCGCATGGGATTATGCGGCAAATGTCCGCGGGTATACTTATGCCCTTACGGCTGAATTGCAGATCAATGGATACAGTCTGAATGGTTCTTTTTCCACATTGCCTGAAATAGCCAATGGAGCTAAGCTGAACACTGACATCAGTAAAAGTTTCGCCCTTAATTTCGAAGCAGGAAAAGAATACAAGCTTGATAATAAATCTGGAAAGATCAGGCTGCTCTATTTCATGAATAGGGCGCCAATGGGAAACTACCGCAAGGCTATTGCCTTAGCATTAAACAATGCCCCGGATATAACGGCGACAAGGTTCAACGGGCGTACCAAGCATGGAATCGGCGTTAGTGCCGACCAGCAGGTAAACGATTACATGGGACTATTTGCAAGGGCAGGATGGAACGATGGTAAAAATGAAACATGGTGTTTTACGGAAATAGACCGCACGCTCACCGCAGGTATATCCCTGGATGGTAAAAAATGGAAAAGGAGTGGTGACAATGCAGGTATTGCATTGCTGGCAAATGGCCTGTCTGATGATCACAGGTCGTACCTGATTAAAGGCGGATACGGATTTATTGTTGGTGACGGTAAGCTTAATTATGCTCCCGAATACGCAACGGAGGTGTATTATAGTTTCAGGCCCCTGGACAATGATATCATGATCTCCGCCGACTACCAGTTAATGTTCAATCCTGCCTACAATAAAGATCGCGGACCGGTAAATATATTTTCGTTAAGGGTGCACGTAGACTTATAATTATTCCAGGAAGTTATGGGTACGGATCTGATTAAAATATTTATGCGTATTGTGGGAGTTCGCTTTGTTTTTCAAGTACTCTCGTAAACAATTTTTCTTCTAACAGATCTTTTATTGAATTGATCACAAAATCAGGGGTATAGCCATAATGATCCAGATCCGCTTTATTGGTAACGCCCGATAATGTAAGTACGGTAGTGAATCCCATTGATCCTGCGCCAAGAATATCAGTGCCCATCGTATCTCCGATCATGATCGTATCATCTGTGCCGAGGCCAAGTGTTTTTCTGGCCATACGCATCATCACCGGGCTGGGCTTACCTACGCTGAATGCCTGCTTGCCAGTTGCCACTTCAACCATGGCCACGAAGGCACCGCAACCTGCGCGGTATTTTCCATCACCTATGGGGCAGTTGGCATCCATATTTGTGGCGATCAGTTTTGATCCGTTCATGATCATATTAATGGCTTTATCTACAGATTCGAGCATGATGGTCCGGCCTTCACCAATGATCACAAAATCAGGATTATCCTCAACGATAGAGTATCCTGCCTGGTGCAGCTCGTTTAACAAACCGCCTTCACCGATAACATAAGCCGTTCCATTTTCCTTGCGGCTGGCGAGATAACGTGCTGTAGCCATGGCGCAGGTAAAAATATCTTCATCATTTACGTTAAAGCCTATTTTACGAAGTTTGTAGCAGACGTCCCTGCTGGTGCGCTGGCTGTTGTTAGTCAGGAAGAGAAAAGGGTAACCCTGATCCCTGAGATTATTTATAAATTTCACTGCTCCGGGGATGGGTTCACTTCCCTTATAGATAACCCCATCCATGTCAATTAGAAATCCTTTCTTGTTCATAATATATTTTAATTTAAGTATTGATATTCAAATCAATACAAGCAAAAGCGATATGTTCAAAGGCAATGACCGTGTGATTGTGGCGTAAGCCTGGTCCGGTCCAACCGCAGAGTAGTTACAACGAAACGTTGTTTTAAAAGATTTATTTCAAAATTACGTAAATTGTTCAGATAAAGCAATTAATAACGCTCTCCAAAGCCATTTGGACCATTGGTACCGTGACTCATTGATTGTGCTGAAAAAGCTGGTGATCATGGGCATCGGCAAGAGCAGACTTAGCTTGAAAGGATGTGGTGAAATGAAGCCAATCGGTAATAATATTATTGCTGAGGGCAAGGCGGCTAACAGTTGCGTGGAATTTGTGAAGAAATAAATAATGATCTTTTGCCGGAAGGATGGGAACCCCTATTTTTGCAGCCTCGATTTTGGGAAGCCAGTTTTCTTCACATTATCATCGGGGCGTAGCGTAGCCCGGTCATCGCGCCTGGTTTGGGACCAGGAGGTCGCAAGTTCGAATCTTGCCGCCCCGACTTCAAGGGTGACAATCCCGGTCAAAAGCCTGTAAAATGTATGTTTTGCAGGCTTTTTTTATGCCTTCCATGTCAATTTCTATCAATTTATAGCATAGAACTCGTGAGGCATTCCGAGAGTTTTTCAAAAAATCTCTCCAGCAAGCATGAGACCGCTGGTGGCTACATGTGGGAATATGCTTCAACTTAACTTTTTTAAGCTTAAATAAGGCTTAAAAGTTCATTTGTGTTCAAAATTGGGGATGTTTTAATCATTTACAATAAGTAATGTCGAAAGTGTAGCATTTTGCCAATCATTATCGTATATAATCGTATCAAATCGAATCGATTTTTTATTTAGTTCTTTACAATTTTTTAGGCCTCAAATCATCGATTTTTGAAACGGTGTTCTCAGGGGGTTACATTACTCTGGTGGAATGCGATCACTTTGTCTGGTATTTACACTGATTAACTAATCTCACCTTGGCAAAAGCAGATGTTAAGGCAAAGTTATCAAAGGAACAGAGATTGCCAATGATAATGTAAATCAGCTTATGCGCTGGACAGCAATACACCTCGTCCCTTTATTATTGCTTATACCCCATAATCCATATCACAATCAAAGGTATAAATATCGCCAACGGTATTGATAACCCATTATTGAAAAACTGAAATTTGGTATTAGTTGAAAATCGCTTTTTGATTTTCGCTATTCGATTATTATTAAAATATAAGAATACAAATATTATCATTGAAACAATCAAAATATAATCTGCGCCTTTGCTATCTTTAAAAAGAAAATTAAATACACAACCATTTCTTCTTGGGGTATGACAAGGCGGGTGAAACTATCGCCGGAGAAATCATTGACAACAGTGCAATAGGAATTATATGCTACGCACCTGAATACACCCTCGTAGAAAAACTACAAACCATCGCTGCAAAATTCCGCAATAAACAGGAAGATGGACAACCGCGTCCGAATACAATACGGCAATATTCTGATGTATACTGTCTTCTAAAAAATGATACCATCCAAGCCTTCATTGGCACCACAGACTATCAGACTCATAAAGCAAAGCGATTTCCTGCCGCAGACTACGAAATTCCATTGTTAAAGAACCAGGCATTCCTGTTAAGTAGCCCAGGGCTGCGGAAAACTTACCAAAAGCAATATGAAGCGACGGCTGCCCTGTATTATAACGGTCAACCGCCATTCGAGGAAGTACTGGCACTCATACATGCGAATCTGGAAAATCTTTGACTTGTACGTTCTTCTACGTTTTTTGCAGGAGTCTTCATTGAAACTGACCCTTCTTGCTATCGCACGCAGTTTTTACGGCGATGCCGTATCAGTAGAATCTATATTTAGGGACATCTGACGGACAATATCGCCAATACCGTTTCAATACATTGACCTTTTGTAGACGACAATACATAACACGAAAGATGATCAGGCACAAAAAATCAAAAAATTCTGCAAATACTAATATTTTTAATATTTTGCATGGATTAAACTTTTACTATCGTGGATGCAACACTTTCTCCCGGAGATTTTCAATTAGCAGAAAAACGCTCTCTGGGTAAGACTTATCCTGTCTATGTCAATAATCTCAAAGAGGCAGGGGTAAAAAGCTATACGGTAACTGTCGCTAATCATGACCGCCGCATTTTCTCCGGAATTCATGATCAATTACTGGAAATTCCTGGCAATGTTGCTCCAAAAATTTGCGCGGATCAATTTAATCTCCATCAGATAAAAGCGGCGTTGCATCGAACGCAAACTGGGCAGTCCGATTATAAAACCTTTATGGAGGAAATAGCGGAAGCCGGTGTGCACTTCTACACCGCAGATCTGCTGAATAGGACGGTAAAATATTTCGGAAAAACATCCAATAATTTTTATGAAGAATCCATTCCCAATATCTAGTGAAATAATTCCGGGCTATAGTGAAGATTCCAGTGATACTGACCACCTTATTCGGGGGTAAACTGACCTTCTCTGCGCATCAAAAGGGTACTGAATATCGGATGACATGCAAGTTTTATAAAAGGGCTATTCTCGTGCCTCACTATCGAACGAACATGGCCAACAAACCGATTCAGATGAGTAAATTAAGATAAGTTTTAAAGTTGCATTGTCAGGGACTGTTTCGTACTGAAATAACTTTACCGTTTGCCCGTTACTGCTGTATTTAACGGTTGAAAAGGATACCAAAATTCAGTTGAAAAGGTTACCACTTAGCAGGGTTAATAAACCCGTCCCTTTGCAGCCTAAAAGGGACACAAAAGATGCTGGACGTGGACACAAATCATCAGATCATACTACTATATTTCAGGGAAGGATTAAGTTTAAGGAAGATTGCCAAACAACTAAACATTTGCAGGAAAACGGTCAAAGCCCGTATTGTTGAATACGAGCGATTCAAATCGGAGCCAGCAAAAGACCAGATGGATCCCAAATCTTCGAAGAGCAAATATCTTGCACAGGGTCATGCTTATAATAGCAGCAATCGGGGTAAACGCAGGCTGACCGCTGAGATTACGGATATCATTGCGACCTGCCTGGAAGAAAATGAAGCGAAGCGTCTGGAGGGTCGCACCAAACAGCAGCTGCGCAATATCGACATTCACGAGAAGCTCGTAAGCGCCGGTTATGCGATCGGCTATACGACGGTAAGTGAATATATCAGAACCAGCAAGTCCCGTGTGCACGAAGCGTTTATCCGGCAAGGTTATAGGGAGGGCTCCGTATGCGAGTTTGATTGGGCCGAAGTCAAGATCAGTCTGGGGGATAAATACCGTCGCTACTACCTGGCCGTATTCACCAGCGCCTATAGCAATTACCGCTATGCCCTGCTGTTTCAGCGTCAGGACAGTCTTGCTTTTAAAGAGGCGCATATATGTTTTTTCGGACACACGGCTGGAGTATACCACCAGATGGTATATGACAACATGCGGGTGGCCATTGCCCGGTTTGTGGGAAAGACAGAAAAAACGCCGACCGAAGCATTGCTGCAGTTAAGCCGCTGGTACCAGTACCAGTGGCGGTTTTGCAATACAGCCAAAGGCAATGAAAAGGGCCATGTGGAACGCAGCGTGGAATATATACGCCGGAAAGTCTTTGGCTTTAAGGATCATTTTGAAAACTTCTCGGAAGCCCACGAGTATTTACAGCAAAGGGTTACTGAACTCAATGGAAGACCCTCCAGCGGAAACCAGGACAGCCCTGCATCCAGGCTGGAGATGGAGCGTAAAGGATTATATGCATATCCCGGCCGCCTGGAATGTTTTACAGCCGAGAACCTGCGGGTGGACAAATACGCCACCGTGACTTTTGGCACCAATAGATACTCTGTACCCGATCATCTGGTCGGAACAATTGTATTTGTAAAAATCTATTCCGAGTGGCTGAAGATCCACGATACCAAAGGCTTGGTATGCGAACACAAACGCTGTTATGACCGCTTCGGATGGCAGATAGACTTGAATCATTATCTGTACACGCTACGGCGTAAACCGGGTGCGATGGCAGGATCGGTGGCGCTGAAGCAGGCGCCTGGCTGGCTGCAGGATATGTATGCACAGCACTTTATCCATGATAGCCGATCCTTTATCGAATTATTACAATACTGCCAGTTAAACTCCATCACTGATGACAGCCTCATCGCGTGCGTAAAACGCCTTCAGCGTCAATCTCCATCTCCTATCATGTCAACACATGTCATTGCCCTGTTGGGCAACCGACCGGAACCGGAGTCTGTCTGCAGCGCGGAACCAGACCCCATTGCCATGATATCGATGGAGAACCTGCTGGAGCTGACGGCCATGATGAATTGCAATTAATCAATTACAAATAAAAACAGCATGAACAAAAAAATCCTCGAACAAATCCGTCAGATCAGTACAGAGCTCCGGTTACCATCCTTGCGAAAGGATATCGAAACGGTCATAGCCGACGGGCTAAAACAAAACGATTCCTATGAACAGGTGATCCTGTCGCTATTAACCAAAGAAATGGAACAGCGTGGTATCAACCGCGATAAGGTTCGCCTTCGCAGAGCCTGCTTCCCGCAACTTAAATACCTGCAGGATTTGCTCAGAGCAGAACTCCCCGAAGATGGCAGGAACAAATTATCCGAACTGGAATCTCTGGAGTTTATTAAAGAAGGGCAGAATATTATATTGGGTGGCAGCCCCGGCACCGGAAAGTCGCATATCGCCATCGGTCTGGGCATCAAAGCCTGTAAGCAGGGCTATAATGTCATGTTCACCCAGGTCTCCAAACTTCTTACGCAGATCAGAGAGTGCCACTCTACACGCACTTTAAGAATGCTGGAAAGTAAATTTGAAAAATATGACCTGGTTATCTGCGATGAACTCGGTTATATCTCTTTTGACAAACAAGGAGCAGAAATGCTTTTTAATCATCTCTCTTTAAGATCCGGTATCAAATCCACCATTATCACCTCCAACCAATCCTTCGATAAATGGCAGGACATCTTCGGAAAGGATACCGTGCTGACGGCAGCCCTGCTCGACAGGCTCACCCACAAAGCCTATCTCGTCAACATGAATGGAAAGTCTTACAGGATGAAGGAAACAAAGAAAATGAGTGAACCTAAAAGCATGCTCAGATAACCGGAAATATTCCTGGCAGGTTGCACCTCTGCAGAGCCCGCTTCCGCTTCTTGTCCGGCGCTTCAAAGATAGCTGAGCACACTGGAAATATCCAATGAAGAAAATAAATTATTCTAAAAATAAATTTTATGCTGCAAGAAAAATATCGAAAGAAAAAAGAACCAAAAAAGAAAATCAAAGGAATGGGCTACGCCCATAATCTAAGAATCAGGTTTTCTGAAGGGATAAATATCCAAGCATGATTAAGACTAAACTAATTACATTTGAACCCTGCTAAGTGGTAACCTTTTCAACTGAAAACCTGGTAACTAAATCAACCGTTACATGCATTACTGCTAACACCAACAAACATCACCACTCAAATAATCCTTAACTTGTAGAATAAATTTAGACATAAATGAAAAATATTTTTCTTGCCGAAGACGATGCTGATGACCGCATGTTATTTGAAGATGCACTCAAAGAAGTAACGATCCCAACTGAATTAACACTTTCAAACAATGGTTTGGAATTGATGAGCAATCTTGAAGCTTTAACCCTACACCCACCACCTCATGTTATTTTCCTTGACCTGAATATGCCTTTCAAAGATGGGTTTCAATGTTTGCAGGAAATCAGGAATACTCCGAAGTTAAAAGAGATTCCAGTTGT
>Ga0123337_10002961_pt1 | contig 18702 bp, 13 predicted proteins | sample frozenSSSSmetaG_FD_89792 | JGI IMG/M metagenome (GOLD analysis project Ga0123337, IMG submission 89792) | Glacier valley bacterial and archeal communities from Borup Fiord, Nunavut, Canada, to study Microbial Dark Matter (Phase II) -... | ecosystem: Environmental > Aquatic > Freshwater > Ice >... | reverse complement strand
GAGAATATATATGACTTTTTACGGTTTCCGATAAAGTTATAATTTGCTCCAATCATTAAGTTACCAGTATATTTATTGGAGAAAGACACATCTTTTCCGTTGTTGGTTCTTTGTTCAATTAATATTCTTGTGATAAAGATAGAGGTAAACAATGAGGTAAGGATACCGATAATCAAAATGATAGCGAAACCGTATACCGGTCCTGCACCCACAAAGGTCATAATGATAGCCGCAATCAATGTGGTTAAGTTACCATCTATAATGGAAGAGAACGCCGCTTTAAATCCATTGCTAACTGCAGATTTAAGTGCTCGTCCTTCCCTGAGTTCTTCTTTTATACGTTCATAAATCAGTACGTTGGCATCCACCGCCATACCAATTGTTAATACGATACCTGCAATACCCGGTAATGTTAAAGCAGCACCATAAGAGGCCAATATACCGATAATCAAAAATACGTTTGCAAATACTGCCACTGTAGCAATCAGTCCACCTCTTTGGTAATACAATAACATCAGCACCAACACCGTAATAAAACCAATGATAAGGGAGTTCATACCTTTCACAATTGATTCTTGACCCAATGTCGGACCCACAACGTCTTCTGCTACAATGGTAGCAGGAGCCGGTAATTTACCTGCTTTTAATACGTTGGCAAGGTCGGTCGCATCTTCCACAGAGAAATTACCGCTGATAGATGAATTTCCACCGGTGATAGGATCGTTTACAACCGGAGCTGAAAACACCTTATTGTCAAGCACAATGGCAATATACTGACCTTGGTTGTTGGTGGTCATTACTTTCCAGTCTTTAGAAGCCTGACTGGTCATGCTCATAGATACCTCCACTCTTCCGCTTGTTCCGCTATTGGTAGGAAATGCATCTGCAATTATATTTTCTTCACCACTTCCCAATGACGCATTGCCATTTTTATCGGCTTTCAAAGCATATAATTCATATACTTCGCTTTCTTTAGAAATAGATTCCGAACCCCAGGCGAACTTAACACCTTTAGGCAGATTCTTCAGCATATATTCATCCTGAAGCATCTTATTGATTTTAGTGATAGATGATTTAGGCGCTGTTGCAATAGATGGGCCTTCTCTTAACTGTTTACCTGACTGATCCAGATTAGGATATAAACCTGCAGCCATAAACGGCATCGCCAGAGAATCTTTGGCAGCCAATTCAGCTTCATAAGCTTTTTTCGTACTATCTCTTTTTGTTGAATCTGCAATTGCGGCAATTTCATTAATTTTAACAGAATCCACTTCTACGCTGCCTTTCATCAATCTCTGCTTCTGGGCAAATACCTTATTCATTGGGTCATAAATCTTGTAATAACCCTCAAATCTGTTTTTTTCATTGTTGCCATATACTTCCCAGAACTCAAGCTTAGCGCTCTGTTCTAACAAAGTACGTATACGTTTGGGGTTGTCAACACCGGGTAATTCAACGGAAATTCTTCCGCCTTCAAGTTCCTGGATATTAGGTTGACTGATATTCCCTGAATTTAAACGGGCTTCGATTACCTGACGGGTATTGTCAGCCTTACTTTTCATTTCCCTCTTGAGGTAATCTTTTACTTCCTCGTCTTTAGAGTTCGAAGATACTTGTTTATTTTCTCTACTAACAAATACGGAAGCTAATGAACGGTTAGGGGCAAGATCCCTGAATTTAGAAGCGAAAATATCAACAAAATCACCACCATTTTTCTGGTAATCCGCCTGAGCATTGGCAATGGCCGACTTTACTGCCGGATCATCCTGATTAGCACCTGCTAGGGTTTTGATCATCGCGCCTTTGGACACCTCAAGCACAACGTTCATTCCACCTTGCAAATCCAAACCGAGTTTTAACTCAGACTCCTTACATTTGAAGTAATTTCTCTTGATGATACCCAAGTTCAGGAGATCCTTGTTACCAAGTGAATCGATATATGTGCGGTATTTTTCTGCATCATATACTCCGCCCTTGGTGGCAAATGTCCTGGCTTTAGCCTCAAACTTTCTTGTCATCCAGGTAAACGACAATTGGTAAATACAAGATAGTGCCAATAACACACCAATAAAAATTACTAATCCTTTATTTTTCATTATTTTGAATTAATTCGATTTAAAATTAAGGGTGCGAAAATAATACATTAAGTCTTCCTTTCAAAAACTGTTTTGTAAAATATTTGTTTTTTTACAAAAAGAATACACAAACCCTGTGACACAAAGCTTTTCAATCTATTTAATTGCCATTTTGTGTCAGCGAAGTTTATCACTTTACATGCTTTATAGACATTCGACGCTTAAGTCATACAGGATAAAACGAACACTTAAGCCGCTTCTTTCCGAAACTGCATCACACTGCAATTTTGAACTTTTGTTTTCCAAGCGATAAGCGGCTTATTCTCACAAGCACATGCTTTTATTTATTCGACCTGATATGAAGCGCCTTGTGATAAATGATTGGGAAAACGAGTAAGGTAAAGATAGTGGCCGTTACCAGTCCGCCGATAATTACTATGGCCAATGGTTTCTGGCTTTCAGAACCGATACCGTTGCTCAGGGCTGCCGGCAATAGTCCTATCGCCGCCATCATAGCCGTCATAATCACCGGACGGGTTCGCGCTCTTACGGCATTTTTTATTGCCACACTTAAATCGCCCACCGTTTCTGCCTGGTGGTGAAACTCGGAAATCAGAATCACCCCATTCTGCACACAAATACCAAATAAGGCAATAAAACCTACTCCGGCTGAGATGCCAAAATTTATACCCGTTAGGTGCAGCGCAAGAATCCCTCCTATCAAGGCAAAGGGTACATTGATAAGTACATAACCGGCATCCTTCGCATTGCCAAACATGATAAACAATAAAACAAAAATCAAAACTAGACTTACAGGTACTACCTGCCCAAGCCGATTGCTGGCCCTTACCTGATTTTCAAATTCGCCGGCCCAACTGATACTATAACCTTCAGGAACTTGAATATGCTCTTTCACATTTTTTTGTGCCTCAGCAATCGTGCTGCCTAAATCCCGCTCTCTCACAGAGAATTTAACCCCTATAAAACGTTTCGTATTATCGCGATAAATAAATGCAGGACCAGTTTTTTTTTCAATAGCCGCAATTTCTTTTAATGGTATTTTTGTGCCCTTAATTGTGGGTATCATCAGCATCATGATATCATCTTCATTCTTCCTGTAATTCTGCTCATACCGAATGCGTATATCAAATTTCTTCTCTCCTTCGTATTGTGTGGTTGCCGTTTTACCGCCAATAGCCATTTCTATCACGGCCTGCGCATCTGCTTTGGTAACGCCGTAAATCGCCATTTTTTCCTCATCAAGTTGTACACTCATCTCAGGTTGACCGATATTTCTGAGAATGCCCACATCTTTTACTCCTTCCACATGGTTAATCTGCGCCATCACTTGAGTGGCAATTTCATCCAGTTGCGCAAGATCATCCCCATATATTTTAACGGCATTAGAGGCATTCATGCCAGCCACGGCTTCCGCCACATTGTCAATAATCGGCTGAGAGTAGTTGTAATTGATACCCTGGTAATGTTTCAGTTTTTTATCCATTTCCTCTACCAGTCCATCCATTGATATTTTTCTTTTCCAGTCCTCTTTTGGTTTAAGATTGACCTGCATTTGTACATAATAAAAACCACTGGGGTCAGTTCCATCATTACTTCTTCCTACCTGAGACAGAACGCTGTTCACTTCGGGAAAAGTATTCAATTCTTTCCGCAGTGTGGTCACCATTTTGACGGTTTCATTCAGTGAAGTGCTCATCGGAAGTTTAGCCTCCACCCATAGAGCCCCTTCATTTAAAGGTGGCAGGAATTCTGAGCCTAAAAACTTGGTTGAAAATATGGCAAGCACAAAACAGGTAACAGAGATCACGATTGAAAGTGTTTTATTTCTGAAGGTCCATGAAAACGATCTTTCCACAATTCGGTTAATGAATTTAATCACAAAATTGTCTTTTTCCCTGATGTTTTTTTTCAGGAGTATTGAACTCAAAACAGGCACCAGCGTTAGGGTAAAAATCAAGGCGCCTAATAAAGCGAAACCTAATGTAAATGCCAGTGGAGAGAACATCTTACCTTCTACTTTCTGAAAGGCAAAAATGGGTAATAAAGCGGAAATGATAATAAGTTTAGAAAAAAAGATGGCTTTCCCCATTTCCGAACCGGTTTTTTTAATGATGCGCATCTTGGCCAATTTATTAAATTTTTCCATCCCCACCTGATGGGCCTTATGATCCAGTGCCACAAACAACCCTTCAACCATCACCACGGCCCCATCGATAATGATACCAAAATCTACGGCTCCAAGTGATAATAAATTGGCGCTCATGCCCTTCAATTTGAGGCATAAAAAGGCAAACAAAAGTGATAAGGGTATAATGATGGAAACAATTAAAGTCGTTCGCCAATCTGCCATAAAAATCAGCACGATCACTGTTACCAATACAATACCTTCCAGTAGATTATGTATAACTGTGCGTGTGCAATAGGTCATCAGATTATCGCGGTCATAAAAAGTAAGCATTTTGACATCTGAAGGTAAAACGTTGTGATTGAGTTCCTCTATTTTAGCCTTTACCCTACCCAAAACATCGCTTGGATTTTCACCCTTTCGCATCACGATAATACCTTCTACTACATCATCATTGTCATCCAGACCAACTTGCCCAACTCGGGGCATACTGCTAATAGAAACACTAGCCACATTTTTCAGCAATAATGGATTGCCATTGTAGTTATCGACGATGGTATTTTCAATATCTGCGATGGTTTTATACAAACCTATTCCGCGCACCACATAGGCCTGCCCGTTCTTTTCTATCACATCACCACCCACGTTGAGATTAGATTTGGACACGGCATCATATAATTCAAGGGGTGTCAGGTCATATTTCTGAAGTTTAAAAGGATCAATGGCAATTTCGTACGTTTTTTCCTGCCCACCGAAAGCTACCACATCAGCGACTCCGGGAACAGCCCTCAATTGCCTGTCAATGGTCCAGTTTTGAATAGTCAACAAATCTCTGGTATCACGTTTGGTACTTTTTAGGGTATATCTGAAGATTTCGCCGGTGGGGCCATAGGGTGGTTGAACATCGGGGTCAATTCCTTCCGGCAGTTGTACCGTTCGCAATTGATTATTGACTTGTTGTCTGGCAAAAAAATCATCCACATCATCTTCAAAAATAATCTTGATAACCGACAATCCAAACATGGTAATACTGCGCACATTGGTTTTGCGCTGTACACTGTTCATGGCAATTTCGATAGGTGTTGTGACAAAACGCTCTACCTCCTCCGCACTCCGTCCATTCCATTCGGTAACTACGATGATTTGAGTATTGGTAACATCAGGAAAAGCTTCAATGGGAATATTAATGTAACTGATAATGCCCCCAATGACTAGCAGTCCGACCCAAAAAAACGTAAAAAACCTGTTCTTAAGAGAAAATGAGATAATGTTTTTGATTACTTTATTCATAACTTAGTCGTTCATTGCATCATAAATCAAAATTCCATTTTTAGAAATCACATTTTCACCTGATTCCAAACCTTCACTGATATAAGCCACATCGCCTACCTGTCTGTATACTTTTACCTTTCGGGTTTCTATATTCATGCGATCTTTAAACACCATGACCCAGTTTTTATTTTTATCAAAAATGACGGATGATGCGGGTACAGCAATCATGCGCTCCTTTTCCAAATACCTCACTGTAACTGTGGCATTCATCTCGGGTTTAAGCTTAAAGCTTGAATTCGGAATCCGAACCCTTACTTTCATGGCTTTGGTCTCAGGATCAATGGTATTAAATATTTTATCGATCCTGCCTTCATATTTATCATCCGGAAAACTCAGGGTATTCACTTCCGCATCATAACCTATTTCTACTTTTGAGATATCACTTTCATTGACATTGGCTATGGCCCACACCTCGTTAATTTCTGCTATGGCAAACAGCACATCCGATTTATCGGCCCTTAGTTGTTCATTCTGGTTGATATCCTTATGGACAATAAATCCGCTGATAGGAGCAGTAATGTTAAATACAGAACCATTTTCCAAATGGTAAATTCCGTATACTTCATTTATTCTAGCAAGTTCGGCACTTGCTTTTTCAAGTTCTTTTTCTGCAGCTACCACATCCTTTTCAGATGCCAGTTTACCTGCAAACATATCTTTCGCCACCTGAAGATTTTTTTCCGCTATGGCGATATCACTTTTTGCATCCAACCTTTCTTTTTGAAACTCTGCCACCTCCCCACTTCTTACTACGGCAAGTATTTGACCTTTTGTGACATAATCTCCAAGTTCCACGTTGATTTTAATAATATTGCCACCAACAATCGAATATACTTGAGCCAGTTTATTATTATCCGGTTCTATTTTACCAAATAGGCGCAACTCATTCAGTACATCCTGTTCTGAAGCTTTATAAAAATGACATTTAGCCATCATCGTATCGCTCATACTGAAAGCTATGGCCGTTTCCTGTTTATTCGGCTCGTTATTGCATGCGGACATCATCGCCATCGATAGAGCGAAAAATATTGTGTATTTCATTTTAAAAAATTTCTTTACCTGTACTCAGATTTAATTGTTCGGCTGAAGTGGCCAGCTGTATCTTGATGCGCGCTATTTCTGAAAGCGAATTGTTATATCCCTCGAAAAAATCCACAAATTCTATCAGGCTGACATTCCCCTTCTGAAAATTATCCGACATGCCTTTGAGTGTGATTTCAAAATCATTATTATAGAGTTTGATGGTCTTCTTGTATTCTAAAACGGTCTGCTTGTATTGTAAAAAATATCCCTGCACCTCCGTCAATAATATCATTTTCATGTTTTCAACCTGATATTCCATTTGTCTGATACTATATTCAGCAGACCGGATATTGCCCTGATTTCGGTTCCACAAAGGCAAAGGCATACTGATACCAAAATTAAACTGATTCCTAAAGGCTCCTCCCCTTTGATCATAAGAAGTAATCAAATTCATGTCAGGAGTTGCCATTCTTTTTTGATAATCCAAATATTGAATAGCCAGGGATTTATTTTGCTCGACGATTAAATAATCAGGTCTGTTTTGCAAAGCCAGCGCATTTAAATCCTCAAGATTAAGCGATTTAACCATCGTCGCTATATCTTCATCCGTAATCAATGGCATGACCACCTTACTGGTCTGAATAATGGTTTGAACCCTGGCCAATTCATCGTAATACAGTTTAAAAACTTCTGCACGGTTATTATTGAGATTCATGTATACACCTTTCAGCCTTACCACATCCTTCAAGGGTATATTGCCTTTTTTTACCTGAACATCATACGCTGTTAAGATGGTATCAAGCAGTCCTAATTGTGTATTGTATTTGTGTAATAAAAGTACCTGCTGACTGAGGTTGTACATACTGGTGTGCAATTGGTACTTAAGATGACGAAGCAAATCCTGAAACTCGAGTTCCGCAATCTGAACATTGGTTTTGGCCATTTCTATCTGGGCCATGCGTTTACCTCCCAGTACGATCAGTTGCTCAAACTGGAAACTTTTTTGCCCTGTTCCATCCACATGCAATGGTTTCTTATGTTCAGGGTCGTAGGCATTGATATCTGCCGTCAATATTGGATTCGGATAAAGTTTTGCCTGAATCACCTGCGCTTTTTGCACATCTATTTCCATCGCTGAAGCCAGAAGATTATAGTTGTTTTTTAGAAACATACTGTCAGCCTGCCTTATAGAAATTCTCAGCGTATCTGAGGCAAAACCCTGAAAAAAGACAAAACAGGAAAAAAGAATACAAACTTTTCTAATATAAATTGAACACATGATAAATACCGGTTTGCAAAACTGGCATAAACCACCTTAAAAAGACCTTAAAATGGATAAATTTTACCTTAAAGGAAGGTTTATTTTGAACACATTTGTCAAATGATCCGGGCTCAGATACTCTATTTGCCCATGATGAAGCTGAATAATCTTACTTGTTAATACAAGACCCAGTCCGAATCCGCGCTTGCCCTTACTGTTTTCCCCACGGTAAAAATGTTGAAATATAAATTGTTTTTCACTGTCAATGATCGTCGGACCAGAATTGACAAACTCAATCGTCAGCTGATTTTCATTATTTGAAATTCTGATTTTCGCCTTTTCATTATCACTGTATTGTATACAATTTGCAGCCAGATTGACCAATGCCAGACGAATGAGTTTGCTGTTACCTGGAATGGTGAGATTATTTTCGTTTTCTATCTTTTCATCTATGTCCACTTCAAACTCAAATGTGTCATTTAATATTTTTATTTCTTCCACAACGTCAAATACCAACTCATCAACTCGCACCTCCTTGATATCAATTGTATTTCCACTTTCAACTTTGGAAATTTCCAGCAATGTATTGATAATATCGCCAAGGTTTTTAGTATCCTCCTTCTGGTTTTTTAAACTTTGTTTCAGAACAATGAGATTATCTTCTCTTTCCATTTTTTCAAAATTTGAAACCAGTTTAGCAATAGGTGTTTTTAATTCATGTGAAATATGATGAATAGCGTGTTTTTGGAATGAAAAAGAATCGTTCAGTCGCTGCATCAGTTGATTGAACCTATTGGCAAGAAATTCAATTTCGTCTTTACTGGAAGGCACGCTGATGTAATTGCTTTTAGAGTCCAGGTTCAGGTGGATGATTTCCGAAGCCATGCGGTTCAATGGTTGCGAAATCTGCCTGGACAAAAGAAAGGTCGAAATAAGTATGACTGCAGCGATGAGACCGAAAATAACGATCAATACATACCTCAGATAAGTAAGCTTTGAGAGGCCATATTCATCATAAGCCTTTGCAATACCGTAATATTTCTCGTTATTAAATTCAAAAAACACCCCAACCACATCATAACGATTGTCTTCAAACTCAATAAACGGACTGCTGTGCCCTAATTTTTTCAGCAGGTTTTCAGGATATTGTATTTTTGTATCATCCAGACTCGCATATATCAGTTTTTTATTATCATCATATATCAGCAGTTTTTCCTTGTAAAGATTATTGATGGTAAATTTATCCATGGTCTGCAAAAGCTCATGGTCTATTTGCTTCACCTCCGCCAAATATTTAAGCGTTGTAAATGTGTTATCCTTAATTCTTTGTTGAAACTCTTCTGTTCTGTATTGGGAAAACAGGGTATAAATGACAAAAAAGGAAATCCCGACGAGACTGATGGACAGGATGGAAAAATACACCAATATTTTTTGCCTGATATTCATATTTCAAGATAATAACCAAATCCAATTTTTGTCTTTATCAATTGTTTGACAAATGGTTTATCGACTTTGTTTCTCAGAAAATTTATATACACCTCAATGGTGTTAGTATTGGCATCAAACGAACCACCCCATATTTCTTTTACCAGTTCTTTTTTACTTACCAGTTCACCATTTGCTAACGCGAGTTTCAGTAATATCTGGTATTCCCGCGGTGTCAACTGGATTTTCACATCCTTTCTCATCACTGTTTTATTGCCCGGATGAATCACCAGATCATCAACAATAATATTTTCGTTTAAATTCCTTGTACCCGACTGCGTGCTTCTTTTGATGAGCGATTTGATTCTCACCAACAACTCTTTGGTATAAAAAGGTTTTGTGAGATAATCATCTGCACCGTGATCAAATCCCTGCACCTTATCTTCAAGTTCATCGAAGGCCGTGAGCATTAATACCGGAGTCTGTTGATTGTATTGCCTGAATTCCCTGCAGAGTTCATAACCATTTTTAAAGGGTAGATTCACATCCAATATGACACAATCAAATTGTTCTCTTTTTAGTAGTTTTTCACCGAGAAAACCATCATAGGCAGATTCCACTTCAACACCATTCTGCACCAGATAATCTCTGATGTTTTGATTAATTGTTGTATCATCCTCCACTATGAGTATCTTCATAAATAATGTCACAAACATACTACAAATTGAATAAAGCCTGATATTTGGAATACAGATATAAAATGAGGTTCCTCATAATTTTTTATTCGAATATCCGTTAGTTTAATCAGAAACTTTCCGTTTGTGTTATACTTTAAGTTTATTTTAAGCTCATTTAAATTACATTTGCTATATGAAGAACAAAATCGCGATTATCCTGCTACTTATTACCTTTTCGGCTTGTATCAGTAAGAAAAAATACAAAGCTCAAGTCGCTCAGTACGAACAAATGAAAGAAAATTACGAAAAAATCAGTCTGGAATTGGATGTCTGTCTGTCTAACAAGAAAAAACAACTGGATTCAATTGAAATCCTTAAGCGCGAAATCACGGTGCTTAAAGCCAACAGCAATGCATTATTAAACCAGATGAGTGATTTATCCGTTATCACCAAAGTACAGGCAGAAAGCATCAAAAAGTCACTTGAAAACATCAATTCAAAAGATGCTTATATCAAAGATTTACAAGTGGCCATGGCGCGCAAGGATTCTTTGAATTTAGCCTTGGTGCTTAACCTGAAAGGCGCGCTTAAAGACATCAATGACACTGATATAGAAATTAAGGTTGAAGGCAGTGCTGTGTTTATTTCCATTGCCGATAAGTTGCTTTTTAAAAGTGGAAGTTATGACATTACGGCAAAAGCCAATGAGGTTTTGGGCAAGGTTGCTGATGTATTAAAATCACAACCTGATATACAGTTTATGGTGGAAGGACATACTGATAACAAACCCATCAAAACATCCTTTATAAAAGACAACTGGGACTTAAGTGTATTAAGGGCGACTTCCGTTGTGCGGGCATTGCAAATTGATTTTGGCATTCCGCCAACCCGCATGATAGCATCAGGCAGAAGTGAGTATATTCCATTAACTGCCAATGATACGGAGGCCAACCGTTCCCTGAACCGCAGAACAAGAATTGTCATCATTCCACAGTTGGATCAATTCTTTAAATTATTGGAACCTAAAAAATAGACCCTTAGAGGCATTCAAAAGGCCGGTTCAACTGATCCGGCTTTTTTTGTGTCAAGGTTGTTTAACCTGTTTAAGGTCGCACATTCCCATCAACTGGTATTGATCGATTAAAGCAAACCATCCGCGTTCATTTCCGCTTAAGTTTCCTTGTTGATTTCAGAACCGGACTTTTCTTTTTGTTTCTTGCTTAAAATGTAGGATCTAGACATGATGAAGATGTAAACTCCCAGCACCAAAAGCATCACTATAAATGATTGTGTCATATGGGTCATATAGTTAGATTATAGTTTTATTTTCAGGGTTCAGAAATCAAAAGATATGCTGTTGTAAAATATAAACTGCTGCTCCAGCCAGGTAGCCGAATAAAGCCAATAAGCTCACATGTTTAAGGTACCAGAAAAACTTGATATTTTCCATACCCATTGCGGCAACGCCGGCAGCTGAACCAATAATTAATATACTTCCACCTGTGCCAGTGCAATAGGCCAGAAATTCCCAGAAATAATGATCGGTAGGATAGACCGAAAGACTATACATGCCCTGCGCAGCTGCCACCAGAGGCACGTTGTCAACAATAGAAGATAAAAGACCCAATGAAATGACAATAATATCATCATTTGCAATGGTATTGGTCATCCATTCCGCCAGTCCGGCCAATACGCCCGTTGATTGTAATGCCGCTATGCTGATTAAAATCCCCAGAAAAAACAGAATACTTGAAGCATCAATTTTTCTCAAAGCATATACAACAGACAAATTGTGTTTGTCTTCTTCATCCTTGTCACCATGCATAATTTCTGTGATAACCCAAAGTATGCCCAGCCCCATTAATATACCCATAAATGGAGGCAGGTGGGTTAATGTTTTAAAGACAGGAACCAAAATCAAAATGGATACGCCCGCGATAAATATCCAAAGCTGCTGACGTTCAGATAAACTTTTATTTTTACTTTCTGTGGTCTGTGAGGGTCTTTCAATTTTCCCTCTTAATCGGAATGATAGAATAATAAGCGGTGTCAGCAAACAGGCTAAACTTGGCAAAATAGTTTTGACAATCACTTCCTTCGTGGTAATCTGGTTGCCAATCCAAAGCATGGTGGTGGTAACATCTCCAATGGGAGACCAGGCTCCACCGGCATTGGCCGCAATAATGACAATCCCGGCGAAAGACAAACGATCCTCAGCATTTTTTAATAATTTTCTTAATAAGGAAATCACAACAATCGTTGTGGTAAGATTATCAAGCACGGCAGAAAGGAAAAAAGTAATAAAACCGATAATCCACAAAAGTTTTCTTTTGTCTGTCTGTGTAATTTTATTGGTAATGATATCAAAACCGTCATGCGCATCTACGAGCTCAACAATAGTCATTGCTCCCAAAAGAAAAAACAGTATTCCCGATAATTCGCCCAGATGATGTGTCAGTTCTTCGTTAATCTGATGTGGATTATTAGAATACAAAATATATACAGTCCACAACAAAGCTCCTGTTATCAAGGCCGAAGCTGTTTTGTTGATTTTAATACTGTGCTCAGTTGCAATCAGAATATAACCAATGACAAAAATAGAAATTAATAAAACAATCATATTACTTGGGTCAATCGGCAAACTTAGCAATAATTATTAATTTATCAACAAACACGTTTCCAAAACACTTAATTATCCATGTAATTCATCAAGTTTTCACTCTGCCAGTATTTTCCTGAGATGGAATTGCACAAATGCATCCATAGAGTCGGCCCTTTTTGAATTATTGGTATAGTTAAGGGGTTTGATGATAAAACCGGAAACGCCTAGTTGCTCTGTCATGGTTCTGTCGCTATTTTCAGCAGAAGTTGTCATAATAAACACTTTGATCGACCTAAGTTTATCTGTGCGCCTTAACACCCTCAGAAATTCTATTCCGTTCATTTTAGGCATATTGAGGTCCAATAAAATAACATCAGGCCTGACCGGATCCTCATTCCGTTCCAGTAAATTGAGAGCCTCTTTTCCGTTATAGGCAGTATGTAATTCATACCCTTTGTCAAGTTTTTTCAGTGAACGTTTTACACTGATGATATCGAGTTCGTCATCTTCGACGAGTAAAATATTATATTTTTTCATATTTGCTGTTTGGTTGAGACACCTTCGGCCAGGTAAATATAAATTCAGCACCTTCTCCGGGTTTTGAATTTATACTGATGCTACCATGCAGGTCGTCAATAATTTTTTTGGTAATAGCCAGGCCAATTCCTGTACTTTCTGCGTCATTTTTTTCTCTTAATGTCTGAAATATTTCAAATATTTTTTCGTGATACTCCCTTGCTATACCCATGCCATTATCCTTCACAGAGAATTCATATGAATCGCTAAGTTCTATGCAGCTAACGATAATTTGGGCACTTTGCGCATCAGAATATTTGACCGCATTATCTATAAGATTCGTCATCAATTGTTGAAATTTGATGCGTTCGGTAAATACCACTGGTAAATTCAACAACTCCAGTTGAATATTTCTTGGTACGATCGCATGACATATATCAGTTACCATTTGATTTGTATCCACAGCCTCAGGAGCGGTTTTCTCTCTGGTTCGGGCATATTCCAGTAGTCCGTTAATTAGGTCTTCCATACGCTTAGTTCTCTGGGGGATAATGTCCAGATATTTGCGCATTTCAGGAGATATTTCTCTGCCCATATCTTCTTCTATCCATTGAATGACATTGTGTATGCCTCGTAAGGGTGCTTTCAGGTCATGCGAAACTACATACGCAAAACGATTCAGTTCTTTATTCTGTCTTTCAAGTTCATAAAAGTTCTTGCTCAACTTTTCGGACATAATATTCAATGACTTAGACAAAGCTGTGAGTTCATCGTGTTTTGTATCCATTACTACGGTGAAATTACCTTTAGAAATATTTTCAGCAAGTTGAACCATAGACGCTATTCTTTTAGATATAAGCCGAACAATATAAATCATACTGCAAACACCTATCACAATGGTTAATGAGAGGAATACAAACGAAAAGGTATGGGTTTGATGTATAGAAGCCAACAACTTATCCTTGCGCCTGTTCCTCAGATAATATTCGGCCCTGTCAAATAGGTTAAATTGTCTGGATATTTCATCATTCAGGCTTTTCCCTATCTGTTTTTTCAGTTTATTCTCAAACAAACGTTCATACAATAAACGGGAAGATTCAGAAAAACTTATTTGCTTGCGGGCCTCCACCAGAGAATCCGCATACAGCACCCATTGTTCATGCAAGCGCACGATGGTATCAAGCAATTTTCTCTGATGAACATCCCTGTGAATATTGTTTTTTTGAACAGCAAACAAAACCGGAATATTCCTTTTACCGTTATCGTATATTCTCAGGAAAGATGAATCATTGGTCAATAAGTACCCGCGAAAAGCACTTTGCATGACAATAATTGCTTTATGAAGACGTGTGGAATTGCGTATGATAGATTCGGATTTCTCTAAAAACTCTGTGTTTTCCCTCACCCTTACAGATAAGAGGTAATTGGTAAATGAATCTATTACCGACAAGATAAGAACAATACAAAAAGCCAGAAATATTTGCTTGGATAATTTCATTACAGGAAAATCTTAAACTATTGACTGTGAAACAAAAACACGACTAAAACACAAATTAAAAGCCACTCATGATGCAAACTTATCCATTTCGGTAAATGAATACAAGTGTCTAAAATTTGTAAATTAAAATTACACAAAACATCACACTGATTATCAGCCTAATACAACAAATTGATTTTATAAACACTGATGAGCATCATAAAAAAGGCAGCTTAGAATTTCAGAAAATAAGGCACAAAAAAAGGCTCCGGAAAATCCGGAGCCTTCATATATGTTAACTTTTGGAGAGTTCTATTTATTGTTGGTATTGGAAATCATATGTATCGTTTTCAACACCTGTATCATCAGTTACTACACTGATAGCTACCAAGTAATATCTGGTTTGACCACCTTGATTAGATTTAGCAATAATCAGTTTGTTATCATCAACACCGGTTACAGTTGTTGATTTGCCACCTGTAACATTCCATGCATCGATAACGTCTTGTTCAGATTTGAACTGAGAATACACTTTACCGTTCAGTTTACCGTCAACACCTGAAATTACAAATTCAGTTCCGTTTTGTGATTTCCATGATTTTGAAAGGGTAGAACCTGTGGACATGTCAACGATATCTCTCTGAGCTTCGTTTCCTGCACTTGTACCAGCAGAAATCGCAGCACCAGTTAAAAGATCGTATGCACTATAGCTGGTTGCTCCTATTGCTTTCAAACTGTAAACCTTACCAGTTCCTCTGTCTCCAAGTTTACCGTAAGCAGTAATGACAATTTTAGCGCTGGTAGTTGTAGCATTTTTATCTGTAGCATATGCAGTAAAAGTATATGTACCTTTATCTGTAGGCAATGTAAAGAAATAATCTCTGTTACAAGTTTTAGACGTCACTAAAGAGTCAGTACCAATAATTACTTCAGCCTGATTATTGAATTTCACAGTCATTTTTGTGCTTTTCAGATTTTCATTGGAAGTGATTTTAACACCGATTTTTATTTTTGTAAGGTCAGTTCCGGCACTTACCGGTAATTTATCATTAGCAAAAGTATATCCACTGAATGTACCTGTATTAGTTTGGAATTCAATTGATGGACCTTTAACTACCGGGTCAGGTGTTCCTCCGCCATTGTCTTTACAACCTACCAACACGGCAGATGCTACTAATGCAATACTTAAAGTCGAATAAAGTAATTTTTTCATAAACGTATATATATTTTATTTTTGTTTTGCAAATATATCAAATTTACCTCATATAAAAAATATTTTTATTCATAAATAACCATTTTATTTGCCCATATGAATCAACCTAAAATCAATTCGTCCTTTTTTGTCATTGTATCTGTATTTTTCTTCTGGGGTTTTGTCGCCGCCAGCAACAGTATACTGATTCCATTATTTAAGGAAAAATTCCAACTCTCTCAATTTCAGTCACAACTGGTAGATCTGGCATTTTATCTGGCGTATGCAGTAGGGGCTTTAATTTATTTTATTCTGTCGGCGCTTGGTGGCGATCCCCTCAATAAAATTGGGTATAAAAAGGGATTGGTTTATGGTTTATTGTTATCAGCGCTGGGTTCACTCATTTTTATTCCGGCAGCCGACAATAACTCTTATCCATTGTTATTACTCGCCTTATTTGTCATAGGACTTGGATTCGCCATTCAACAAATTGTTGCCAATCCGTTTGTATTGCATTTTGGCGATAAAAAAACCGGTACACACAGGCTAAATCTTGCAGGTGGCATTAACTCTTTTGGTACAACCATAGGCCCTGTCATTCTCAGTTATGCTTTATTTGGCCATATCAATGCACCAAAACCTGAAGATATGGGTATAGAAGCCGTTAAAACACCGGCATTTATTTTATTCGGACTTTTTATGTCATGCGCTACATTGATATGGTATAGCAAATTACCACATGTGTCGAATACCGAAAAATTCAATATGGACTTTGGCGCTTTTAAATACCCCCAACTCACCCTGGGTATGGTGGCTATTTTTATGTATGTAGGGGTAGAAGTGACCATTCAGAGCAATATGGCAGCTTTATTAAAAATGCCTGAAATTAAGGGTATTGACCACACTAAAATCTCTCATTTTATATCACTTTATTGGGGCAGTCTGATGATAGGACGATGGACTGGCTCGCTTTCTGTCTTTAAATTAAGCAAAACGGCTAAACTTTGTCTGCAATTTCTGGTTCCTTTTGCCGCTCTTGGTATCGTTTGTTATATCAATTATCTCAGAGGCAGCGATATAAGCGAATTTTATCTGTATATCCCCTTTGTTTTTCTTGCCTGCCTTCTTTTTGTATTTTCCGGTGACAATCCTTCTAAAACTTTACTTTATCTGGCGTCTACGGCTACCATTATGATGATTATCGGACTAATGAGCAGCGGCGATCTCGCCTTATTCTCATTTATCAGCGGTGGACTCTTTTGCTCTGTGATGTGGCCTTGCATTTTTTCCCTTGCGATTAACGGTCTTGGCAAATATACGAATCAGGGTTCATCCTTGCTGGTGATGATGATACTGGGAGGTGCACTTATTCCACCATTGCAGGGCTGGATAGCTGATCATTCCAATCCGCACAGTTCATATATCGTCACCGTATTTTGTTTTGCTTATATCGCCTGGTATGCTTTTGCCACTAGGCGCATCTATAAAAAGCAGAATATTAGTTTTGAAGAAGCACCTGTAGCCGTTTAATCCGCTATTTTTTCAAAACGCTGTACGCTACCCTGTTCTGTTTCCACCTGTTGTGTAAACATCCCCAGAGGTCTTACCCAAATGCCGAATTCTCCATATAGTTGTTGATAAACCACGAGTTTTTCAAGAGTTTCCGAATGTGTCGCCACATGCAGTACTTCATATTCTTTGCCCTTATAATGCCGGTACCTGCCCTTTTGTATAATTTCCATTTACCTTTTTTTCTGCAAATGTATGAAGCATTTATAAGAATCAAATTGTCTAAATATTATGAAGTACTTTATTTTACCACTGGCACTTATTTTTTCAATGACTTTAAAATCTCAGACTGTCATTCATGGAAAAATCAATAACCTCAACAACCTCAATGACTCCTTGTTTAAGGTGGTATTTATTCAAAACAAAATACGCGTAGATAGCACCACAAGTAAAACTACCGGATTTTACAGCAAACAGATTAAGAGCGGATTATATGATATTGAACTGTCTAAAAAACAGTGTACGCCTATTGTATTAAAAGCCATGTTTATCAATACAGGAAAAACTTCTATTAATTTCTCTGTCAGGTTGATGATGCCTCAGCTTCCTGTAAGACCTATCACACCTGCTATAAAAACACCCGTAGAACCCGTAGTGTATGATTCCAGCAAAAAGGCGGATGATATTAGAAGTTTTGCAGGTGTCAGTCTTACAGCTAAAAAACCTATAGTACATAAGTCTATGTCAAGTTCCACCACAGCAGTATACGCTGTGAGGGAAAAAACATCTACCCATAAGGATAAAGGCGGAAAAGCAAAATCAAGTGCCCCCGCACCCGAATTGAAATCTGTTGGAAAATTTGAAACAATGGGTATGGATGCTGAAGGAAAAGATGGTATCACAGCCTATGAAAACAAAAGTGCCATCAAAGCAGGGCAAGTAACTGCCGGACATTGGCGGGACATTGACCATTGGTCGGAATGGTTAAATACCAATAAGGATGAGGCGACTTTACGTTTTCAGAAGGTATGGGGATATTATCCACGTCAGCTGATGAAAGTATCTTTTGAAGATAAAAACAAAAAAGCACTTGCATTTACCAGTGTGACTTTATTGGACAAAAACAATCAAATACTATGGCAAACTAAAACGGATCAGGATGGTCAGGCATGGTTCTGGCCTGATGTACATCAAACGTCACAGCTTCAAGCCGATAAAATAAAAATCAAACAGGGTGTTCACGAAAAAACCATTTCGAATATTCAGTCTTATATCAATTCGAAAAACAAAGTGAGAGTGGATTTTACGCATAACAATACACATCAACTTGAAATTGGATTTATAGTGGATGCTACCGGCAGTATGGGCGATGAAATTAAGTTTTTACAGGTAGAACTGATGGATGTGATTAACCGCGTGCAAAAGAAAAACAGATGCCTGCAAATACAAACGGGTGCCGTTTTTTAT
>Ga0123337_10002958_pt1 | contig 18715 bp, 18 predicted proteins | sample frozenSSSSmetaG_FD_89792 | JGI IMG/M metagenome (GOLD analysis project Ga0123337, IMG submission 89792) | Glacier valley bacterial and archeal communities from Borup Fiord, Nunavut, Canada, to study Microbial Dark Matter (Phase II) -... | ecosystem: Environmental > Aquatic > Freshwater > Ice >... | reverse complement strand
GATGGTGGCGGCGCTGGCCGTCTTCCTCGGCCAGCTGATCTTCCTCGGCGTCATCATCCTGGTGCTCGGCACGGTCTCGGGTCTCGACGGGGTAGCCGTCGGGCTGGGGGCGCTCGTCGTGGCCCTGGCGTGGCAGGTCTTCCAGATCGTCGCGTTCCTGCGCAGCCGACGCCCGGTTTTCGATCCGTCCCCCACCCGTGGTGGGATGGATGCTGGTGAGTCGGTGGATTGACGTGCCCAACGAAGGAGCAGCCATGGCCGAGACACGACGGGACGACGACCCCACGAGCACCGTCCGGGCCCTGAGCGGCACCCGCGATCCGGATGCGGGCCACGCCGGGGTGCCGGAGGCCGCGATGTGGAACTCGGTCGGGTACCTCCTGTCCGGTCCCCTCGTGTTCGGTGGTCTGGGGTGGGGAGCCGACCACCTGCTGAACACGGGATTCCTGATCGTGCTGGGGCTGCTCGCCGGAATGGGGTTGTCGCTATACCTCGTCTGGTTCCGATACGGTACGGAGCAGCAGTGAGGCCTCCGGTGCGCTACGGCTCGGACGGAATGCCTGCCCCCACCACGTCACGGCCGGTCTCCGGTGCGTGCACCGCTGTCCCGCCGCATGAGATGGAGATGACGCTGTGAGCTTGCCCGTGCTCGCCCTCCTGAGCACCACGACGTCCGACTCCGGTACCGAGGGATATCAAGCGCCCACGCCACAGGAGTTCTACCAGCCGTTGATCGGTGACGGACCATGGGCGGTGACGCGGCCGTCGGTGGTCATCCTGCTCTCGGTCGCCCTGATCTCGTGGTGGCTTGTTGCGACGACCCGCCGCGCGACCGTCGTCCCGGGCAAGGCCCAGATGGTCACCGAGAGCCTGTACGGCTTCATCCGCAACGGGGTGGCTCGCGACATCATCGGCAGCAAGGACTTCCTGCGGTTCGTGCCGCTGCTGTTCTCGATGTTCATGCTGATCCTCGTCAACAACCTGTTCGGTGTCGTCCCGCCCATCCAGTTCGCCACCATGGGTCGGGTCGCGTTCCCGATCGCGCTGACCCTCATCGTCTTCGTCATCTACCACTACCTCGGCATCAAGCGCCATGGCCTCGGGGGCTACTTCAGGTCCCTCGTCCCGGGCGGCCTTCCCCGCGGGATCGTGCCGTTCATCTTCATCCTCGAGGTCTTCACCTTCTTCGTCACCCGTCCGCTCACGCTCGCGTTGCGGCTCTTCGGCAACATGTTTGCCGGCCACCTGCTCCTGCTCCTGTTCATCACCGGCGGGCAGTACATGTGGCAGCAGGGCATCGGGCTCAAGTTCGCCTCGGCCGGCTCGTTCGTCTTCGCGTTCATCATGACGGTCTTCGAGTTGCTCATCGAGTTTCTGCAGGCCTACATCTTCACGCTCCTCGCGGCGACGTACATCGCCGGGTCGCTCGCCGACGAGCACTGACCTCCCACCCTTGACGGCGCTCCACCTCCCAGCACCATCCCGTGTTACCCACCCATCAGATTCTGTCGGCGTCGTGCCGGTCAGAAAACTAGAACGAAAGAGGACATCGTGAACGGGACCATCAACCTCGGCGGAAACATTGCCATCATCGGCTACGGACTTTCTGCCATCGGCCCCGGCATCGGCATCGGCCTGATCTTCGCGGCCTACATCAACGGCGTCGCCCGCCAGCCCGAGGCGCGCGGACAGCTGCAGTCGATCGCCATCCTCGGGTTCGCTCTCGCGGAGGCGCTGGCCATCTTCGGTCTCGTGCTCGCCTTCGTCTTCAAGGCCGCCTGACCTCCCACCGCCCACCCACGGACCCAAGAACGAGGAGGCTCCTGTGATTGCTTCAGGGACACTTACTTCCGGCCTGGTGACGCTCGGCGCCGCATCGAGCGACGAGGCGAACCGGCTGCCGGTGCTCCCGCACTGGGGTGAGCTGATCTTCGGGATCATCGCCATCGCGATCCTCTACGCGGTCGTCCAGCGCAAGGTCGTCCCCGCCCTCGAGAAGGTGTACGACGAGCGGACCGCTGCCATCGAGGGTGGCATCAGCAGGGCCGAGGAGGCCCAGGCGCAGGCCCAGGCCGCGCTGGAGCAGTACAACGCCCAGCTGCAGGAAGCCCGTACCGAGGCCTCGACCATCCGGGAGGACGCCAAGGCCCAGGGTGCTGCGATCGTGGCCGAGCTGCGCGAGAAGGCGCAGGCCGAGGCCGTCCGCATCACCGAGAACGCGAAGAAGCAGATCGACGCCGAGCGTCAGGCCGCCGTCGTGCAGCTGCGCGGTGAGGTGGGCCGCCTGTCGACCGAGCTCGCCAGCCGCATCGTCGGGGAGTCGCTGCAGGACGAGGTCCGCCAGAAGGGCATCGTCGAGCGCTTCCTGGCCGAGCTCGAGGCCGGAGAGGTCAAGCCCGAGAAGGTCGAGTCCTGATGCAGGGATCCTCGCGCGCCGCGCTGGTGGCGGCCTCGGAGGTCTTCGACGGAGTGCTCGCCAGCGGCGCGGATGCCGTCTCGCTCGCCGACGACCTCTTCGGGATCGTCGGGGCCCTCGACGGAAGCGCCGCGCTGCGCCGAGCCGTCGGTGACCCGTCGCGTGAGGGCTCGGCCAAGGCTGCCCTGGTCGACCGCCTGTTCGGTGGCAAGGTCGGCGACCCGGCTCTGCAGGTGCTGCGCAGTCTCGTCGAGCAGCGGTGGGCGCAGGACCGCGACCTCACCGACGTCGGCGAGCAGCTCGCCGTCAGCGCCGTGATCGCCGGAGCCGACCAGCAGGGCCGTGCCGACCGTGTCGAGGACGAGCTCTTCCGTTTCGAGCGGATCGTCGCCGGAAACCCTGGTCTGCGTGACGCGATGACCGACCGTCGGGCGCAGGTCGCTCCGAAGGCGCAGGTCGTCGAGTCGCTCCTGGCCGGCCGGGCGGCACCGGAGACCGTCCGACTGGCCCGTCAGGCCGTGCTGTCCCCGCGTGGGCGGCGTTTCGACCAGGTCATGGAGACCTTCCAGACCATCGCCGAGACCCGGCGCCAGGAGCTCGCAGCCACCGTGACAGCCGCCATCGCCCTCGACGACTCGCAGCGCGAGCGCCTGGTCGCGGCGCTCAGCGCGCACTACGGCAAGACCGTGCACCTCAACGTCGTGCTCGACCCCCGGGTCGTGGGCGGCATCCGCGTGCAGGTCGGCGACGAGGTCGTCGACGGCACCATCCTGCGTCGCCTCGACGAGGCACGACGCCGCCTCGGGGCCTGACGCCCGCACCCGTACGACGCACACCTGACCCACCCGACAGACGCACGGCACCACCCACGCTTCGGCCCCCGCGGTCGAACCGGGACACCGGTCCCAGAAGGAGAAGACACGATGACGGAGCTCTCGATCCGTCCGGAGGAGATCCGCGACGCACTGGACAACTTCGTCCAGTCCTACGAGCCCGGCGCTGCCGCGCGCGAAGAGGTCGGACGCGTGACCGACGCCGGTGACGGCATCGCGCACGTCGAGGGCCTGCCCTCGGCGATGACCAACGAGCTGCTCCGGTTTTCCGACGGGACGCTCGGCCTCGCGCTGAACCTCGACGTGCACGAGATCGGTGTCGTCGTCCTCGGTGAGTACAGCGGCATCGAGGAGGGCCAGGAGGTCAAGCGCACCGGTGAGGTCCTCTCGGTCCCCGTCGGCGACAACTTCCTCGGTCGCGTGATCAACCCCCTTGGGCAGCCCATCGACGGCCTCGGCGAGATCGAGGCCGAGGAGCGTCGTCCCCTCGAGCTGCAGGCGCCCTCGGTGGTCCAGCGCAAGTCGGTCCACGAGCCGATGCAGACCGGTCTCAAGGCGGTCGACGCGATGACCCCGATCGGGCGTGGCCAGCGCCAGCTGATTATCGGTGACCGCCAGACCGGCAAGACCACGGTCGCCGTCGACACGATCATCAACCAGAAGCGCAACTGGGAGACCGGTGACCCCGACCAGCAGGTGCGCTGCATCTACGTCGGCATCGGCCAGAAGGGCTCGACCATCGCCTCCGTGCGTGGCACCCTCGAGGAGGCCGGGGCGATGGAGTACACCACCATCGTCGCGGCTCCCGCGTCGGACGCGGCTGGCTTCAAGTACCTCGCGCCGTACACCGGTTCGGCCATCGGCCAGCACTGGATGTACCAGGGCAAGCACGTCCTCATCGTCTTCGACGACCTGAGCAAGCAGGCCGAGGCCTACCGTGCCGTGTCGCTGCTGCTGCGCCGCCCGCCGGGCCGCGAGGCCTACCCCGGCGACGTGTTCTACCTGCACTCACGGCTGCTCGAGCGGTGTGCCAAGCTCAGCGACGACCTCGGCCACGGCTCGATGACCGGCCTGCCGATCATCGAGACCAAGGCCGGTGACGTCTCGGCCTACATCCCGACCAACGTCATCTCGATCACGGACGGGCAGATCTACCTGCAGGCCGACCTGTTCAACGCCAACGTGCGTCCGGCGATGGACGTGGGCGTCTCGGTGTCCCGCGTCGGTGGGGCCGCGCAGATCAAGGCCATGAAGGACGTCTCCGGGCGTCTCAAGCTCGACCTCGCGCAGTTCCGCGCTCTCGAGGCGTTCGCGATGTTCGCCTCCGACCTCGACCCCGCCTCGCGCGCCCAGCTCGCCCGTGGCGCCCGCCTCGTCGAGCTGCTCAAGCAGAGCCAGAGCAACCCCTACCCCATCGAGGAGCAGGTCGTCTCGATCTGGGCCGGCACGACGGGGCAGCTCGACTCGATCAAGGTCGAGGACGTGCGGCGCTTCGAGCTCGACTTCCTCGACTACCTGCGTCGCCAGAACGAGGGCGTCCTCGCCGGCATCCGCGAGACCAAGAAGTTCGACGACGACACACGCTCGGCCCTCGAGAACGCCGTCACGGAGTTCAAGAAGCAGTTCGGTGGCGAGCCCCCGCTCGACGACCGGAAGACCGATGTCGGTCACGAGGCCGAGGCTGAGTCCCTGGGCGACGAGGACATCGACCAGGAGCAGATCGTCCGCCAGAAGAGGGGCTGACATGGCAGGTCAGATGAGGGTCTACCGCCAGCGGGTGCGTTCGATCCAGGCGACGAAGAAGATCACCCGCGCCATGGAGCTGATCGCGGCGTCGCGCGTCATCAAGGCGCGACAGCGCTCCGACGCCGCGACCCCGTACACCGCGGCGCTGACCCGGGCGCTGTCGGCGCTGGCGACCCACTCCCACGAGGAGCACCCGCTCACCACCGAGCGCGATGAGGTGCGCCGCGCCGGCGTCGTGATCATCTCCGGTGACCGCGGCCTGTCGGGCGCCTACAACTCCTCGGTGCTGCGCGAGAGCGAGTCCCTCGTCAAGCGGCTGAAGGACGAGGGGAAGGAGGTCGTGTCCTACCTCTGCGGTCGGCGAGCGGCGTCCTTCTACAAGTTCCGTCGCCGTGAGTACGCCGCGTCGTGGGACGGCTTCTCGGACGCCCCGACCTACGAGGCGGCCAAGGAGATCGGTCGACGTCTGGTCGACGACTTCCTCAAGCCCTACGACGAGGGGGGTCTCGACGAGGTCCACGTGGTCTACACCCGCTTCGTCAACATGGTGACCCAGGAGCCGCGGGTCATCCGACTCGTCCCCCTCGAGGTCGTCGACGGCGAGGAGGTCCCCGCCGCGGACGACGTGCTCCCGCTCTACAACTTCGAGCCGAGCGCCCAGGAGGTGCTCGACGCCTTGCTGCCAAAGTACGTCATCTCCCGCATCTGGACCTGTCTGCTCACCGCTGCCGCTTCGCAGATGGCGGCTCAGCAGAGGGCCATGAAGTCGGCGACCGACAATGCCGACGCGCTCATCAAGAACTACACCCGACTGGCCAACCAGGCGCGTCAGGCCGAGATCACGCAGGAGATCAGCGAGATCGTCGGCGGCGCGGACGCCTTGGCCTCCGCATGACCCGCCCGCCCAGCAGACCCAGCACGACCAGCACGACCGACCAGATCGCCCAGAACCACCAGGAAAGAGTCACCCATGACTGCCACTGCCACTGACCACGCCGCGAGCGCGTCGGGTTCTGCCGGCGCGGTCGGCCGCATCTCCCGCATCATCGGACCCGTCGTCGACATCGAGTTCCCTGCCGACGGCATGCCGGAGCAGTACAACCTGCTCACGACGCAGGTCGACCTGCTCGGCGAGACCCGCAACGTCAACCTCGAGGTCGCCCAGCACATCGGCGACAACATGGTGCGCGCCATCTCGCTGCAGCCGACCGACGGCATCGTGCGCGGCTCCGCGGTGCAGGACACCGGCGGCCCGATCATGGTCCCCGTGGGCGACGTGACCCTCGGCCGTGTCTTCAACACCACGGGTGCGTGCCTGAACCTCGAGCCGGGGGAGACCCTCGACGTCAAGGAGCGGTGGGGTATCCACCGGACCGCGCCGCCCTTCGACCAGCTCGAGTCCAAGACGCAGATGTTCGAGACGGGTATCAAGGTCATCGACCTCATGACGCCCTACGTCCTGGGTGGCAAGATCGGCCTCTTCGGTGGCGCCGGCGTAGGCAAGACCGTGCTCATCCAGGAGATGATCGCCCGGGTCGCTCGCGACCACGGTGGTGTCTCGGTGTTCGCCGGTGTCGGCGAGCGCACCCGCGAGGGCAACGACCTCATGGTCGAGATGGAGGAGGCGGGGGTCCTCGGGCAGACCGCGCTCGTCTTCGGCCAGATGGACGAGCCGCCGGGCACCCGTCTGCGGGTGGCCCTGTCGGCCCTGACGATGGCGGAGTACTTCCGCGACGTGCAGAACCAGGACGTGCTGCTCTTCATCGACAACATCTTCCGCTTCACCCAGGCCGGTTCGGAGGTCTCCACGCTCCTCGGCCGGATGCCGTCCGCCGTGGGTTACCAGCCCACCCTCGCCGACGAGATGGGCACGCTCCAGGAGCGCATCACCTCGACCCGTGGGCACTCGATCACCTCCATGCAGGCGATCTACGTGCCGGCCGACGACTACACCGACCCGGCCCCGGCCACGACCTTCGCGCACCTCGATGCCACCACCGAGCTCTCTCGGGACATCGCCTCGCTCGGCATCTACCCGGCGGTGGACCCGCTCAGCTCGACGAGCCGGATCCTCGACCCTCGCTACATCGCGGCCGACCACTACAACACGGCCGTGCGGATCAAGCAGATCCTGCAGCGCAACAAGGAGCTGCAGGACATCATCGCGATCCTCGGCATCGACGAGCTCTCCGAGGAGGACAAGATCCTTGTCAACCGGGCCCGTCGCATCCAGCGCTTCCTGTCGCAGAACACCTACGTCGCCAAGCAGTTCACCGGCCTCGAGGGTTCGACGGTGTCACTGGCCGACTCGATCGAGGGCTTCACCAAGATTGCCGACGGTGAGTTCGACCACGTCGCGGAGCAGGCCTTCTTCATGTGCGGCGGCCTCGACGACGTCGAGCGTCAGTGGGCAGAGATCCAGAAGAACCTCTGACCCCCCTCACCACCACCGCAGCACCTCATCCACCGCGAGGCCGGGCCCGCACGGGCCGGGTCTCGCGGCGTACGAGCAGCGTGGTCGGGTCATCGCCGAACGACCGATAGACTTGACAGGACGCGATCACTCTCGCGTGCAGCAGCAGTGAACCGGAGGACGTCGTGAGTCAGCTTCAGGTCGATCTCGTCGCCGCCGACCGCAAGGTGTGGTCAGGCGAGGCGTCGATGGTGCGGGCTCGCACCAGCGACGGCGAGCTGGGCATCATGCCCCAGCACCAGCCGCTCCTCGGCGTGCTCGTCTCCGGTGACGTCGTCATCCACGGCGAGGGCGGCGACAAGGTCGTCACCATCGACAGCGGCTTCCTCTCCGTCGATCACGACCGGGTGACCATCGTCGCCGACACCGTCGAGGCTCCCGAGGCCAGGGCCTGACCTCACCCATGGCGACCGCACTCCTCTCCCTCGAGGTGCTGGTCGGTGTGCTGGTGGTGCTCGTCTGCGTGGCCCTCTCAGGCGTCTTCGTACGACGCAGGGTTCTTGCCCGCGACAGCATCCTGACGCTCTGCGGTGTGCGTCGGCGCAGCGCCTCCAGGTGGCGGCTCGGCCTCCTGCGGCTCGGGACCACCCAGCTGGAGTGGTTCCCTCTGCTCGGTGTCACGACGCGCCCGGTCTACTGCTGGGAGCGCAATGGGGTGGATCTCGACGCGCCCGCCGTGCTCGAGGGGACCGAGAGACTCGACCTCCTGCCCGACGCGGTAGGCGTGCAGGGCCACGACGGGGTCAAGACCTTCGAGCTGGCGCTGCTGCCCGAGCACCACACAGCACTGCGTTCGTGGCTCGAAGCCGCCCCTCCGGGCTCGCGGGCCAACGTCGCCTGAGCGCACGCCTGCTCACTCGTCGTCGCCAGCCTCTGCGTCCGCTGTCGCGTGGTCGCGACCCGCCGGTGCGGCTACTCGCCCACCGCCGGGCTGCCACAGGACGTCGCCACCATGGTCGAGGTTGGCGACCCGGGCCAGGATGAACAGCAGGTCTGACAGGCGGTTGAGGTAGGTGGCGGTCAGGGGGTTGATCCCTCCCGACCCCTTACCCTCTCCCGGCGTGGTGCCGTGGGCGGAGACCGCCGCCCAGGTGGACCGCTCGGCCCGCCGTACGACGGTCGTGGCGACGTGCAGGTGCGCCGCACCGGCCGACCCGCCGGGCAGGATGAAGGAGCGCAGCTTCTCGACGCGTTCGAGGTAGTCGTCGCAGTCGTGCTCGAGGTCGTCGATCCAGGGCTGCTGTACCCGCAGCGGGGGATACTCGTAGGTCTCCTGCAGGGGGGTGCAGAGGTCTGCCCCGACGTCGAAGAGCTCGTTCTGCACCCGAAGCAGGGTGCTCGCCACGTCTGCGGCCAGGGTGCCGACGGCCAGGACGACCCCGATCTGGGCGTTGGCCTCGTTGACGTCGGCGTAGGCGTGCAGGCGCGGGTCGTTCTTGGAGGTCCTGCTGAAGTCACCCAAGGACGTCGTGCCGTCGTCGCCTGTGCGCGTGTAGATCCGGGTGAGGTTGACCATGGGTCCAGCCTCTCACCCGAGCCGCGCCGGTGCCCACGCGCCTCCGGATGCTCGTGTCGGCGGCGCGTCGGTATCAGCCGTAATTAGGGGTTAAGACACGATTGCGCAACGGTGAGGACCTACGCCCCCTGAACGGGACCTCGTGCGCGAACATGTGCGTGGCACAGGTATCAACGGCCCGCCTCGTGACTCCTCACCTGGGAGGCCCGAGCCGGTGTCGGGGTTGAGGTGTCGCCGCTGCGGCGCTGAGAAGGGTGCAACCTTTCGAGTGCCGGCGGCGTCTTACCTGTGACGGGCAACAGATCAGGGCACGACGGATGCAGCCACGGCAACACGCGACAGGGGTTCACGCATGCAGCACACGCTGGCTCGGCAGTTCGACACCCCTCTGACAGGGGTCACGGCGACGCTCGGGGTCGCCGTGACCTCCCAGGGTGGCCACCTCGTGGTCCTCACCGGTCGACTGAGTGCCGGGTGCCTGGCCGACGTGCGGCTGGCCCTGCTCCAGACGGTCTCCTCGGGGACAGGACCCGTGCACGTGGACCTCTCCTGCGCCGAGCTGGGGGACGCAGCGGCTGTCGGGTTGCTGGTCGAGGCCCACCAGCTGGCCTTGAGGTGCGGTCGGCGTCTCGTGGTCGATGCGGCCACCGCCCGGTCCGAGCGGCTGCTTCGTGCCGTACGAGTGCTCCCGCGAGGCTGGCGCCCGTCGGCGACGCGCCAGCCCGCCTCCTTGCCAACCGCCACCACCCGGTCGAGCGGTGTGGCGGCTCTCACCGCCTGAACCCGTGCCGCCGCCGGGCACGCGCGGGTAGCGTCGGGCCATGCCCGACACTGACTCCGTGAAGGCTCCCGCGCCCGCCGCGGAGCCCACCGAGACCTTCCGGCCCCCGCGTGACCGCCCCTGGGTGATGCGCACGTATGCCGGGCACTCCAGCGCGGCGGCCAGCAACGCGCTCTACCGGCGCAACCTCGACAAGGGCCAGACCGGGCTGTCGGTGGCCTTCGACCTGCCCACCCAGACCGGGTACGACCCCGACCACACGCTCGCCCGCGGGGAGGTGGGCAAGGTCGGTGTGCCGATCAGCCACATCGGTGACATGCGCCAGCTCTTCGCGGACATCCCGTTGAAGGACATGAACACCTCGATGACGATCAACGCCGTCGCGATGTGGATGCTCGCGCTCTATCAGGTGACGGCCGAGGAACAGGCGCAGGCGGCGGGGGAGGACCCGAAGGCCTGGGTGCACGCCCTCAGCGGCACGACGCAGAACGACATCATCAAGGAGTACCTCTCTCGCGGGACCTACGCCTTCCCGCCGGAGCCTTCGCTGCGGCTGATCACCGACCTGATCGCCCACACGGTGCGCGAGATCCCGAAGTGGAACCCGATCAACATCTGTAGCTACCACCTGCAGGAGGCCGGGGCGACCCCGGTGCAGGAGCTGGCCTTCTCGCTCTCGACGGCGATCGCGGTGCTCGACGCCGTGCGTGACTGCGGCCAGGTGCCCCCGGAGGAGTGCGGTGCCGTCGTCGCGCGCATCTCCTTCTTCGTCAACGCGGGGGTGCGGTTCGTCGAGGAGATGTGCAAGATGCGAGCCTTCGTCCAGCTGTGGGACGAGCTCACGTCGGAACGCTACGGCGTGCAGGACGACAAGCAGCGCCGCTTCCGCTACGGCGTGCAGGTCAACTCCCTCGGGCTGACCGAGGCCCAACCCGAGAACAACGTGCAGCGGATCGTGCTCGAGATGCTCGCAGTCACCCTCAGCAAGGACGCGCGAGCCCGGGCCGTGCAGCTGCCCGCGTGGAACGAGGCCCTCGGGCTGCCGCGGCCCTGGGACCAGCAGTGGTCTCTGCGGCTGCAGCAGGTGCTGGCCTTCGAGTCCGACCTGCTGGAGTACGACGACCTGTTCGCCGGCTCGGTCGTCGTGCAGGAGAAGGTTGCCGCGCTCGTCGAGGGGGCCCGAGCCGAGATGGCGTGCGTCGAGGAGATGGGCGGCGCCGTCGCCGCCGTCGAGTCGGGCTACATGAAGTCCGCTCTCGTCTCGTCGCACTCCGCCCGCCGCCGTCGCATCGAGACCGGAGAGGACGTCGTCGTCGGGCTCAACAAGTTCACCACCACCGAGGTCAACCCGCTGACGGCCGACCTCGACACGGCCATCCAGAGCGTCGACGAGGATGTGGAGTCGGCCGCCGTCGCGGCCGTGCAGGCGTGGCGGGAGCAGCGTGACGCCGACCCGACGCGGCGCGAGCGGGCCGAGCAGTCATTGGCCCGGCTGCGCGTCGATGCCGCCTCGGGCGCCAACCTCATGGAGGCCACCCTCGAGTGTGCCCGGGCCGGTCTGACGACCGGCGAGTGGGCCCAGGCCCTGCGCGACCAGTTCGGTGAGTACCGCGCACCCACCGGCGTCTCGGGATCGGTCGGTATCACCAGCGGTGACGGCCTGGCGGCCGTGCGCGAGGCGGTGCGGCGCACCAACGACGAGCTCGGTGAGAGGCTGCGGGTGCTCGTGGGCAAGCCGGGACTCGACGGGCACTCCAACGGGGCCGAGCAGGTCGCCGTCCGCGCCCGCGACGCCGGGTTCGAGGTCATCTACCAGGGCATCCGGCTCACTCCCGACCAGATCGTCTCGGCCGCGATCGCCGAGGACGTGCACCTCGTAGGGCTCTCGATCCTCTCGGGATCACACATGGCTCTCGTCCCCGACGTGCTCGCCGGTCTGAAGGAGGCCGGGCTCGACGATGTGCCGGTCATCGTCGGCGGCATCATCCCGGAGTCCGACGCGACGGCCCTGCGAGCCGCCGGGGTTGCAGCCGTCTTCACCCCGAAGGACTTCGGGCTCAACGAGATCATGGCGCAGTTCGTACGCCTGATCCGCGAGGCTCGGGGACTGTCGAGCGAGCCGACCCCGACCCTGGAGCCCGCCAGCACCTGAGCCGGTCGGGCCGGATGCCCGGCGTCAGCCGACCCCGGTCGCGGACTCGCGTCGGATGTCGCCGGCCGCGGCCAACGAGCCGTCGGCGAGCCGGTGGGCCGCGCCCACGCCCCCGAAGTACATCGAGCGGCGGCCGTGGCCGTCGGCCTCCAGACCCGACCGCTCGACGGCGCCCTCGAGCTCGGGGTCGTCCTCGACCTGCAGCCGGGCCGTCATCGCGTCGCGGACACCTGTGAAGGACACGTGCAGCCGGGGTGCCTCGATCGCCTCGACCAGCGGCGTGCCCGCGAAGCAGTGCCGCCCGAGCACCTGCATGAGGGCCGTCGTGATGCGGTCGGCGCCGGGTGAGCCGATGGCGAGCACCTCGCCGTCAGCCCCTCGGCCGGTGGTCGGTGCCATGTTGGAGGCGAGCCGGGTGCCCGGCATCAGCGCATGCAGTCCCAGGCGGTTCAGCTCGGGCTCGCCGAGACAGTTGTTGGCCATCAGCCCCGTGCCGGTGACCGTCAGCCCCGACCCGTAGCCCGCCGACCCGGTGACGGCACAGGCGTTCCCGTCGCGGTCGACGACGGAGACGTGGGCCGTCGAACCGCTGGTCGGGAGACTCTCCAGACCATGCCGCTCGACCCGCGCGAGCAGGTCCTGGCCGTCGGCCTCGAGGTCGGTCGAGTAGTCGTGCACCCGCAGACGGTGCCCGAGCACGACCCGCTGGATGCGGATCACCTCGTCGAGCGACCAGCCCGTGCGGGCCAGCTCGCGCAGCATCACGGCGAGCACCGGCCCTCCGATCGAGGGGGGCGCATTGGTGGCCAGGGACCACGGCCCGACCTCGAGGCGCACCGCAGACCGGAGCCGCGGCTCGTAGGCCTCGAGGTCGGTGCGGGTGAGCAGCCCTCCTCGTGACTCGAGGTCCGACCCGATGGTGGCCGCGAGGTCGCCGCGGTAGAGGTCGTCCCACCCGGCGTCGCCGATGCGCTGCACGGTCTCCGCGAGGGCGTGGTCCTCCAGGCGCGCCCCAGCGGACAGGGCGGAGCCCTCACGCAGCAGGAGGGCAGCGCTCTCGGGGTCCCAGCCGAAGACGCTGTCACCGGTCAGGGCGAGATAGCTGGCGGCGGCCGCCCCCAGGGGGTATCCACGGCGCAGCACCTGGACCGCAGGCGACAGGACCTCCCTCCACGGCATCCGCCCGTGTCGCTCGTGCGCCCGCCCCAGCCCGGCGAAGGCGCCTGGTGTGGCGACGGAGCCCGGACCTGCATAGAGGGTCAGACCGCCGCCGTACGAGGTGGCGATCTCCAGCAGTCCGCCACCGAAGCGCTCCCGGGGCAACCCTCGCCCGGGCATCTCGACGTTGCCGTCGACCACCTCGGGATCCGCGCCCGCGGGCCAGACGTTGACGAACGCACCGCCGAGCGGGCTGACGATGCCCGGCTCGGTCGACATCGCCACCACCATGGCTGCGACGGCCCCGTCGACCGCGCTCCCGCCGGCACCGACCACGTCGAGCCCCGCCTGGACGGCGAGGGCGTTGGGGGCGGCGACGGCAGCGGGCACCTGGGTGATTCTCCTGCATCGTCGAGGTCGCCTCGTGCTGCGGGTTCCCGAGCCTGTCGCTCCCTGGTCTGACGTCAGCCCTTGGCAATTTCACGCGTGTTGTAAGGTATAGCCGACATCGCGGACCCTTTCGTTCCCCGTCAACGGTTGCCGGGGACGGTTCCGACCACGGCCCGCAGAAGCGCCTCGTCGACCAGAGCCATGAACTTCTCGAAACGGTCGTGGTGCACGCTGTGCCCGGCCCCCTCCACCGAGACGACCTCGTGACCCAGCGCCCGCAGCCGCTCGATAACCGGCGGCGGCACGAGCGCACTCGGGGAGGCAAGGACGAAGGTCGAGGAGACCTCACCCCCCGCACCCGCTTCACGCACCGGCGCCACAGGAAAGGCCGCCGGGTCACCGAGCCCGTCGACGATCGCGGGGTCCCACCCTTGTAGCGCGAGGTGCTTGGCGTCGTACGCACCCTGGGGCCAGAGGGGGTAGGCAGCAGCGATGTCGTCAGGAGACCACGCCTTCTGGGCCCGGTACCCGACCAGCGCGGGCGCGGCGGCCTGCAGGTCGAGTACGGGGTCCTCGTAGACCGCGACCCGCGGCGCGAGACGGTCGAGGACGACCGAGAGCGTGTAGCCCCCGAGCGAGTGGCCGATGACGAGGTGCGGCGCCGCGGGTGCCTGATCCAGCACAGCCTGGGCCAGCCCCTGCGCCGACCACCCGTACGGCGCCGGCGTACCCCCGTGCCCCGGCAGGGTCACCGCCACGACGCGGAAGCCCCGCGCGGCCAGCGCCGGCCCCACGCGGAACCAGACACCGGGGTCACCGGTCAGTCCGTGGACCAGGACGGCGACGCGCTCGCCGTCCCCCCACTGGGCCACTGGTCCGGTGCTCACGAGAGCACCCGCCGCGTGATGCGCCCAGGCATCGTCGAGATCATGGCATCAGTCTGTCGCGACCGACCCGCACCCCGACGACCGACCCCCAGGCACGCGACCGACCCTCAGAAGAGCCGAGACTCCACGTCGTCGATGCCCCGCAGCGCGTCGTAGTCGAGCACGACGCAGCGGATGCCGCGGTCCTGGGCGAGGACGCGCGCCTGCGGCTTGATCTCCTGCGCGGCGAACACCCCCGTGACGGGGGCGAGGTGCGGGTCGCGGTTCATCAGCTCGAGGTAGCGGGTCAGCTGCTCGACCCCGTCGATGTCACCGCGACGCTTGATCTCGATGGCGACGTGGGCCCTGTCCTCGCTGCGGGCCAGGATGTCGACGGGGCCGATGGCCGTCATGTACTCACGGCGCACGAGCGACCAGCCCTCGCCGAGAGTGTGGATGTGCTCTGCCAACAGCCGTTGCAGGTGGGCTTCGACGCCGTCCTTGATGAGTCCCGGGTCGACCCCGAGGTCGTGGGCGCTGTCGTGGAGCACCTCGTGGAGGCGCACCCGCAGCCGGTCCTGCGACTTCTGGTGCGTCACGACCCACACGGCGCTCACCCCCTGCGCCGACTCCGACTCCTCGGGCTCGACCTGCGCCAGGACACACGGGGGAGACATCCAGTTGAGCGGCTTGTAGGAGCCCCCGTCGCTGTGCACCAGCACGGACCCGTCGGCCTTGACCAGCAACAGCCTCGTCGCGAGAGGGAGGTGGGCCGCCAGACGCCCCTCGTAGTCGACGGAGCAGCGGGCGACGACGAGTCTCACGAGCGGTCAATCTACCCGTGGGAGGTCCGTCACACGCACTCGTGGGTGCGCTCGGGTGGAAACGGTGTGACGACCGTCGCCTCCCGACCCGCCCCGGTGGGCGCCGGGCACTGCCAGACTCGCGGTATGGGTCGTGAGTTCACCAAAGTTGGCGTCATCGGTCTCGGGACCATGGGAGCCGGCATCGTCGAAGTGTTCGCCCGCAACGGGATCGACGTGGTCGCCGTCGAGGTCGACGACGACGCGGTCGCCCGGGGCGCAGGGGTGCTCGAGCACTCCACCGACCGGGCCGTCGAGCGCGGCAAGCTGTCGAGGCAGGACGCCGACAGGCTCCACGGGAGGGTCACCTACGCGACGTCGTACGACGAGCTGGCCGGTTGCCAGCTCGTCGTCGAGGCGGTGCCCGAGAGCCTCGAGCTCAAGAAGGGCGTCCTCGCCCGGGTCGACCTGATCGTCGACGACGACGCCGTGCTCGCCACGAACACCTCGTCCCTGTCCGTCACGGAGATCGCCGTCGCGACCTCGAACCCCAAGCGCGTCGTCGGCATGCACTTCTTCAACCCCGCGCCCGTGCAGCAGTTCGTCGAGGTCGTGCGCACGGTCATCACCGAGGACTCGGTCTTCGAGGACGTCAAGGCCCTGGCCGAGCGGCTGGGCAAGCAGCCGGTCGTCGTGGGTGACAAGGCCGGCTTCATCGCCAACGCTCTGCTTTTCGGCTACCTCAACCACGCCGTGTCGATGTTCGAGACCCGCTACGCATCGCGTGAGGACATCGATGCGGCCATGCGCTACGGCTGCGGCCTGCCCATGGGCCCGCTCGCCCTGATGGACCTCATCGGCCTCGACACCGCCTACGAGATCCTCGACACGATGTACAAGCAGGGCCGCGACCGGCTTCACGCCCCGAGCCCGGTCATCAAGCAGATGGTCAGCGCGGGCCTCAAGGGCCGCAAGTCGGGTCGAGGCTTCTACACGTATGCAGAGCCCGGCTCCTCCACCATCGTCGCGGACGCCGCCACGGCGGCCTCGAGGGCCGACGGCGTCGCGCTGCGCAGCATCTCCACGGTCGGCGTGGTCGGATCGGGCACGATGGCGACCGGCATCATCGAGGTCTTCGCCAAGGGCGGCTTGCCCGTCACCTTCGTGGCCCGCTCACCGGAGAAGGTGGCAGGGGTGTTCGCGGCGCTGGGCAAGAGCCTGGGCAAGGCGGTCACGCGCGGAAAGCTGACCCAGGAGGCAGCCGACGAGGTGGTCGGCCGGGTCACGGGAACGACCACCCACGACGACCTCGCCGAGGTCGACCTCGTGGTCGAGGCCATCGTCGAGGAACTCGGCGCCAAGCAGGAGCTCTTCCGCACCCTCGACAAGATCTGTCAGCCGGGCGCGATCCTCGCGACGACCACCTCGTCGCTGCCGGTCATCGAGTGCGCCGTCGTCACCACGCGGCCGCAGGACGTCATCGGGATGCACTTCTTCAACCCCGCTGCGGTGATGAAGCTCGTCGAGGTCGTCTCGACCGTGTCGACCGCGGCTGACGCGACCGCCACGGTGGTCGACCTCACCGCGCGGCTCGGCAAGCACCCCGTGCAGTGCGGTGACCGCTCGGGTTTCATCGTCAACGCCCTGCTCTTCCCCTACCTCAACGACGCCGTCCGGATGCTCGAGGCGCACTACGCAGAGGCCGACGACATCGACACCGCGATGAAGACCGGCTGCGGATACCCCATGGGCCCGTTCGAGCTGCTCGACGTGGTGGGGCTCGACGTGTCGCTCGCCATCCAGCGCGAGCTCTACCTCGAGTTCCGCGAGCCCGGCTTCGCGCCGGCCCCGCTCCTCGAGCACCTGGTCACCGCGGGCTACCTCGGCCGCAAGACCGGGCGCGGCTTCCGTACCTACGCCTGACCGGTGGCGGCGCCGTACAGCGTGAGCGAGTATGAGCCTGCCGCCCAAGACACCAGAAGTGGTCGTCACCTCGTAGCTGCCCGTCGGGGTCGGGCAGCGCCTGAGCCAGGTGGTGGTACCCCCAGGGCCCTTGGACCCACAGCTACGGTCCCCACGGAGTCGGGAAGACCTCGACCTTGGGCGCGTTCGCGGACCCGACCTGCTCAGCCTGCAGGTGATGCGGGACAACGCGCGGGCTCCGTCACCGGGCACGACCGGAAGCAACGGCCCACCGGCACCGTTGGGCCGACGAGAGCGCAAGCGTGGCCCGTCGAGGGCACCCGACCCAGGAGCGGGTCCCGCCCGCTGAGCCAGCAGGGTCGACGGGTCGTCAGCCCCGACGCCCGCGTGGTGGCCGCCCTGGTCGAGGCGCGCCGCCGCGGGCTGACGCGCACCCACGAGGGAACATCGAGTCATGGCCGAACGCACCCATCACAGGTGGGCAGGCGGCGAGGTGTTGCGCCGACCGCTGGTGTCCGCTACCCGCGCTGCGCGCTTCGCGCAGTTCGTTGGGCTACTTCCTTGATGCTGCACAACTTCGTCCCTTCGTGGAATCAGACCGTCCACCAGACCCGAGGCGCTTCACCACGACCGAAGACGTGCACGATAGAGACTCCTCACGACACCTGGGCCCGACGCCAGTGGGTGGCGCGAGGGAGAGCCCGTCGGCGAATGTCCTGATCCAGATAGACGATGAGCAGGATGTGCGCAAACCAAGAGAATGCTGAGGGACCAGGTGCCAAGGGCCAACCGTCGTCGCAAGGAGGACAGCCCGCTCGACGCGTCGAGGCTCGGGGGAGTCACGTCGTCGCAGCGGTATGCCGGTGGCTGGTGGACGGTGCGCCAGGTCACCGGCGCGAGCGCCACCCGTCCCTACCTGTGCCCCGGGTGCCAGCAGGACGTTGCGGTGGGGGTGCCCCACGTCGTCGCCTGGCCCGCCGACGGGGTCGGCGGGGTGGGGGACCGGCGCCACTGGCACTCCGGGTGCTGGCAGCGGCGCGACGCGCGGCCCAGCGGCAACGCCTACCGGTAGACGCGGCCAGGACCGACGCTCGATAGCCTGCCGCAGTGAGCCCCCCCAGCAGTCCTTCCCGCTCAGACGAGATCCGCGCCAGCTCGATCCTGCCCGCGCGACGTGAGGAGGTGGAGCTCCATACGGCCGACGGCCTGACCCTCGTGGGTGAGCTGGCGCTGCCGCTGCACCGCGACCCCGTCGCGACCCTCGTGACCCTCCACCCGCTGCCGACGCACGGCGGCTTCATGGACAGCCACGTCTTCAAGAAGGCCGCCTACCGCCTGCCGGCGCTCGCCGACCTGGCCGTGCTCCGCTTCAACCTGCGAGGGGTCAGCTCACCCCGGGGCACGTCGCAGGGCACCTTCGACGGCGGGGTCTCCGAGCAGTACGACGTCGCCGCGGCCATCGAGCTCGCCGAGTTCCACGACGCGCCGCCACTGCCGCACCGCTGGCTCGTCGGCTGGTCATTCGGCACCGACCTGGCCCTGATGCACGGCCTCGACCCCTCGGTCGAGGGGACGATCCTGCTCAGCCCGCCGCTGCGCTACAGCCTGCCTGCGCACCTCGCCGCCTGGGCCGACAGCGGCAAGCCGCTGGTCGCGCT
>Ga0123337_10002954_pt1 | contig 18723 bp, 16 predicted proteins | sample frozenSSSSmetaG_FD_89792 | JGI IMG/M metagenome (GOLD analysis project Ga0123337, IMG submission 89792) | Glacier valley bacterial and archeal communities from Borup Fiord, Nunavut, Canada, to study Microbial Dark Matter (Phase II) -... | ecosystem: Environmental > Aquatic > Freshwater > Ice >... | reverse complement strand
CGTATCCATCCGACTCAACCGCAAGGGCACCAAAGACCGCCCTTACTATAAAATCGTTGCCGTTGACAGCCGCAAGCGTCGCGACGGACGTTACATTGAGCAACTCGGCACCTACGATCCGAAAATCGAAGGCGTGAACTACACCATCGACCTCGCGATCGCCGACAAGTGGCTCGCCGTTGGTGCCAAACCTTCCGAGACCGTCAACAGCATCATCCGCAAGGCACGCACCACCGCTGCTGCCACGGCTTGATCCGATCCGGACTTCAGAAAATTTTCCAACAACCGCGTTCCGCAAGGAATCGCGGTTGTTTTGTTTCCCGCGCGAATCATGAACTTTGAGTCCCCCGTTCCTTTTGAGCGCTTCATGGCGTGGGCCCTCCACGATCCGCAGCGCGGCTACTACGCCCGGCGGATTTCGGGCGTCGGCGGCCGGGGCGATTTCACCACCGCGCCGATGCTTTCGGAGACGCCTGCAAAGGCGATCGCCGCTTGGGCGGCATGCGCGATGAAGGAAACCGGCTGTCGCGACCTGATCGAGATCGGCCCGGGTGAAGGCACACTCGCGGCGGCGGTTTTGAGGTTTTTGCCATGGCACCTGCGCTGGAAAACCCGGCTGCATCTGGTGGAAACGTCGGCCCCGCTCGCGGAAAGGCAGAAGGCACTGCTGGGGAAACAGGCGACGTGGCACCGTCATGTATCGGAAGCGCTCCAGTCCTGTGGCGGCCGTGCGGTGATTTTTTCCAACGAACTGGTGGATGCCTTCCCGGTTCGGAGATTTCAAAAAACGCCGGATGGCTGGCAGGAAATGGCGATAAGGTTTGATGAAAACCGGAGCCATTTCGAGTCGCTGCTACCCCCCGCCCCGTTGCCGGATTCGTCGGGATTTCTCGAAATCCATCCGCCGGGACAGATCATCGAAGTGCATCAATCCTATCAGCGCTACCTGAGGGAATGGATGCCGTTGTGGAGCGCCGGACGCATGCTCACGATTGACTACGGCTCCACGGCCGGGAAAATCTACCACCGCCGCCCGCGCGGCACACTGCGGGCCTATCTGCTACAACAGCGGCTTGAAGGCCCGGCCATTTACGAAAACATCGGCCGCCAGGATCTGACGGCGGATGTGAATTTCACCGATCTCCAGGATTGGAGCGCGCCGTTCGTGAGCGCCCAGCGGCTGGTGGCTTTCCGGGAATTTCTCGAAGGGGTGACGGATCACCCTTTTCAGGAAAACAACGGAGCGGGAGGAGCGTTCATGGTGCTGGACCAGCGCCGTTAAAGGAAAAAACAGACAGTAACGTCTGGATCACCCGATGAAAAAAGCAGTGCTTCCCGGAGGAAACACGGCTTGGGAGCTACCTGATTGATCAGTTGCCGCGGTTACCACCGCCGCGGTTGCCGCCCATGCCGCGGCCACCCCAGCCACCGCCGTTCATGAGGCGCTCCTTGGCGTCGTCAGGAATACTGGTGGAAGCTTGGATGTAGGCCTTGGCCGCCGCCGGATCCTCTGCCATCCACTTCATCGCGGTGACGCCGACGGATCGGTTGCGGTCTCCATCGTCGGTGATGGATTCGGCGATTTTGATCAGTTCGGAAGGTTTGCTGGTGTTGTTGCTCCACACATAAGCCTGCGCAGCGCTGTCGCGGACCGGACCGGCTTCGTAGGAGTTCACAAAAGCGAGGGCGGCCGCAGGATTCTGGATCGTCCACTGTTGCATCAGCGGACGCATCCCATCTTCCAATGCCTTTTCACTGTCCTGACCCTTCAGGAACTCGGCGGCGGCTTGGGGATCCTTTTTCGCCAGATCACCGACGACCGACTCGACCGCGCGGTCCTTGGCATCGCCGGCTTCCATGGATTTCACTTCAAGAGCGGCTTTGACCGGATCGATGCCGGATAAACCGCCGATGGCGGATGCGAGGGCAGCAGCCTGATCGTCCGCCGGCAGGGTGCGGATCCACGATTGAGCGGAGGGGAAATCGACCGCACCGTATTGAGAGGCGACGGAACGGTAAGCGCCGGGGCGATCGGCCGCATCCATGGAGCCGAGCATTTCGGCTGCTTTTTTGGGATCGGTTTTGGCCACTTCACTGACCACAGCGGTCATTGCCTGCCCCTTGCCATTGGTGAGGGAATTGGCCCAAGCCATGGCAGCGACGGGGTCCTGACGTGCCCATTCGCTGGCGATGATGGAGGAGGCACCCTGACCACCCATCGGACCGCCGCCGCGCCCACCCATCATGTCCATCATCGCGAATTCACGCGGATTCTGGGTGTAGTATTTCGCGGCGTTTTCCGGGTCCACGCTGGCCCAGCTTTGAAGTATCGTGGGGCGGACAAAACCGCCGGCCATGCCCATGGTGTTGGAGAATGCCATGGCAGCCGTCGGATCAACTTCCGCCCAGCGGCCGAAAAGAAGGAACGACGCCATGAGGCGCTCGTTCATCGGAAGGTTTTCGAGTTTGCCGGCTTCCTCGGCCAGTTGCTCGGGAGTGAGTCCTGCATAGAATTCCAGCAAGGCTTGGATTCGGTTGGAATTACCCGGCATCTTGGCGATCTGATCCGGGCTGGTGGCCCGGCTGGCCTTCTTGGAAGCCGATTCATTGGAACCTTCGGAGCGGCTCGACGAGCGGCTCCGCTGTGAGGTTTCTTCGACGGCGGCCATTTTTCCGGATGATTCGGTGTTTTTACCGGAAATGTATCCGCCGGCGGCACCCACCACCAACGCTGCAACAGGAACGATCCAAGGACTTTTCATATTTTGATTTAGCAGCCGTGGAACCATGGAAATTTCGGTAGGTTGCGGAGTTTTTCAAAATGATGAAATTTTCCCGGTACCGCTGACGTGCATCGGGCGATCTCACTTATTCGGATGCTCCTGCAAAGAAGATGCTCCAGAAACGGCGGGACCCAGAACCCGTCATGGGAGCTGCCGGTTGAAAAAACCATTCCATCATGTCCCACATTTCTTTTTTTGCAATTGACGCAAGGCCGCATCAGACATTCACTTCGCTCCTGCGACGCATTCTCATTAACTAACCACTGAAGCATCGTTACTCATCCCATCGCATCCCATGAATACCTCAAACGTCACCGCTGGATTCCGTGCCTTCCTTCCCTGCCTCGGCGCTGTTGCGCTGCTTACCCATTCCGTGGAAGCGGGCAGCCGCCGTTTCACCTACAGCTACGAAACCACGACGATGGCCGCTGGTGCGATGGAATTGGAATCGTGGGTGACCTGGAAGACCAACCAGGCGAGCGACCCTGATTTCGAGCGCTTCGACATCCGCCACGAGTTCGAATACGGCGTTACCGACCGTTTTCAACTCGCCCTCTATTTCGCCGACTGGCGTTATGAGGAAAATGCCACGGAGGACGGCAAAACCGAGTTCCGCGATGTCGCAATCGAGGCGATCTACAACCTCACCGATCCGAACACCACCGCCTTCGGCTCCGCCCTTTATGGCGAGATCAAGGGCAGCGACGATTTCATCGAACTCGAAGCCAAGTTGTTGCTACAGAAGAACATCGGCTCATGGATCGTCGTCTATAACGTGGGCGGAGAAATCGCTTGGGAGGACGACTACAAGAATGACGAGGCCGAGCTCATGCAAAGCGCGGGCGTCAGCTATCAAATTAATCCGTCGTGGTCCGCCGGAGCGGAAATCCTCCATGAAATCGCCGTGCCGGACGTTGATACGATCGGCGACAGCGGCGTTTTCGTCGGACCCACCGTCGCCTGGCGGAACAACCGGTTTGCGGTAGCGGTCACCGGTCTCTGGCAGGCCACCGCCCTTGCGGACGAGCCGGATTTCCAGCTCCGCACCCTGTTCTCAGTGGATTTCTGATCATGAAAGCGCCCCTGCCCCGCTCGCTACGGATTCTAGGAAAAGCCCTTGCTGGCGCGGCCATCATCCTCGCGCCAGCCTCCTGCGGTCCGGGCTACGTCGCCCCACAGGTCACGCCCCAACTGGTGAAAATCTCACGCGCCCCGTTGTCCGAGCTGGAGCAAGGCTACACCCTCCATCAGGCGAAATGCGCGAAGTGCCACGGGTTTGAAAATCCAGCAAACTACGAAATCGACGAGCTCAAGCATGACATCATGCCCGAAATGGCACGAAAGGCGAAACTCGATATGGCGGGCGAAAAGGCCGTTCTGACCTACCTCCTTGCCGCACGGAAAGTTCCCGCGCCGGAACAACCCGGCGCGAATCCGGGCTCCTGATCAAGGCTGCGGCGTGGTTTCTTTCGTTTGACCAAGCTTCGCCTTGTCCCCAGCCATTTTCGCAACAAATCCGAATTTATCCTTCATCATGGCGTTGCGCTGAGTGGTGGATTTGCCCTCGCCGCGGGTGAATTCATTCATCTCCTTATCCATGTGGACGTCATCTGTGGCCGAAACCTTGGTGGGATCGATGCCCATGGAACGGGTGGCCTCGTCGATGGCGGTACCATGCGTGCCGATTTTCTGAAGCTGTTTGTCAAAGGTCCCGAGGATATTGCCGAGCATTTTCGCGTCCTTGACGCTCTGGCGGAAAGCGGGAATCAACGCCGCGACCTCGGCCTGAGCGCGGGGTGAGTTGGCATACCAAGTCCCGGCAGAGCCGAAGAATGCGAGAACGAGCAGGTTCACGGTCATGCGCTGGCGGAAAAGCTGCTTCTTTTTCTTCAGGTCCTGCTCCTCGATCAGGGCATTGAACTCAGGATCCGACTGGTGCTGCAGCGGAGTGGCGGCGGGGGCTTCATCGGCCGTCACGGATGCCGCCTGAAGCACGGGAGTTTCGTTGGCGATCATCGCCGGGATCTCGACCGCGATGGACGGCTCTTTGAGTTTTTCAGAGGCTGGGGTGAAGGTCGCCGGCTTTGGAAGGGACGGCGATGGAGGAGCGGAACTGAGCGCTGCCATTGCCAACTGATTGATTTTTTCCTGGGTGGTCATGGGGTGGGGTCGGGGTGCGAAGTTCGTCGTCATGTTTCTTTCAGACATCGGCATTATTCAGGTTTCCTAATAAAACTCCACTTTTTCCTTATTACGTAATCGCGTGGCAATGAGTGAGTGGTTTAGAATTGCAAGCGGCTGGCTTCCGACGGATCAGGGGTGGCGCATCATCATGGAAACCACCCGCAAAACCCGCCGCGTCCTGTTTGTCTGCCTCGGCAACATCTGCCGCTCGCCGGCAGCCGAGATCATCTTCCGCAAAATGGTCGATGACGCAGGCCGCACGGAGGACTTTGAAATCGATTCCGCCGGCACCATCGGCCACCATCAGGGATCGCCGCCGGATCAGCGGATGTCCGCCGCGCTCGAACGCAAGGGGTTCGCGATATCCGGCCGAGCAAGGCGGATCCGGGCCGAGGATCTGGAACACTTCGATCTGGTGGTGACGATGGACGAGTCCAACCTAACTGACGTCCGCGGTCTGGATCAATCAGGACAATTCCGTGAGAAAATCCGCCCATTGGTCAGCTTCTGCCGGACCCACGACGACCTCCGCGTGCCGGATCCGTATTACGGCGGACAGCGAGGCTTCGACCATGTGATCGACCTGCTCAGCGACGGCTGCGCGGGGATTCTGGAGGAGCTGGGCTGAAGGTTTCCTTTACCAGGATTTCACATCGCCCGACCCGGCATACTGGACGATCGCACCAACCGCTGCGCCGCCCTTGCCTTTTTTTCCGTCCTTGCCGTAGGACCAGAGCACGAAGGCCTGATCGGAGGGCTTGGTATCCGTGTATTCGGCCAAGCCCCAAGTATAAAGGCGGCTGTCGTTCTCGCCTGTATTCGAGGGAACCAAGGTCGCTCCGGGCTTAGCGTAGCCGTTGATCGCATCGATCACTTCCCGGCCCCAGGGATCGTAGAGACTGCCATCTTTGCCTACTCCATTCTTATTTTCTGCGCTAAAAGGAAAGATCATGTAAGGCTCGCCTCTCGGGTTGGCACTCTTTGCAGAGAAGGTCTCATCGCTTTTTCGCGCGGGGTAGTCCTTATCCTCACCCGCGAGGACGGACACGAGGAATTGATTGGCGTAGGTGCCGTCCGGGTCGCCGTAGATCGTATCCCAACCGGTGTCCCGCTTGGATTGGGGAATCGGCGGCTTCTGATAGTCGCCGATGAACATCGTCATGCCGATATCGAAGTCGCGGAACTGCGCCATCGCCTGCACTTTTTTGCCGTTTTCAATAAAACGTGACGCTCCCATGAAGCCGAGCAATGCGAGAACGGCGACGATCGCGATCACGATGAGCAGCTCGACCAATGTGAAGCCCTTGGAAACGGGTTCATGGGTCCGGTCCATAGGGTTTGGTGGGTTTTCCTTCATGCTAACCTTCCATATGTCCGAAGTCTATATGGCGGTTGGGAAAAATTATTTCGCCCGGCGACCGATTGTGTGGCCATTTTCGCGCGCCCATGAACCGGTCCGGAAAATTCCACGCCCTCCTCGCCACCGCCCGCATCGCGAACGTGCCGAGCGTGGTGAGCAATGTGTGGCTGGGGGTGGTGATCGGCTTGTTCATCGGCAGGGTGAAGGGATCGGAACCGCTTTGGCCGGTGGCCGGATCACTGGCGCTGGCGGGGATCCTTTTGTATGTGGGCGGAAATTTTCTCAACGACTGGATGGATCGCGATTGGGACCAGGCGCACCGGCCTGAGCGGGCCCTGCCGGGAAAAATTTTCCAACCGGGCTCCTATCTGACAGCGGCCATCGGGCTGATGATGGCGGGAGTCGGACTTGCGGCGCTCGGGAACTGGCGAAGCATGGCCGTGGCGGCCGGAATCGTGGCGTGCATCGTGGTTTACACGATCTGGCACAAGCGGACCTCATGGGCGGTGGTGCCGATGGGCCTCTGCCGCGGATTGCTGCCGGTGATGGGTTTTGAGGCATTTTATCCTTATGTGGACGGCATCTGGCCGGCAGCCTGCGGGCTTCTTTGCTACATCGCCGGACTTTCCCTGAGCGCCAGATATGAATCTCTGGCCGAGCCACCGAAGCTGACGGGAATGATGGCCCGGCTGCTCCTGCTGGCAACGGCCGTGCTAATGGCATGGGGAAGCCACGCGATGGCTCTCGCCAGGCTACCAGTCCTCATCGGGGCGCTACCCTACCTGGCATGGACAAGCTATTGCCTGAGATTCAGGCGCAGGCCGGTCCCGAGGTTGGTCTCGGGACTGCTTGCGGGAATTCCCCTGGTGGATTGGATGGTCCTGCTCCCGGCGTTTTTGATGATGGTGTCCTATTCGGACGGAAATATGACGCTCATGGCGGCGGCCTGCCTGCTTGGCCCTCCCCTCGCCTTCATTCTGGCACTCCTTCTGCAAAGACTCGCCCCGGCGACCTGATCCGGCTTGCCCGGGCGGCCATCCTGCTTATCACTTCCGCATTCATGAGCATCGCAGACAAACAGGAGCAGCTTCTCGAAGAACTCGCCCTCTTCCAGGACTGGACCGAGCGTTACGAATACGTCATCGGCCTCGGTAAAAAACTCGCTCCCATCAGCGAAGCCGCCCGCACCCCTGAGCACTTGATCAAGGGCTGCCAGTCCCAAGTCTGGCTCGATGCCTCCTACGATGGAAAAACCATTCATTTCACTGCGGACTCCGATTCGCTCATCACCAAGGGCATGATCGCCCTCTTCGTCCGCGTCCTCGATGGCGAGACGCCCGACTCAGTGCTCACCGCGGACATGGATTTCATCGATCGCTCCGGCCTCAAGGAACACCTCGCCCCCACCCGTGCCAACGCCCTCAACCTGATGGCCATCCAGATGAAACAACGCGCCCTCGCATACTCCACCCCATCATGATCCTCGCCTCCCTTTTCGAATTCAACTGGCTCGCCGATCCCCAGGCATGGGGCGCGCTGCTCACCCTCACCATCCTGGAAATCGTTCTCGGAATCGACAACATCGTCTTCATTTCCATCCTCGTCGACAAGCTACCCGAGGAAAAACGCAAGTCCGGCCGCACCCTCGGTCTCGGTCTCGCGATGATCACCCGCCTGATGCTGCTCGCCACCATCACCTGGATCATGGGCCTCACCAAGGTGATCTTCAGCATCCCGATTCCCGAATTCCTCCAAAAATCCGAGGACGCCATCTCCCAATCCTCATCCATCGACATGACCGGCAAGGGCCTCATCCTGCTCCTCGGCGGATTTTTCCTGATCTGGAAAGCCACCAAGGAAATCCACCACAAGCTCGAGGAGGAAGGCGACGAAGCCACGAAAATGGCCAAGGGCGCGAGCTTCGCCGCCGTGCTGATCCAGATCGCCATCATCGACATCGTCTTCTCGCTGGACTCCGTGATCACCGCCGTCGGCATGGCCAAACATCTATCCGTCATGATGCTCGCCGTCGTCATTTCCGTGGGCATCATGATGCTCGCCGCCGGACCTATCAGCTCGTTCGTTTCCAGACACCCGTCGGTGAAAATGCTCGCGCTGTCGTTCCTCATCCTCATCGGCACCGCCCTGATCGCGGAGGCGCTGCACTTCCACATCCCCAAGGGCTACATCTATTTCTCGATGGCCTTCTCGCTGGCCGTGGAAATGCTCAACCTCAAGCTGCGCACGAAAACCCCTCCGCCTTCCGCCGCCGAGATCTGATTCACTTCAGATCTTGCAACCGCTGGCGGCACCACGAAAGCCCCTCACTGTACTCTTCGCTCTGCGGCCGCGAGGAAAGCAGCCCCTCCCACAGCGCCACCGCTTCGTTGAAAGCCTTCTTCGCCTCCTCCTTCTGGTTCGCCAGTTGCAGCGCGTGACCCAGATCACCTAGCAAATAAGCACCCGAGCTCTGCAACTGCTCCGGCCGCGGTCCGCTCGTGGAAGTCCCCGTCTCCAGTTTTCCTAACAAATCGCGCGCCCGCCGGATCAGCGAAATCTCCTCCCCGCGGCCACCCGACATTCCGACCATCCGCCCCTTCTGCCACCACAGCAGCGCCAGCCGGTAGGAAACCATCGCATTGTGAGGCGCTGAAGCCCGCACCGCCTCCAGCATGCGGATGCCCTCGTCGAACTCCCGCATCGACTCCACTGCCATGCCCTTGTCGCGATGAATTCCCGCCATCAGCCCGAGCTGCGCCGCCTTTCTCGCCACCGCCTCGGCGTTGTCCGGCTGCGTCGCGAGCAGTTGGTCCAGCAGTTTCGTCGACTGGGCGGAAAGCGATTCCGCCGCCGGAATATCACCTGATAAAACCGCCGATTCGGCCATCGCCCCGTAGCAGCCCGCCAGATCCAGCCGCAGCGCCGCATCGTCCGGATTCTCCTTCAGCAGCTTCACCAGCTCCACCGTCGCCAGCGAACGTACCTCCCGCGCGTCGCCCAGACTGCCCATGCCTTCGAGAATCGTCGCCGATGATAGATAACACGCCGCCAGCTCCGACCGCAGGATCGCCACGTCCGGCCGCTGGTCGGCGATGCGGTTGAGCGTCTGGGTGGCCCGCAGCAGCTGCTCCAGCGCCTTCGTGTCATCCCCGCGGGCAGCTAACAATTTCGCCTCGTGAAAATCGAGGATGGAAAGAAGCTGGTTCAACCGGTCCGCGTCCACTTCCGTCTGCGGCACCGCCTCCAGCGCCTTCCGTGCCGCAATGAAAGCAGGCGCGGTTTCCGGATCGGAAATCGACTGACGCAGCAGTGCGAGCAGCAGCGAGTCCGTCGCCATGCGGAACTTCAGCTCCGCATCCATCGGCAGCGCGGCCCATGCGCCAAGCGCTTCGGCGATGCGTTTCGTCGCGGCGGGCGCATCCCCAGCGGCCAGCGAAATTTCCGACAATTGCAAGCGGATCATCGCCCGCTCGTCGGCCAGATCCGGAATCTCCGCCGTCCGTGTTAGAAAATCCTCGAAGTAGCGCTCCAGCCGCTTCAGCCGCAGCTCCCGCCCGTCGAGCGGAGGCAGCCGGCGGTGGCCTTTTTCCATCGCCCAGGAAAACAAGCGGTCGCCGATCTGCCGCGATGACTCCAGCCGCGCCAGCGATAACTCCCTCTCATACGCCAGTGCTTGTTCCGCCTCCGTCATCTTCTTCTCCGCCTCGGCCCGCGCCTCGATCGCCTTCTCGCTGGCTTCTTTCACCACCAGCAGATTGTTGTTATTCTCGCCGCGCTCCTTAAGGTGGATCGTGTTCGATAACTGCCACAACCCGCCTAACACCACCGCCGCGGCCGTCGCCACTCCCGCGAAAAACAAGGTCCGCCACGCCCGCCGCTCCGCCCTGCGCCGCTGGTCCAGCAGCGCCTCCCGCTCGGCGTCGGCCGCCAGCTTTCTCTCCACCGCCTCGAACCCCTCCCGCACCTCCATCATGCTGTATGGCCGCTGCAGCGGATCGAGGTGAAGGCAGCGGCCGATCCACTCTCTCAGCCCGGATTCCAGCGCGTTGCTCGCCTCATCCGGCCAGCTCACGTCCGGTTGGGTCTCCAGATTGCGCGCCACCTTCCCCAAGTCCGCCTGGATCCCCTCCTTGCGGGTCTCCCCGACAGCGGGGGCGACAAAACTGAACGTCTCGTGGCATCGCGGAAATTTTCCCGTTAGCACTCGATAGGCCAGCACCCCGAATGAAAAGACATCCCAGCGGTAGCCAGCCTCCTCCAGATAGCCGTGCGGCTCGCGGAGCTGCTCCGGCGGCTGATAGAGCACCGCGTCGGTGAAATTGAAATGCTTCACGCCCGGCATGTTGCCCATCGCCCAATCGCTCACCAACGGTTCCCCCTCCTCGCTGAACAACACGTTGCCCGGCTTCAGGTTGCCATGCGCCACCCGCCGCTCGTGCATCGCCGAAAGCGCCCTCGCCAGCGCCCTCACCAGTTTCCACGAACCCTCGCCCGGATGCGCGTCGATCGACAGCTGCAGGCTCCTCGGCACCGCCTTCTCCCCCTTCACGTCCGCCAGCAGCGGCATCACCCAGAACGAGCGCCCATCCTTGAATGTCGCGGAAATCACCGGCAGCACACCGTCCGGCCATCCCCCCGCCTCCAATCGCTCCGTCATCGTCTCCAAAATCCCGCGGGAAATCCCCGTCGCATCGAAAACCTTCACCGCCAGCACCGCCCCGCTATCATCCGCCGCTTGGTACACCCGTCCGCAGCCGCCACTGCCGATCAGCGTACCTGCTTGTAATCCATCCACTTGTGGCGCTTCCATCGGCACACTCTCTAGATCACAAATCCCGCCGCGCCAACCCCGAAGGTGGATGGCGATTCTTTTTTGAAATGAACATTTTTGCGCCATCGTATGGGACCGATTGAGGCCCGATGCCTCGCAACCCTTGCAACCCATGAAACCCGTCTGCCCCGGCAATCCGCTCGAACGCTACGCATCCCGCCGCGAGTTCTTCTACGTCGGCCTCCTCGGCGGGCTCGGCCTCACGCTTCCGCAGTTCCTGCGAAACCAGGCATTCGGCGACACAAAAACCTACGGCACCCACCATGCAGTCGCCCAAGGCATCATCCACATCTTCCTTCCCGGCGGGCTCGCCCACCAGGAATCCTTCGATCCCAAACCCTTCGCCCCATCCGAATACCGCGGCCCGTTCGGTGCCATTGATACGAAAATTCCCGGCATCCAGTTCGGCGAGTTCATGAAGGAAACCGCGCAGATCGCCGACAAGGTCACCATCATCCGTTCCATGTCCCACGGCGAGGCCGCCCACGAGCGCGGCACGCACAACATGTTCACCGGTTACAAGCCGTCGCCCGCCCTGGAGTATCCGTCCATCGGATCGGTCATTTCGCACGAACTCGGATCGAGAAACGACCTACCGCCCTACGTCTGCGTTCCCTCCGTGCCGAACGAGTTTGCGAATTCCGGATACCTCTCCTCCGCCTTCGGCCCCTTCGCCCTTGGCTCGAATCCCGAACAGAAGGATTTCCAAGTCCGCGACTTGAACCTTCCGAAAGGCGTGGACGACGCCCGCTTCGCCCGCCGCCGGTCGTTGTTGGAAACCGTGGACCACCACTTCCGCACGCTGGAGGAATCCGACTCCATCGAGTCCATGGACGCGTTCTATCAGCACGCCTACAAGCTCATTTCCTCGCAGAAGGCCCGCGAGGCATTCGACCTGAAAGCCGAGCCGGACGCCCTCAAGGACGAATACGGCCGCACACCCGCCGGCCAGCGCATGCTGCTCGCCCGCCGCCTGATCGAGGGTGGCGTGCGCTTCGTTTCCCTCACCGCCGGCGGCTGGGACCACCACGACAACATCAAGAGCAACATCCAGAAAGAGCTTCCGCAAACCGACAAGGCCATCGCCGCCCTCATACGCGACCTCGAACGCCGCGGCATGCTGGATTCCACGTTGGTCATGGTTACCACCGAGTTCGGCCGCAGCCCGAAGATCAACCCCACCGGCGGCCGCGACCACTGGCCGCGCGTCTTCTCCACCATGCTCGCCGGCGGCGGCATGAAACAAGGCTACGTCCACGGCGCGTCCGACAGCCTCGGCGGTGAGGTCGATACCGATGGCATCAACGTTGCCGATTTCACCACCACCATCTACAACCAGATCGGCATCAACGCCGACAAGGAGCTCATGTCCCCCGGCAGCCGCCCCATCGAAATCGTCGCCGGCGGCGAGGTCCTCGATGCCTTGTTAGCCAAACGCGCCTGACCCTGTAGCGTCGGTCCACGACCGTCGCTAACTGAAAATATTTTAAGGACGACCCTGCTTCAGCCCGAAAACGCTCATCCGCCCGCTCCACCCGCCAACTTGAAGAATGTTTGACCACGGATGGAACGGATGGGCACGGATAAGAGAAGATGTCTGTGCTCCTCAAATTCATCTTCATCCGTGAGATCCGTTCCATCCGTGGTCAAAATCTCCACACCCACCCGACGGTCGCAGGCAGCCACTTCATGAAACCACTCTCCCTCCTCCTCGCCCTCATCACCCCGCTCGCCGCATTCTCCCCGGTCCTCAATCTCGTGGACCCGCGCGGCGGCCAGCGCGGCACGGAGATGGAAATCCACTTCCACGGCGAGCGCCTTGAGGAAATCGCCGAGGCCCTCTTCTACGAACCCGGCCTTTCCCTATCAGCCATCGAGATCAAGGACCCGAAACACGCCATCGCGAAAATCAAGATCGCGCCCGATGCCCCGCTCGGCGAGCACTCGCTCCGCCTCCGCAGCCCCGGCGGCCTCACCGAACTCCGCTCCTTCTGGCTTGGCCAGTTCCCTAACATCCCCGAAACCGAACCCAACGCCACCTTCGACACCGCGCAGAGAATCGAACTGAACTCCACCATCAACGGCACCGCCGGCAACGAGGACGATGACTACTACGTCTGTAGTTTGAAAAAAGGCCAGCGCCTTTCCGTCGAAGTCGAGGCGATGCGGTTAGGCCGCGTCATGTTCGATTCCTACGTCGCCATTCTCGATCCGAAAAAATTCGAGCTCGTCTCCTGCGACGACACCCCGCTCCTCCGCACCGATTCCTGCGCCTCCATCATCGCCCCCGAGGACGGCGACTATCGCATCCTCGTCCACGAGGCCGCCTACGAGGGCAACGACCAGTGCCAATACCGACTCCACATCGGCACCTTCCCCCGGCCCAAGGCGGTTTACCCCACCGGCGGCAAATCCGGCGAAACCATCGAGTTCACCTTCATCGGCGATCCCTCCGGCCCGATCAAACAATCCATCACCCTCCCCGCCGAAGCCCACAACCACTTCCCCATTTTCCCCATCCAGGAAAACCTCTCCGCTCCATCACCCCACTGGATCACCGTCTCCCCGCTGGAGGCGGTTAGGGAAATTTCTCCCAACGCCGATTTCAAATCCGCCACACCCTTGCCGCCGCTGCCCCGCGCCGCCCACGGCATCCTTGATGGCGAGGCTAAAGCCGACTGGTTCAAGTTCACCGCGAAGAAGGATCAGAATCTCGTGCTCCGCGTGATCGCCCGCAGCCTCCGCTCGCCGCTCGATTCCGTGCTGTCCATCCACGGCTCCGATGGCAAGCGCATCACCTCCAACGACGACCAGGGCGCGCCCGACAGTGTCATCTCCTGGACCTGCCCCGCCGATGGCGACTACGGCCTGAAAATCCGCGACCAGCTCGACCGCACCGGCCCGGACTTCACCTATCGGATCGAGATCACCACCAAGTCCCCCGCCCTAGCAGCTACCCTGCCCGTCGTCGAGCGGGTGAACAGCCAGAAGTGGAAAACCTTCCCCGTCCCACGCGGCAACCGCTACGCCGCCGTCGTCAACATCACCCGGGAAAACATCGCCTGCGATGCCACCTTCGAGGCCGGTTCCCTGCCCGCCGGAGTCACCATGCACGCGCCGCCCATCCCTCGCTCCATCAACAATTTCCCCGTCGTCTTCGAGGCCGCACCCGACGCGCCCGTCTCCGGCAGCCTGCATCCGTTTTCCCTGAAATCCGTCGGCGAACCCGCGCTCACCGTCCAGTTGGTCGATACAATCAACCACGTCGAGGTGAACAACGAAGGCACCTATCACTCAGCTAGTTTCGATCGCATCGCCACCGCCGTCACCAACGAGGCACCGTTCAAGATCGATTTGGAAAAACCCACCGTCCCGCTCGTCCAGAACGGCACGCTCGTCCTGAAAATCCGACTCACCCGCAGCCCCGGCTACGCCGAGAAAATCAGCGTGCGCTTCCTGTGGAATCCTCCCGGCGTCACCGGCCCGGTCACCATCGACATCCCCGGCGATCAATCCGAAGCCACCTACGAGCTCAACGCCAGCGCCGACGCCGCCCCCGCCGACTGGCAGGTCTGCGTGCTCGCCGAGGCGAACACCCCGCAAGGCCCCATCCTCGTGGCCTCTGCCCTCACTCCGCTCAAGGTCGCCGAGCCCTACCTCACCATGACCCTCGATCTCACAGCAACGGAACAAGGCCGCGACTCCGCCATGTTAGGAAAAATCGAGAACAAGCACCAGTTCACCGGCCCCGCCACCGCCGAGCTCACCGGACTCCCCCACGGCGTCACCTGTCCGCCGCAAACCCTCACCCAGGACCAGAAGGAAATCACCTTCCCCCTCACCCTCGCCGCGGACGCCACCGTCGGCAAACACAACGCCGTCTTCTGCCGCATCTCCGTCCCGGAAAACGGCAGCACCATCCTCCATCAGACCGCCCTCAACAGCACCCTCCGCATCGACGCCCCCTCACCCGCCCAAGTCGCCAAAGCGGAAACGAAAGCCCCGGAGAAACCCGCCGATTCCCAAGCGAAGGCGGAGCCGGTGAAACCGCTTTCAAGACTGGAGCAGCTCCGGCAGAAGGCAAAGTGATTGCAACGTCAATGGTGCCCCACCGGCACGAATGAAAGGAAATCGAAATGAAACTGCAAAGCTTATGGCCGGTTGGCGCGCCACGGTTTCGACTTTTTGAGCAGCAGGATGATTCTTGCCAATTTCAATTACTTCCAACCATGCCTTTTAGTCCAAATGTCATAATCGTCGCTGCATCCAGGACACTTCCAAGTCGGATCGCTCCGTTGACTACATGCCGAATAGAAATTGCCATCATTTGGAAATTCTCTCTTTTGTTGTGAGAAAAACGATTCGGGATAATCGCCTGCCGAGCATATTTCCTCCATTCGACGTTTCATGGGAAGTTTGTGCACTTGGCAAATAGAGGCATCGATCACGATCCGGTTATTCTTCGATATCCGCAAAATATCGTAATCATAATGATTTTGAGTCAGCAGCTCGATCTGATATTCTTGGGAAGGATCGATCTTCGAAGCCGCCCGATCCCGCAGGATTTTTCGTTCGTGTAAGCTCACCGAATCCGTGCCGTGGTCGCGCGTGTTAACATACATTGCGTGATCCCACCCTGGCCACGCAGCCTTGATTTCTTCGCCTGACGGAGTGACAATTGACACCTTGATGCCTTCATCCCCCGGCGGGATCAACATACGGGCGTTGATTGACCGCTTGCTTTCGATAATCGGACCGGCGGCTCCGATTCCCGAGGAGTTGATGGTATCGCGGGACCTCGGTGAGTCGCCCCCTCCCGTAGCGCACGAAGCGAGTAGCGAGAGCGAAAGAGCAAATAGGAATGAGGAGAGTCGTTTCATGCATTTTTTCTGCCGAACTTTTCAAGTCGTTCAGCCATGAGATTGGGAATTCCAGTCCGTTCTAGCGAGGATTTTCTGCTTGCCAATGAGGTGGCATGCGCCGTTCCAACATCTAATATTACGCCAATACGTAATATCGAAACCGCGGTCGGTCTGCTTCAATCCCAGCATCGGTTCTGTTACCACGGCCACAACGGCGGAGGAGCATTTCGGCACAACCGCCCTCCCTACCCCGGGAAACTCCCATCCGCTGGAATCCCGTCCTCCCTCAGGCTCAGAAAAGGCATGACCCTGCTGGAGCTCACCGTCGTCATCCTGGTGCTGCTTTCGCTGATCGCCATCCTGTTCATCGGCGCCCGCTCCTGGAAACAGGGAGCCGACCGCTCCGGTTGCATCCTGAACATGCGCAAGGCACAGATGCTGGTGCTGAACTATCAGTACACCCGCGGCCTGCCGGAATATACCTCCATCAACATGTTCACCGACATCCTCGGCCCCGCCGGCACCGATCCCCGCTGCCCCGGCGGCGGCGACTACGACCACATCGGCTACATCCCGCCCTACGGCGAGCTGGTGATGTGGTGCGATCTCTCCAGCAGCCAGTCGCACGTTCCCTCGGAGTATTCGGATTGGTGAAAGGTGACTGATGTGGCACGCACAGTCCTCTGTGCGCCTCTTCCGTTGCTGCGGGACCAATCGTGGATGGAAAGACCTGTGTCGGCACTGTGCAGGCGCCGGCGAAAGAGGTGAGGTTGTCCTGCGGCGTTTTTCGGTTAGCGACGGTCGCAGACCGACGCTACGGATTGAGGAGTTGCGACCGGAACCCCGGGTCCGCCTGTAGGTGGAATGATTTGACCCTTCCGCGGTTCGCGCCACATGGTGGATCACGTAACACATGAAGATCCGAATCCCCCAGCAGGAATGAAACTCGTCACCCACCTCAGCTACTGGGATAAGGCGGGCGGTGCCGCGGTGGCCGCATGGAGGCTGCACCAGGGCATGCAACGCCTCGGAGTGGAAAGCCGGATGATCTCACGCCGCCGGATCTCGCAGGGGCCGGACGTTTCCTGCATTTCCTCCGACCTTTTCGAAGCCGCGGACGTGTTCATCCAGCGGCGCGTCAAACCGGCACAACCTCCCGGCGCCACCTTGTTTTCCTTCTCCCCGGTGACGATTCCACTCATGGAGCACCCGTGGATCGCAGCGGCGGACGTGGTTCACCTGCATCAGCTCTCGGATTTCATCAGTCCCGAGGACATCGAACAGCTCGGCGCATCCGGCAAAACGGTGTTCTGGACTTTTCACGGTCAATGGGCCTACACGGGAGGCTGTCATTACGTGGGAGGCACCCGACGGCTTCCCGAGGACTGGGAAGGCACCGCGCAGGTCGATGAGCGGCTCCACCCGCTGGTGCGGATGGAGCTGGAGCGCAAGAAACGGATTTTTTCCCGATCCAACATTCAGGTGATCGCTCCTTGTGAATGGATGGCCCGTGAGGCGGCTGCTTCCGGCGTATTCGCAGAAGAAAGGATCCACGTCGTGCCCTATGGGATCGATCTGGCGGTTTACTCCCCTGCCGCCGCGGGAACGTCTGCGGAAAATGCGCGGGAGGAGGAAGGCCGGGTGTCCCTGCTGTTCGGCTGTCAGAATCTGACGGAACGCCGCAAGGGCTATCAAGAACTGCGGGAGGCGCTCATCCTCTGCATGGCGGATCCCATTTTTGCCAAGGCAGCGCGCGAGGGTCTCATCTATTTGCGGACCTTCGGCCGGAAGCCTGCCGAGGAAATGGATCTGCCCATCCCCGTGACCCACGCCGGTGTCCTGGGCGAGGAATCGGAGGTCGTCGGACTTTTCCGGAGCTCGTCCGCATTCGTCTGCCCGACGTTGGACGACAATCTCCCGAATGTGGTGATGGAATCACTCGCCTGCGGCTGCCCGGTGGTGGGCTTCGCCACGGGTGGAGTCCCCGACATGGTGAGGCATGACCAGAACGGATTGCTCGCCCCACAGGGAGACGTCGCGGGACTGGCCCGCCGACTGAAGGATTTCTGCCTGGATGAAACGCTCAGGAGGCGTCTCCGCGATGGAGCGGCCGCCACCGATCTGACCCGCTGGTCGCTGGAAGCGCAGGCCGGTTGCATCCTCGGATTGTATGACGCCGTGCGCCCTGCTCCGGCATCCAACGGAATCCGGACCATCCCGGATGCCCCTGCGGAACTGAAGCTGAACGGCGAGATCCTGCCACAGTACGCCACCGAAATCGCAGGGGCGCTTGTTGAGGAGTGTCATTTTCTGAAATCCCCGGCAGCGCCCGGCACGGTGGCGCTGAACCAGAAGATCCAACAGGCGGAAGACCGGATCACGCGGCTGAGACAGGATTGCGACGCGAAGACCGCCAAGGCGAACCAATTCCGGAAAGAGCTGTGGGATGCAAGGGCAAAGCTGAAGCAAGCGAACCAGAGTAAAAAGGAATTGAAGGTCCAACTGAGTGTCACGAAAGAGAAAATCCGGACCCTGAAGCAGCACATCGAGAAAAACAGGTCCCTGTTCAAACGAATCTGGCGGTTCCTGCGGCGGCCGCGAAAATTCTGATAGAACGGAACCTAACCTCCTCAGAGGTTGCCTGAAACCTGGGGGTGGGGACGTGACGGCTGGAAAAGTTCCAGATAGCCGGCGGTCATGCGG
>Ga0123337_10002952_pt1 | contig 18728 bp, 17 predicted proteins | sample frozenSSSSmetaG_FD_89792 | JGI IMG/M metagenome (GOLD analysis project Ga0123337, IMG submission 89792) | Glacier valley bacterial and archeal communities from Borup Fiord, Nunavut, Canada, to study Microbial Dark Matter (Phase II) -... | ecosystem: Environmental > Aquatic > Freshwater > Ice >... | reverse complement strand
TATTACCGCAAAGATGAAAAATCTGATTGGTATGAGTTGGCTAGATATGAGGTTAACAAAGGCCCCGTTTTTGAGCCGCTTGCTTTTGAAAGCGACGAAATCAATATGCAAGTTGCATCAAATGCGGGCCGCGACACGATGGGCGTTTTCCGGTACGACCCGATCGCAAAAAAAATGGGCGAACTCATTGTCGCGCATCCACGTTTTGACATGGGGGCCGCTGCCAATGGCGGCGGAGTTCCTGGCGTGATTACTGACCAGAAGACCGACAAAATTCTGGGCTATGCAGTCGCGGCAGCCAAACCAGAGCGTGTATGGCTAGACGAAAAATACGCATCAACCCAGAGAAATCTGGATGCCGCGCTGCCGAACCGAATTAATAGTTTTCGTCGCACGCCTGGTACTAAAAAGTTGCTGGTCACTTCGTATTCGGATACCTCACCTGTGCGCTGGTACATTCATGACGAAGAAGCAAAAACGCTGGAGCAAATCGGCAGTTCGAAACCTTGGCTAGACGGAAAATTGGTCGAGCAAGGCATCATGAATTACAAAACCCGTGACGGACTTGAAATTAGCGGTTACTACTTCCTGCCTAAAGGCTACAAGCCGGGCACCAAACTCCCTACGATTGTCCATATTCACGGCGGCCCGTTTGCCCGAGCCGATAGATGGGGTGGCGGGTTCGGCTATACGGAAGGACAGTTGTTTGCGGCCAACGGCTATGCGGTGATTGTGCCGAATTTCCGCGTGACGCCGGGCTTGGGCTCCAAGGTCTATTACGCCGGCTTTGGCACAGTGGGGCGCGAAATGTCCAATGACCATGAAGATGCTTTGAAATGGGGCATTGAGCAAGGCTTTGTGGATGCGAAAAATGTCTGTATTTCGGGTGCCAGCTACGGTGGCTATGCGGCACTACAGGCTTTGGTAAATAACAACGACATGTGGAAGTGCGCCGTGGCAGGGCTCGCCGTGACGGACTACAAATATCAATTGACCACCCGCGACGGTGATACTGCCGGGAGTACCGCGGGAGTAGATTATTGGAAGTCAGTGTTGGGTGATAAAAACCTGGATTCGCAGTTAATCAAAGACATATCGCCAGTGAACAACGCAGCCAAAATAAAGCGTCCCGTTTTTCTTTACGCAGGCGAAGATGATATTCGCGTCCCGATCGCGCAAATTAGCCGTATGGCAAAAGAGCTGGAGCGTGCGGGCAATCCTGCTAAAGCGTTCGTTATTAAGGAAAAAGAAGGCCATGGATATGGCAAGCTTGAAAATACAGTGGATCTCTACACGCAAATGCTCGCGTTTTTAAAGGATCAATTCGGTAAGTAGATTACAGCGGCTTGGCTATTCGGCTAAGTCCGCTAACGTCAGTAACGTAAAAAATCCGCCAGGTGGAGGGTTTTTTACGTCGCTGTCATTACCGTAGCGTTTCTAATTCAATAAGGTTTTTTCCATGAACTTGATTTGCGCATAGAACAAAAAATCCTGATTTGTTTTTTTCGCAAAGCCATGACCCTCATCATTTGCCATCAAAAACCAGACCGGCACATTCTGCATCTTCACTTTTTCGACAATCTGTAGTGCTTCCGTATACGGTACGCGCGGATCATTTTTGCCTTGCACCACAAACAAGGGTTTATTGATTTTTGCGGCGTTGTTGAGAGGTGAAATCCGCTCCAGAAATTTCTTCATCTCAGGATCGCGCTCATCACCATATTCCACGCGGCGCAAATCGCGACGATAGCTTTCTGTATTAGCCAGGAATGTGACGAAATTTGAAATGCCAACCACATCAATGGTGCCTGCAATGCGATCTGGGTAATGGGTGGCCACGGCCAGTGCCATGTAGCCGCCATAGCTACCGCCGGTGACCAATACTTTATTTGGGTCGAGGTCAGGCTGATCCTTTATCCATTCAAATAATGCGCCAATATCCTTCACCGAGTCTTCGCGCTTGTTGCCGTTATCCATCGCCAGAAATGTTTTGCCAAATCCTGATGAGCCGCGCACATTGGGATAAATAATTGCGATGCCGAGCTCATTCACCATATAGTTATTTCGGGCAATAAACCCGGGCCGCGCCTGGCCCTCCGGTCCGCCGTGGATGTTGATAATGACGGGTCGTTTGCCCTGAAAATTCCTTGCATCCGGCTGGTAGACAAAGCCGGATATTTTCACGCCGTCAAACGATTTCCACTGCACTAGACGGGGCTCTACAAACTCCAGTGGATTTAAATTGGCGCTCGACCCGTTTGTCCAGCGGGTGACTTTTGGGGCAACAATATTCATCGAATAAACTTCGCCCGGCGAGCGTGCAGAGGTAAGGTTAAACGCCAGTTCTGCGCTGACTTTCTTGACATCTGGCACTGGCAAATCGTCACTATCCTCGCTACCGCCTTTCCAGCGTAATCCCGATATTTCGCCGGGCAGCAAGGCTGGGCGTGGTAGCTCCTTGTCAGTTTTTAATTCCAGAAAACGCAGCACTGAAGCCCCGTCTTCATTGGTAGTGAAAGCAATTCGGTTGGCTCGGTTTGAAATGCTGAAGTCATCGACGTCATGTTTAAGGTGTGCTGTCAGAACTCGTTCTTTCCCGCTTTGAATGTCGATGTACACCAAACGCCGATATTCGCTATCGCGATCAGAGACGGTATAAATACCTTTGCCGTCGCTCGCAAATCGCGGCTCGCCGTACGCCACCGTGACGGCAATGGCACCGTTGGTTTTGACTGCTGCTGCTGGGGGCGCTGGCGTAATACGTGTCTGCCTGCCCGTCGCGATATCTATCATCCACAAATGCGACTCACTGGCCGATATATATTCAAGATAGGCCAGAGATTTTCCATCAGGCGAGAACCGAAACGATGAAAAGCCACCGCCATCAAAGCTTGCGATGACTTTTGCCGTGTCAGGCTTGAGTGGGTCGGCGATGTAAAGCTTAGTGGTGGCCTTGCGTGCAGCGGATTCCTGAAGCGATTGTGCTTTATCTTTGCGATCAACCGATGCGGTGGTGAACACGATGCGGTCGCCGCTGCGGTTCCACGCCGGGCTGCTGGCACGCTCCGATTCAGGCGACACCGGTATAACTATTCTTGACGCTAAGTCCAGCCGGTAAATCCGAAAAATTTCATTACCGTCCGTTGCCCGCGTGAACAGCAGATATTCGCCGTTGGTGGGCTGAAAAGTGGCGTTGCTGACGGCGTCTGCAAAATCGGTAAGTGGCTCTGGCTTGGCGCCCGGCGCTTTGACTAGATGTAGCTGGTTGCTGTTGTTCAGGCGCATCCGCACCAGAATGCTGCCGTCTTGAGGATGCCACGCGATCATTGATGACGGCTTGAACTGGGTATAGGCTTCCACTTTTTTGGTGAGCGCCTCGGTTATTGGCGGGATATTTTCGATAACCAGATTTGAGGCCGGCGTAACAAATTGGCCGTAGGCGAGGCCGCTACCAATAGAAAGAATTCCGGCTGCCGCTAATCCCAACAAAGCATTTCTTTTCATATCAAACTCCCCAATAATCAAACGTTATTTTGCATCCCCGGCTGTGCTGCCTTTAGCGTTGTTTTTAGCAACGCCTTTAATGATGGGTCGCGCAGGATTGGTAATCCATTCGCTCCATGAACCCGGATAAAGCTTTGAACCGTTCAGACCTGCATACTCCATTGCAAAAATATTTGCACACGCCGTTACGCCCGAGCCACATTGATGAACGACCTCAACTGCGTGCCGTGCATTCATTATTGAAGCGAACGCGGTATTAATTTCTGCCGGCGATCGCATCGTCAGATCAGCGTTTAAATTTTCTTTATAAAATCTGTTTTTGGCACCTGCAATATGCCCCGCCACCGGATCAATGGGCTCAATATCACCCCGATAACGCTCTGGCGCTCGTGCATCAATCAATGTGGTTGCAGCAATCTTCAGGCCCGCCTCGACTTCGTCTGCATTCAACACCATTAGCGGATTAGCATGCCCGCGAAGCGCTGCGGGTTTGGGCACTGGTACAGCACGTGACAGCGCATGGCCATCGGCAATCCATTTTGGAATGCCGCCATCAAGTAATGAGGCCTGAGTCAAACCGATCCATCGCGAGAGCCACCAAAGCCGCGATGCAAACTGCCCGCCGACATCGTCATAGGCCACAATCTGTGTCGTGTTGGATACGCCATTACGCGCTAAAAATGCGGTGAACGCCGCAGGTGAGGGCAATGGATGACGGCCATTGCTGCCAGATTTCTCGCCTGATAAATCCGTATCCAGATTTGCAAAAATCGCGCCGGGAATATGTCCTTCGCGATATAAGCGCTCGCCTTTACCGAGGTCGAACAGATCGTGTCGGCAATCGAAAATAACACAATGGGTATCGCCAATTTTTGCGGTTAATTCGGTCGTAGAAATAAGCATCTTGAGTTTTGCAATCAAAGTTAATGATCTCGCTAATCTGCGTTGGTAGAAGTTTTCGCTAGCTTGGTTTGAATTTTCTTATTTTTTACGGTCCCATCTTTTGTAAGGCAATCCGCACGCTTCGCCAGTAATCCACTGGCCACAATAATCGCCATGCCGACCCACGCAATTGGCGGTAAAAGTTCGTTGAATATAAAAATGCCTGCGAGTGAGGCAAAGATCACCGTTGAATACGCGAATGCACCGACCACGAGCGTGTTGCCGCGATGGTAGGCGCGCGTCATCGCCAGCTGTGCCGCGGTCGCGGCAATTCCAAGGCCCAGTAAATACGGGATGTTTGGAGCATTTATAGCTTGAAACGACCCTGTAGCGAGGGTTTGAAAAATCGCTGAGCCGATCGTGCCGGCTACCGCAAAATAAAACACCACTCGCCATTCTGGCTCGCCGGCATCGCCCAGTTTTTTCACATTCAAATACGCGCACGCCGCGAAAAAACCGGATGCGAGACCAATGAAGCCTGCGTATGCATTTTCACCCTCAAAAGTCGGTCGCAGCAGTAGTGCTACGCCAATAAACCCGAGCGCAATAGCGAATACCAAACGCCGACTCAGTTTTTCTTTTAGTAAGACGTGGGAGAGAATGGTCAGAAAAATCGGGGAGGTGTAATTGAGCATAATCGCAGTCGCGAGCGGAAGTTTGGTCATGGCGTAAAAGTAGCCGATGAGTGAAACAGTGCCGGTGGTTCCGCGCCAAAAATGGCCGCGCCAGAATGGAGTGAGCACCGATGAACGCTTCCATAAAATGAACCCGCCGACAATGACCAGTCCAGCCAGTGACCGATATAGCGACAGCTCAGCACCGCTGAATTTTGTACCCAGTAGCTTGGCGAAGGTGCCCATGGTCGCGAACAGTGCGCCCGCAATTAGCATCCATGACGAGGTCATGCCGTCATCTTCGGGCTGCTGCCGTTATTGCCGCCTTCATTGCCATCACCACTACGGCCGGCGTCAGCGTAATGGTCGAGTTGATCTTCAACACTCGCGCATCTGCGATTGAATAAATTCATGGAAATGCACGAGGCCATCTTCCATTGGGCTTTGATAGGGCCCTTGCTCGTCGCGACCCTCGCGCCATAAAAGCTTGCGGCCATCGTTCATCCGCTGGCAAATTTCTTCATCCTCAACCGCGGTTTCGTTATACGCTTGCTGGTGCGCGGCGATAAATTCCGGCTCGAAATGTTGAATCTCATCCGGATAATAAAATTCAACCACATTACTGCATGCGCCCACCCCGCGCGGCACGATGGTCGATACCACCAGCACATGTGGATACCATTCGACCATCACGTTGGGGTAATAGGTAAGCCAAATCGCACCCTGTGGCGGCACTTCGCCACCGCGAAAATTCATCACCGAATCATGCCATTGCTTATAAATGGGTGAGCCGGGTTTTTGCAACGCTTTGTGTATGCCCACGGTCTGCACGCTATACCAATTGCCAAATTCCCAATTCAAGTTTTCGCAGTCTACAAACTGGCCGAGCCCGGGATGAAACGGGCCGACGTGGTAATCCTCCAAATACACTTCTATAAACGTTTTCCAGTTGAAGTTATATTCGGTAACTTCAATTCTGTTAAGCATGTAGCCATCGAAATCTAAATCTTTTGCGCAGCCCAGCTTGCCTAAATCGCCCGCAATATCGCGCTGGCCCTGAAACAGCATGCCTTTCCAGTTTTGCAATTTCTTCCGCGGCAGGTCGAGGCACGGCTGCTCGGCAAAATAGGGTGCGCCCAATAATTTGCCTTCGCCGTCATATGTCCAGCGGTGCAGCGGACACACGATATTGCCGCTCGGCAGCGTACCTGCACCGCGCAGCATCACCGCTTGGCGATGACGGCATACATTTGATACCAAGTCGATTTGATCAGCATTATTCACCAGTGACCATGCGCCATCGGTGATTTCGAGCACACGATAGTCATTTTCGTTCGGCACCATCAACGAATGACCGACGTAGCCGGGCCCTCGCTTGAAGAAAACTTCGAGCTCACGCTGGTAGATAGCAGGATCAAAATACCAGCTCAAGGGGAGCTGGGTTGCAACGGGTTTTAATTCCCGGTGCCCTAACAATATGGACATAGTCCTTACCTCCAATTTCTCGCATTAATTACAGCGAGATAACCAAAGTAAAAACAACACCCGGGCGATCGAGAAAACTAGCTTTTAACTCCGCTTGCTCCGTCCCGCAAAAATGTGTCGAAAAAACTCGGTCGACACGGGAAATGGAGTCGCGATTCTGCCTTAGAGGGGGCAAAAAGGCAAGCAAGCACGATCCAAAACAAATTAAAGATAGTCAAAAAGCTCAGGTTTCCGTTGTTTTGCATCCGCAGCACAGCTCGGGCACCGTATCCAACGTTCTTCAGCAATGGACTCACAATGCGTGATTCGGTTATGATTTCAGATTGTTTTTTGTAAGCTCTTTGCAACACCTTTGGGAACAATCATGGCTAAAGCACTACTTGTAACCCCCCCTAAAAACTTCGAAGCTGCGATGGCCGAGCTCGATCTGCTGGTTGATAAAATGGAAAGTGGACAATTGCCATTGGAAGAGTCGCTCAGCGCCTACCAACGTGGTGCGGAATTGATCAAATATTGCGACAAGGTATTGAGTGACGCCCAGCAGCGCATTCAGGTACTTGACGGTGGCTCAAACGGCTCAGGTGGTGCCCTAAAAGATTTCCATCAAGATGCAGAATCTTGATTTCACTAGATAAAAAAATGAATGATTTTCAAGACTGGTCGCGGCAAGTCGCGATGGACATGGAGCGTACGCTCGGGGATTTACTGCCGTCGCCGGATATTCAGCCACAGCGACTTCATGCGGCCATGCGCTACTCCTCAATGAGCGGCGGTAAGCGTGTGCGGCCGATGCTGGCGTTTGCAGCAGGTCTGGTCACAGAGGCGGATCCGGCGCGGGTGAAGGCGGTTTCTGCCGCGGTCGAATTTATCCATGCCTATTCGCTTATTCACGACGATTTGCCCTGCATGGACGATGATAACTTGCGTCGCGGACGTCCGACTTGTCACATTGAATTTGACGAAGCGACTGCGCTGCTGGCCGGAGACGCCCTGCAGGCATTGGCGTTTGAGATAGTAAGCACACATAAATTGGCTGATTCAGCTGAAACACAGCTTTTGATGATCCAGCATTTCACCAAAGCCTGCGGATCGCATGGCATGGCGGGCGGTCAGGCGATCGATTTGGCTAATGTGAACAAAACAATCACGCTGCCGGAGCTCGAATATATGCACATTCTGAAAACCGGCGCATTGATTCGCGCGTCTGTACAGTTGGGCGCATTGTGCGGACGTGCATTACAGCCAGATGAAATGAAACATCTCGACCGCTATGCCAAGTGCGTGGGCTTGGCTTTTCAGGTAGTGGACGATATTCTCGATTGCGAGTCTAATACTGAGACGTTAGGCAAAACTGCGGGTAAAGATCAACACGCAAACAAACCAACGTATGTGAGTTTGATGGGTTTGGCACCGGCCAAGCGTTTCGCCGGCGAGTTGCTGACGGATTCGCATGCGGCGGTTGAAAGTTTCGGTAAGCGTGCTACTCGTCTTCGCCAACTTGCCGAATTTATCGTACGACGCGATTACTAGATTCAGGCTAAATTCAAGCAAAGGTTTGCTGTATTTTTTGTGACAATGGTGAAGCAGAAAAAACTAAATTTATGACCACAACGACAAAATATCCGTTTCTTGATCCCATTTCGGATCCAGCCGACCTCCGCAAACTGGATCGCCGCGATTTGCCAGCGCTTGCGGTTGAGCTGCGCGAATTCATCGTTGATTCTGTCTCGGCTACCGGCGGCCATTTCTCGTCCAATTTAGGCACGGTCGAACTCACGATTGCGCTGCACTATGTATTCAATACACCTGAAGACCGGCTGGTGTGGGATGTGGGCCATCAAACCTACGGTCATAAAATTTTGACTGGTCGCAAAGCCGGTATGCCGAAACTACGCCAGAAAGGGGGTATCGCCGGCTTCCCGCGCCGCGAAGAGAGTCCATACGATACCTTCGGCACCGCACATTCCTCCACTTCGATTTCAGCCGCACTTGGCATGGCCGTGGCGTCGCGTTTGTCCGGTACTAATCGTAAATCAGTCGCCATCATTGGTGACGGCGCGATCACCGGCGGCATGGCGTTTGAGGCCATGAATAACGTGGGTCGCGAGGACGTTATCGTGATTTTGAACGACAATGATATGTCGATTTCCGAATCTATCGGCGCGCTGAATAATTATTTTGCGAAGCTGATGTCAGGTCGTTTTTATGCGAATACCAAAAAAACTGCCGAGCGGATTTTGTCCGCCACGCCAACGTTTAAAGAAATCGCCAAACGCGTCGAAGAGCACGCCAAAGGCATGATTTCGCCCTCGACCATGTTTGAGGAATTCGGTTTCAATTACGTGGGCCCGATTGACGGGCATAACGTCGATGTATTGGTAGAAACGTTGAGCAATATCAAGAAGCTAGGCGGCCCGCAGTTTTTACACGTGGTCACGAAAAAAGGCCAAGGCTACAAGCTGGCAGAAGATGATCCGATCCAGTATCACGCCGCATCAGGCCGATTTGACCCCAAGGTTGGGTTTGTCAAAACTGTATCGTTGCCTGACGTAAAGCCCAAGCTCAGCTACACGCAAATTTTCGGTGATTGGCTGTGCGATATGGCGCGCGTCGATAAGCGCTTGGTTGGCATTACACCGGCGATGCGCGAAGGCTCCGGGCTGGTTAAATTTTCGCAGGAATTTTCGGGCCGCTATTTTGATGTGGCAATTGCCGAGCAGCACGCGGTCACGTTCGCAGCAGGCTTGGCGGCGGATGGCATGAAACCCGTATTGGCAATTTATTCCACCTTCATGCAGCGTGGTTACGACCAGCTGATTCACGACGTCGCGTTGCAAAATTTGCCGGTGGTGTTCGCGTTGGATCGCGGCGGTTTGGTCGGTGCCGATGGGCCGACCCATCATGGCGCATTTGATATGTCGTTCATGCGTTGCATCCCGAATATGACTGTGATGGCCGCGTCAAACGAAGATGAATGTCGGCAGATGTTGTACACCGCGTTCACGCTGGATTCTCCTTCGGCGGTACGCTATCCGCGCGGCAACGGACCAGGTGTCGCCATCCAGAGCGAGATGACTGCCTTGCCGTTGGGTAAGGGTGTCACCGTTCGAGAAATCAAGGGTTTTGCGCCCAAGCGTGTCGCCATTTTGGCTTTTGGCTCGATGGTCAAACCGGCCACCGACGCGGGTGATGAATTGAACGCAGCGGTCGCCAATATGCGCTTCGTCAAGCCGATTGATGAAGCGCTTATTTTCAAGTTCGCCACCACGCATGACTACTTGGTGACCATTGAGGAAAACGTGGTCATGGGCGGTGCCGGTAGTGCCGTGCTGGAGTCACTTGAGGCGCAAGGCCTTAATATTCCCGTCTTGCAGCTGGGCTTGCCCGACGCCTTTGTCGAACACGGCGACCCTGCTGTGCTGCTCGCCGATTGCGGTCTCAACAAAGACGGCATTGTTAAATCGGTGCAGTCGTGGTTGTTACAAAAAGCTGAAACGCGGTTTTCGCAAAAAACCGCAAGTTAGTCGTTGTTGCGGAACGCCGAGACCATTCAATACAAATAAATACGAATTTTTACGCTTCAATGCCACCGTACCGATCGTATATTCCACTTTATTGGCGCACTTGGAGTTTTGCTATCGCCCTCTACGTCGGCAGCACTTTTTTTGTCGGCTCGGCGACGAGGTTCCTAAGTGCCTTTGCGTTCACCACGTTCGTGGGTGCGGTATATGTTTTTGCGTTTGAATTTAACCGCCTGAAAGTCTTTTTGAACAAATCGTTTCCACAAATCAGCGCGGCATTCCCCAAAACTTTCGCGTTCTCATTCTTCACTTTTTTCCACCCGTTTTTATGGCGTGAAGTGCTGTTGCCCAGCGCGTCGGATGGAAAACCATACGCAGAAGCGTATTCCATCTTTCGTTCCGCCTACTTTTGCTCGGCCATTATTCTCGCGGTGCCTTTTATACTCAATCTAGCGTTCCTGTGGACGCGTCGCGTCTGACCTCGCGAAAATACAGGCCAAGATTTTTTAAAACCTTTGCCTAGGGGCGGCTTGACAAGAAGTTTTACTTATAAACGGTCGCCAATGCTGGGGTTCGCCGGTGAATTTATGTTCCCATTCAGCGATTTGTCCACATCGCCAAGATTAGTTTACGATTGAGTCCTTAGACAGAATTTGCCTGCCTGCTTTTGATCCCGAATTTTTAATTTCACGAAAGATTTTGAACATGAACAAACTCTCCGCCCTTGTTTCAATAGCACTTATTGCGGTCGCCGCCCCTGCCTTTGCGCAAGACAGCAAGCCTGCACCCGCCCCCATGCCGGCACTGGCGGCTTCAGCAACTGCAGCAGCGCCTGTGGCGCCCGCGTTGAAGCCGATCAACGTGCCCAAGCACAACTGCGTTAAACCAGAAGTCCCCGGCAAGCCCAAGACCAATGATGAGCTAAAAGAACTCAACGCGGCGCTCGCCACCTACCGCGATTGCCTGACGGCCTATTCGACCGAAATGCGCCGCGCCGCCGACGCGCATATCGAGGCGGGCAATGTATCGGTTGAGGAATACAACGCCTTTATTAAAGTAGTGATGGAGAAAACCAAGTAGCCAGAAATCCTCCCGCACTCAACACAAAAAAGCCGCGCGAATTTTCGTGCGGCTTTTTAATTGGTAGGCGCTCATTTCTATCGATTTGCATTCACACTAGCATCACTTAGTTTTCGCAAAACTATATTCAAACCGATAGTTGTGTTTTCCCTCCGCGATATCAATCGCCATAAAGCCTGCAATCCCCGCAAGCTCGCCGGTTCCCGAATCCGGCACCACCGTTAATGTCAGCGTGGGCGCGCCGCGATGCATAGTGCCGCTGTGTTGCAACACAAAACTGCCCTGGCGTCCTTCCAGCTTGCCGGTCACCACTTCCATCGCTACGTACCCTGCCGAGCCCTCCACGGCAGTTCGCATCGCCAGCATTTGCCCATTGCTGGTCGCATCCAGCCCGCCGTAAAAACGTTTGTCCAATAACATTCGGCTAATCGATTCACCACCCGCAGGTTCGGCCGCCTGCGCAATCAGTTTTACGTCGAATGGACCTTCGGCAATTTGTGACATGGGCTTCGCTCCGTCGGCGGATGTTTTGGATATATTTGTTGGTGTTAGTGTTGTTGCTGGAGCAGCAGTGCCGATGGTCGACATAACCACAAACATGGTCGCCAACAATCGCACTAAACACCCTGCGCTCATATGCGGTGACTCTTGCCGATCGTTGTTCTGGGCTTCGTGGTGATGCCAACTGTGCGCTGAATAAACTGCGTCATCATGTTTCATTACAGACATTTATTTGTATTGATCTATCCACAGCTCAACGGACGAGCTCCAAAACCGTCCAGATGGTGGCCACTGCCGTAGTAACATTTGGCGCTTCACTCTGAATTATCTAGCGCCCGAATGTAGCACAAGCTGAAAGTAGCGCGGTGACACGCGAAGAAAATGCATGAAAACTTTATTTGCTCAATAACAGGTGAACGCGCCACCGCGCAGCGCGCGAGTTGATTGCGATTCACTGCAGCGCTTACTTAACGACGCTTTTATCTTGTCCAAATAAAATGCGCCGCGATTCTTCATCATTCACGCTTGGCCTGGCGTCGGGATTGACCAGTTTCGATTTTGCATACGCGCGCGCGGTCGCTGGCCGTGCTTTGATGGTCGCATGCCAGCGCGCCAGATGCGGAAAATCGTCAGCGTTTTGGCTCTGCCGTTCCCATAAAATCCACGGATAACTCGCCATATCGGCAATTGTATATTGGTTGCCGCAAATGAATTTACGATCTGCCAGGCGCTTGTTCAATACGCCATACAAGCGCGAGGTTTCTTTTACATATCGATCAATAGCATAGGGTATTTTTTCCGGTGCATATTGGCTGAAATGATGATTCTGACCCAGCATCGGCCCCAGCCCGCCCATCTGCCAGAACAGCCATTCCGTACATTCCACCTGGCCACGTAATGTTTTCGGAATGAACTTGCCGGTCTTGCCTGCGAGGTATAGCAAAATTGCGCCAGATTCAAAAACGCTGATCGGCTTTTTACCGTCCGTTGGTGTGTGGTCAATGATCGCAGGCATACGATTGTTTGGCGAAAATTTCAGAAACTCCGGTTTGAATTGATCGCCTTTGCCGATGTTTACGCCATGCAAGACGTAAGGCATCTTTGCCTCTTCCAGAAACATCGTAATCTTGTGGCCATTGGGCGTGGACCAGTAGTAGAGATCAATCATGGATTTCCTTCTTAAAGTTTATTTACCATACGCATTCACACCGGCGCGTGCGTACTGATCGGGCCACATCGCTTTCGAGTCCGCGCCCAATTCCTGCGCAGCATGGATCGGCCAATACGGGTCGCGCAACAACGCACGCGCCAAGAATACACAATCGGCATCGCCATCGCCGATGATTTGATCGGCTTGCACGGGTTCTGTAATCAAGCCTACAGCGCCGGTGGGTATATCTGCGCCGTGCCGAATGTCGCGTGAAAACTGCACTTGATAGCCGGGGCGAATCGTCATCTTCGCATCATATGCATTGCCGCCTGATGACACGTCAATCAAATCGATACCGATTTTTTTTGCGTGCCTGGCGAATTCAATCGACTGCGCTACATCCCAGCCGCCGTCTTTCCAATCACTCGCTGAAATGCGCAAAAATACCGGCCATTCCTCAGGCCAGGTCTCGCGAACAGCCGCGCACAATTCCAATGGAAAACGCATGCGGTTTTCCAGCGAGCCGCCGTATTCATCCGTGCGCAAATTTGACAATGGTGACAAAAACTCATGGGCCAAATAGCCGTGTGCGGCATGAATCTCCGGCACTTCAAAACCTGCGGTGAGCGAGCGTTTGGCGGCGGCTACAAATGCATCCACCGTAGCGTGAATATCGGCGACGGTCATCTCGTGCGGCTGCGGATAGCTATTCGAAAACGCGACCGTCGATGGCCCAATCACTGGCCAGCCGCCTTCACCTTCAGCAACTTTGCCGTGCCCGCGCCACGGTGAAAAAGTAGACGCTTTGCGCCCCGCGTGGGCCAGCTGAATGCTCGGTACCGCGCCCTGCGCCTTGATAAACGCCGCAATCGGTGCCCATGCCTTGGCCTGCGCCTCGTTCCAAATACCCGCATCTTCTGGCGAAATGCGCCCCTCGGGTGTTACCGATGCCGCCTCGGTCATCACCAGCGCCGCGCCGCCCACCGCGCGCGAACCCAGATGCACCATATGCCACTCATTCGGGATGCCATCCACACAACTGTACTGACACATGGGTGATACAAAAATGCGATTCTTAAAAGTGATGTTGCGCAGCGAGAAGGGCGAGAACAGCGAAGACATGGTGAAGTAACTTTCGCAAAAAATTCAAGTTTGAAGTTTAGTCCGCCAATGCTGGAAAATACGTTGACAAAGTACAAAGCAAACGCGATAAAAACTAAACACAAATGTGATGAAAATTAAGCACTCTCTGGAAATTCTGGCCGGTCCGCGCGCGATCAAACATATTCGTGCGCACGGTCTGCGCGCCGCGGATATTGATATCGTTCCCGGTGCCGCGGGCGGCCCCAAAGGCTTGGGACTTGCCAAGTTGGATGAATGGCTATTTGCTGATTTTTTGCCGCAAGGTTTCAGTGTGCGTAAGAATCCGATTCAACTTATCGGTGCCTCGATTGGCGCGTGGCGGTTTGCGTCGGTTTGCCGCGGTGTGGAAAATGGAAAATTTTCAGCCGATGAAACGCGCAAGGCCTTGGCGCTTTTTGCCAAAACTTATAGCGAAACCCGATATGGAAAAATCGTGACGGCCACGACCATTACGGCGGATGCGCGCAAATTAATTGACTTGTTATTCGACGGCCATGTTGCCGATGCGCTCTCGCATCCGCACTATCGCCTCAACGTATTAGCGGTCCGTGGCAAAGGTATTCTCGCCCGCGAGCAACGTGGTCGCACCCATGCCGGCTATATGCTGGCCGCGCTTGCGAATGCGGCCGGGCGCAAACACCTGCGACATTTTTTGGATCGCACATGGTTTTGCCCAGAATTTGAAACTGGCTGGGCGGCGGGCGTTTCAGAGCAAAATAGGCTGAAAATGCCCGCCAATAGTGGCGATTCAGGAATGGAACCCTTTTTCAAGTCGCTCAAAAATGACCCTTTCAAAACCGAATACGCCACCCTCACCGAAAACAATTTCCGCGACGTGCTCATTGCCACCGGCTCTATTCCGCTCGTGCTCGAAGGCGTTTCAGGTATCGAGGGCGCATCAGACGGCACCTATTGGGACGGCGGCTTGATCGACTATCACCTGCACCTGCCCTACGCGCATACGAATGGGCTCGTGCTCTATCCACATTTCACCGACAAAATTATCCCCGGCTGGCTCGACAAAATGTTGCCGTGGCGAAAAGCGTCCGGTGACTCACTCGATAACGTCGTCCTCATCTGCCCCAGCCAAGAATATCTAGCGCAATTACCGCTGAAAAAACTCCCCGACCGCAACGATTTCAAACGCTTCGCCAACGACTACGATGGACGGCTCAAATATTGGCGCTTGGCGATGGCGGAGAGCGCGCGATTGCGAGATGAATTGGCGGGCTTGATTGAGGGCGGGGGGATTGTGGAGAGGCTGAGGCCCATCTAGGGTCAGTTTGACAGTGCTGACAATTACAACCATAATGGTTGCATTCTGGTTAGGAGGCAATATGCCCACCACGCTCACGCTGAAAAATATCCCCGACGCTGTTTATGATCGCCTCAAAGCGTCTGCAGAGATTCATCGACGCAGCATGAACAACGAAGCAATCGTCTGCCTCGAAACGGTGCTCGTGCCCACACAAGTTAGCTCCGCTGAACGCCTGACGCGCATCCGCGCTGTTCGCGGTGCCGTCGGTACCAAAAAGCTCGACCATCGCCTTGTCGATAAATTCAAGCGCGATGGTCGCCCTTGATCGTAGCGGATACGAATGTTTTAGCCTACCTTTTCATTCAAGGCGTTCACACGCCATCGGCTGAAGCGCTGCTAGTCAAAGAGCCGCAATGGGTCGCACCCACTCTTTGGCGTAGTGAATTCAGAAACATCCTCGCGGGCTACATGCGGCGCGGTGATATTTCGTTTGACGGCGCCTACAAAATACTGCGAGAGGCCGAATCGTTATTGGCGGGCAATGAGTACGAAACTGATTCGCTACAAGTGCTCGAACTCGTTCGCGATAGTGAATGCACTGCTTACGACTGTGAGTTTATCGCTGTTGCGATGAAGCTTGAGGCGAAACTTGTTACGGCGGATAAAGCGTTGTTGAAGGCGTTTTCGGCCGTGGCTGTACGGTTTAGCTCGCCTTAGTTTGCTTAACACTCGACTATGGGCTTCATTACTTTCTGGCTTTAAATACCCTGATAAGAGAAGGCGTATTTTCATTAACCACGCTTGTTCCGCTGCACATATCCGACGCGATAAATTGGCCCGCTATCTTTAAGCTGTTTTTACGCGCGACAACGATGTGGGAAGAGCCAATATTCCATCGAATTCCTGTGCAGTAGCAGCTGTCTTCGGCGAGGACGGTGGCAGTATCTTCAGCGTATCCCCGCAAATTTCCTGTGACGTGAAAAATCACTACTTTTCCCCCACAATGGGGTTGTTCACCCGTCCGATCTTGACATAGCGATTTTGATTTATAGGCACTATCCTGCACCGAGGTAACTGTGCCTACAAATGCGACCTCTGCATTTTTTACAATTTCTTGCACCGTTTGTGGCGTGCACATAAGCGCATGTGCCGTGTTTACAGAGGCAAAGCTAATCAATATGAAAAGTGCATATTTTTCAGAGATAGTCATGATTTAACTTTTGTTGGCTAAATTTGTTGAATATCCTGAGCGGGCTAAATTTAAATTGTATTCATCAGTTGCTCAAGCCGCCTCCGCATGCAATCGCACGCCCAATGCTGTCGCCACTTTTAAAACCGTCGCAAAACTCGGATTCCCATTCTCACTCAGTGCCTTGTACAAACTTTCTCGGCTCAGGCCAGCATCTCGTGCAACTTGCGACATGCCCTTGGCGCGCGCTATATCACCCAAGACTCGCGCGATGCCTGCTTCATCATCAGGTGCGTCGGTGAGCCACGCATCAAGGTAAGCGGCCATTTCTGCCGGTGTGCGCAATTGTTCTGCGACATCGTAGGCGATGGTTTTGGTTTTGGTAACAATTTCGGCTGATGTTTTTGGCATGTTGAATGACTCCGAAAGATTTTTGGCAAGTGCAATCGCGGTTTTTATATCTTGCTGTTGAGAAGATTTATTGCCGTCGGCCAATAACAAAATTACCTCGCTATTTCGTTCGGTGTAATAAAACACGATAACCTGAGCCGATGTCGATTTTCAGCTCGGCTATACCGTCAGTCAAATTCCGATGTTGCCCAGGATTGTCATGCATAAGGCGATCCACTCGCGCTTATATGCGAGCGCGCACCGCACGATCTCTCAGACCGTTAATCCAGTCCTTGTAGATTTCGGTAATTATTAGCCGCATTTCTAGACTGTATCCTATGGGCGACACTTGTCAATTGCGAAAAAAATACCAGAACAACATACTGCCAAGGCCCAATGCTGGCGGGGCGTTCCAAGGCAAGTGGCTCAAGATGCCCGCCAATATTGGCTCTGCGGCCATACTCATTCAGGGACGACGCCGATCCGCGTTATCGGGTAAAGATTAAATTGCTCATCCCATGATGAATGTCGACGCGCAAAAAAGGTCAATCGCGCAGCAGGGCTTTTGGCAAAGTTGGCATCAGTCGCCAGTTTGTTTTTGAACGCCGCCGCCAGCGCGGGATCGGCGCCAAGTTGCTCACGCGCGACTTCTTCGGCAACGTAATCTTCCATGTATTCCTTGCGCTCGAACGCGTTGTTAAATTCACCCCAGGCGAGCAGCGAATCAGGCGCGAGCGGCTCAAATAGCGACATTACCAGCACCGATTTCGCCTGCGCAATCGGCACAAATAAACTGCCGACTTTCACCTCGCGATTCTCAGTTTTCCACGTGCCTTGCACGCTCAAGCGCTGATGGCTTTCAAACGAATCCTTGGCAAGTTTTGCATCATCTGCGCGAAAAGTTTCCAACGCAGCATTTACGATCGGCTCTGTCAATGTGCGAAACGCAATACCGTGATGAGCCAATTTTGCAGCGACCACAGCGGCATGTGCAGCCGGCACGATATAACCGCCTTTGGGCGCGATGATTAAAAGATCGGGCTGGATGTCATCGCGTAACGCGAGCTTCCAGATTTGCGGTTTTTTCTCATCGTAACGTGTCATCAAGGCACCCGAAACATCCGACATCGTGCGGGTATATTCGTAACCTTTAAAATCGATGATGCGCGTTTTTTCAGTGGTCTTGTAAGTCAGCACAACAGCTTTGCCTGCGACCCGTGCCGCACGCGCATCGGCTGACTTTGCGGCCTTAAGCCAGCCATCGCCATGTGCTGCGATTTGCGAAAGTATTGACACCACCGTATTGCGCGTAATGCGCACACGCGTTGGGTAATCTTTCCATGAATGCGTTTCCACCAACACGGCGATGCGATTGCGCGTCAGGAAATATCCCGTGGAAAAGCGCGGCGACGCGACGCCATCCGTGAATCCTGATGCCGGGTCATCATCGACCACAAACGAAGGATAGAACGGCAGCGGCAGCGAGCCCTGTGCGGCCAGATCGCTGATCACCGCATCTCGTAGCGCCCTGCCCGAATTACGCAGTTCTACATCCCCACCATGCGCGGGCTCAGCGGTAATGGAAATATCATGCTCGAACTGCGCGCCATCGGTCACATGCAAATCGATAGTGGCGAGCGGATCCCATGCATTCACCAGTCGCAGCATCGCCTGCATTTCGGGCGCATCGGCTTTGACGTAGTCGCGATTCAGGTCGAAATTTTGCGCCGTCGTACGCCAACCCATTTCCACCGGCCCGCGCTGATTCGGACGATTCCATTGACCAAATCGCTCGTGACCATCGATATTAAAAACAGGCACAAAAATTAGCACCTGTTTATCCAGCGCGCCCGCCGCTGCCTTATTTTCCAAGGTTTCACGCAACGCTAAAAATCCTGCATCCTTACCGTCAATCTCACCCGCGTGAATGCCGCCTTGCACCAACAATACC
>Ga0123337_10002948_pt1 | contig 18762 bp, 15 predicted proteins | sample frozenSSSSmetaG_FD_89792 | JGI IMG/M metagenome (GOLD analysis project Ga0123337, IMG submission 89792) | Glacier valley bacterial and archeal communities from Borup Fiord, Nunavut, Canada, to study Microbial Dark Matter (Phase II) -... | ecosystem: Environmental > Aquatic > Freshwater > Ice >... | reverse complement strand
ATCCTGGTAGACTTGGGGCCAGTTTATGTTAAACTTGGTCAGCTACTGTCCACCCGTCCAGATTTACTGACCGCCGCCTACATTGATGAACTGTCAACCCTGCAAGATGAAGTCCCAGCAGTTCCTTGGTCAGAGGTAGAAATAGTCCTCCGCAAAGAATTAAAACTTTCACTAGCAGAAACCTTCAGCAAAATTAACCCTATTCCTGTAGCCGCCGGATCAATTGCTCAGACACATCGAGCTACATTAATAGACGGTCGGGAAGTTGCTCTGAAAGTGCAACGTCCGGGAATTGATATTACTATTGCCCAAGATATTGCTTTAATTCAAGGGATTGCCGATTTAGTGGCGCGTACTGAGTTTGGGCAAACCTATGAAATCAAATCCATCGCCGAAGAATTTACCAAAGCTCTAGAAGCTGAATTAGATTTTACGCGGGAAGCGGGTTTCACAGACCAATTGCGGCGTAACTTATCTAAGAGTCGTTGGTTTGATCCCACACAAATAGTAGTTGCAGAAATTAACTGGGAATTGACCACAAAAAAATTAATGGTGATGGAATGGCTGGATGGGGTGCCATTCCTATCTGCGGATTTGAACAATAACAACAATGGTAAAGACCCTGCTGTAGAGCGTAAAGAAATAACTACTTTGTTATTTCGGGTATTTTTTCAGCAACTATATCTTGATGGCTTTTTTCACGCTGATCCTCATCCGGGGAACTTGTTTTATCTCAAAGATGGTCGTGTTGCCCTCTTAGACTGTGGGATGGTGGGAAGACTTGATCCCCGCACACAGCAGATATTAACAGAAATGTTGTTAGCGATCGTTGATTTAGATGCTCAAAGGTGCGCTCAGTTAACTTTACAGCTAGCAGATTCTGCTCAACCAGTAATTTTGTCGCGGCTGGAAAATGATTATGACCGGATGTTACGAAAGTACTATAATCTCAGCTTGACTGAGATGAATTTCAGTCAAATAATTTACGAAGTTTTGCAAATTGCTCGTAATAATAAAATTCGTCTACCTAGCAACATGGGTTTGTATGCTAAAACCATAGCAAACTTAGAGGGTGTGGCGCGGACATTCAACCCGGAGATTAATCTGATTGAGGAAATCAAGCCATTAATTACAGACTTGTTTAGCCGGCAATTATTGGGCGATAATCCAGTGCGATCGCTATTACGGACAGCCTTGGATATTAAAAGTCTGTCTCTCCAATCTCCTCGCCAAATTGAACTATTATTAGACCGAGTTACCTCAGAAACCTTACAGTGGAATCTCTCACTGCGGGGTTTAGATGGCGTGCGGCGCACTATGGACGATGCGGCTAACCGACTATCTTTTAGTATTTTAGTGGGTTCGCTGATTATGGGTGCAGCAATTATTTCCACCAGAGCGCAGACAACTCAGCTATCTTTTTTAAGCAGCATCCTGTTTGCAGCCGCTAGTTTATTGGGTTTGTGGTTAATTATTAGTACATTGCGATCGGGACGTTTACGGTGAAACCTTGTTTGAAACTTTCTTGATCAAAGAAAGATTTCTCGAACACTGACATATACCACCTCACAATTTACCCAACTCAAAAGACCTCTTGCAAAAGTCCCTAACACCCCACCCCCAGCCCCTCCCCGCAAGCGGGGAGGGGAGAATTTGACGTAAGTCAAAGGCGGGGTGGGGTTCTTATTTTTGATTTATGCAAGAGGTCTAAAGAAGTTCCATTACTTCAGATGATTTGCCGTAATTCATCTAGAGTATTCGCGCTCTTAATTCCCTGCTGAATTGCTTTTAATCTATCTAAATCGGATTTAGCCAATTTTCGGGTGCGAGGCTGATTAATCGCTTGGTGCTAATGTCTGCTGCTTTAGCCATAAAGGATGTACATGAGCATAGTTGTAGTTTATGGCTAAAGTGGAGATATTTACGATGGTCTACGCCTATCCACTGATGTACTTTGCTAGAGATTTTATAAATTACTCGGTATCGTCTTAAACTTTTCAGCCGTCCCCAAAGAATAATCTTTTAACTTAAAATCAGCAAAAGGCTTCTTTTCTAACCTATCTCGTAATGCCTCATCCAGAATTAAACCTGCTGATTGTTTTTTAACCCCAATAATTATAATACTTCTCTGATATTTAGTTAAATCCTGATTTGCTTGACAATCACTCCGTTGAAATTGTCCCAAATTTAATAAACGATAACCTTTGACGTTTGGTATATTAATAAATAATTTTTTAACTAAAAGTTGTATTTGTTTGGAACGTTCTAAAGCCATACGTTCTTGAACTGCTATATCACCCTTGCAAGAAATGCCTACAGAGATAATCTCACTAGGATATTCCATTATCTTTTGTATACCTTCTTGTTCTAAGTTCAACTTTAAAAGGTCTAAACTAATAATTTCATCATTAGATTTAATTTGAAAATTGCTACCTAAAAGCCATTTATATTGTACTGATAAAACAGCTATATTAAATTCAGCTATTTTCCCCTGACTATCCCTACCTTCTTGATAAGGAAAATAATCAATTTTATCTTTGTGATCTGAAGATTGTTCGGAATTTGGCATCAAAGAAAATTTTGATGTCCGCGTTGCTAAAGCCACTATACTAAGTAATCCTAATATCACTAGCAGGACTGCAAAAAATGCCAGTAATCGTACTTCTTCTGGCTGTTTATCTGGAGGCGACATTTTAGTAACTGGCGGGGACAACTGCTCAGTATTAAGATTGTCTACTAAATTAGTATTTGTAGGAGTAGTTTCTATTAGTTGAGTTTCAATTTCTTCTAGAGACTGTAAAATTTCCTGAGCGTTGGCAGGACGCTTTTCTATATCTGGTAGTGTTAGCCAATCAATTAAATTCAATAGTAAGGGTGAGATATGGATGGCATGATTTTGCCAATGCAACAAATTATGTTGCACATCATACATATCTAAGGGATGGTATCCCGTGAGTAAAAATACAAATGTGCGTCCCAAGGCAAAGAAATCTGATTGCGGTACTGGTTGAGCATTCATTTGTTCTGGAGCGCTGTAGCCAGATGACATAAGTGCTGTCATCCCGTCGCCATTCCTTAGTTGCTCTGGGTAGGTTCTGTGCATTTCGGTGGCGGTGCCAAAATCAATCAGTACCAAATCCCCCCAACTCTTCCCAATGGGGGATCGAATCATGATATTAGATGGCTTAATATCTCGATGTAGGTACTGTTTGCTATGCACTAAATCCAAAATTTCTACTAATTGTTTTAACCAAGCGATCGCTTGTTCTTGAGAAATCGGGTAATTCTGATGCTGTAGCCACTCTTCTAAGTTGTAGCCATCGATTTTTTCCATTGCAATGCAATGCAACACTAAACCATTTCGGGTTTGATACTGGAAGTAACTATCTTCTTTAGGAATGCCGGGATGCTTGAGTTGTGCCAATACGGTTACTTCTTGCTGAAATAGTTCTACTGCTTTGGCGTCGCCTGATAGATCATTTTTGAGTATCTTGAGGATTTTAGGTGTATCTTGTTCGTATGCTTCATAAACTTTACTAAACCCTGTTTTGTCACTCAACAGGCACGTCACCCGATAACGCCCTAGCAATTCCAAATGGGAACCACAACTTTGACAAAAGCGGTTTTGATGATTATTCGGGTGATTTGGTCTAGGGCAAACGGGATTTATACAAAGGCTCATGAGTGACTAACTGGGGAGTGGGGAGTGGGGGAGATAAGGGAGATGAAGGAGATGGGGGAGATGAGGGAGATGGGGAGAATAACCAATGCCCAATGCCCAATGCCCAATGCCCAATGCTCCTATTAATTCTTCTGTAGCCGTATGATAATCCCGTCTAATAATAATCAGATTTTCTATCTGTGTTCTGCCAAGAAAGCTGCTACAGTTTGGTTAAATGCCTCTGGTTGTGTCAAAAACGGCCAATGATTGCCAGGAACTTGGCAGGCGCGTAGGTTTTTGAGATAGGTTTTGTAGGGTTGGATTTGCCAATCTTGGCGATTTAGACCTTGTTCTGGTTGGACAAAGAGGGCAGGGGTGTCAAGGGGGATTGTAAAACCAGGCACTTGCATGACTTCCTCAAAAATCCCGTCGCGGGCGGCGATAGTAAATTTGCTGCCCCAACTACCATCGAGTTTTTGTTCTATTCCTGCTTGGAAAACTTGCTGCTGTAAGGAACTCCATCCTTGATATTGCTTTAACTGCCGTGCTTGTTGTTCAGCTTGTTCATAACTGGCAAAGGGTCCCATGCTTTTGAGAAAAGGCAAGAAGCGATACAACATCGGAAAAGTTAGCCTGAAAAGGCTGGGCATTTTCCAAATGAAAATCGGATCGACCAGAATTATACTCCGCAAACGCTTTGGGTTTTGCCTTGCCCAGATGGCGGCTAATTTGCCTGTCCACGAGTGACTGACAATATGGGCAAAAGTCCATCCGAGATCATCCATGAGTGCTTCGAGGTCTGCGATCGCACTTTCAAAACTATAATCTCTCTCAGGCTTACTACTTTGGCCATGTCCGCGCATATCTGGTGCAACTATGTGGTAGTCTTTCCCTAAGTAATTTCCTAAACTAGACCACACTAGAGCATGATCGCCTAAGCCGTGTAATAACAGTAAAGGTTCTTGACCTTGATTCCACTCTAAGTAAGAAAGTTGGATATCAGGCTTTGATAAAGTTTGACGTACAGGCATCGGGAGCATATCGACCAGTGAAGAGATAGTTTCGCGTTTATATATTACTGCGAAAAAAGATGGTCAGCGTGAGGAGATGGGACTTGACAGCTATAACCAAGCTTTAAAATTCAAACCTGATGCTCTTTTCTCAATCGCTCAGTCAAATTACTTGGATGCGATCGCGCATTTGGAGTCAGAGTAATTAAATCGTCAATATTACGTTTCATTGTCTGGCAAATCGCATCTAGAGGTAAGTCATTAGGATCATAACCAAAGGGGTTTTCTATCTCCAAGCCGATGGCTTCAATGCCAAATACTGTAAAAGCAACGAAAGCAGCAATTAAACCTGTCCACCAACCCAGACTCTCCACTATTTGAAATGGGAACAGGAAACAATATAGTAACAATAATTGCTTCAGATGAATAGAATAAGCTAATGGCATAGGTGTTTTTAAAATACGTTCGCAAGCTCCTAAATTATCCACAAGATTATTCAATAATTCTTGCATAGATGTTAACTGGTGGCTATTAAGGCAATTGCGATGATACTGCTGCTGTAAATAATCTCCGATCCAAAAGGCAACCTCTATGGGGGGATTATTCATAATCTTCAGTTTTATATACTTACTAGATGGCATTAATTCTTCTAACTCACTATTGACTGCTTCTCCCCGTAAATGTAATTTAGTTGTCACAGCAAAAGCTACCAATAAATTTAACGCTGTAATTTTATTGTCTTTATCTTCTGGTGATATTTCGTCAATTGACACCCAAATTTGCCGCGCCAGGTTTCTGACGTTATTTACTAGAGATCCCCAGCATTTTCTCCCTTCCCAAAATCGCTCATAAGCAGTATTTGTCCGAAATACTAGCAATAAACCTAATACAATACTAGGAATAACACTTCCTAAAATAGGTTGCGATACAGGGACATCAAAATGGTAAAGTAGAGAAATCAAAAATCCGAAAGCTCCGCACCATAAAATATGTTTATAAATTGCTTTAATCACCGAACCTTTAAGTTGTAATGTTGTGCGTAGCCATGTGATTTTTTCGGCTGTCATACAGTTACCCTAAGAAAATATTTAGCCAACTGATGTAGCAATCCTATCTGATTTGTGAAAATTCTCGGTCTCCAGATCCCCAACTTCTCAAAAAAGTCGGGGATCTAATTTTTCACGAATGATTTAGGATTGCTATAGATTAAACATCGATACTTTAAAAATAATAACTATAGAAATAGCAGGATTGGCAAAGAGGATATTGTAACAAGTAGTGTTGGGAAGATAACAGGATATGCTGGCAGCAATGACCATTGGTGTCAACTTAAGCTAAAAGGGCGGTTAGAAACCGCGTCTACACGAGGCTTAACCCACCTCCGTGGGTTAAGAATCCTTGATTTTGTATTAGTCCACGGAGGTGGACTTTGTTTGTGTAGCCGCGAATTCCATTCGCCAAGGCTTAAGTTGACACGCATGAGCAATGACTGTATCCTACTTTCCTAGTACTTACGCACGAGTTACGGAGTAATGTAGAGGAGTTGATATTTCGCTTGCTTGGCACAATCCCAAGTATCCAGAGCCACTAACAGTATAAATTCGACAGGTTCCTTGGTCAAGCCAGAATTTTAAGCCCAGCTTTTGTTAGTAGAATTCTGTGGACGCATCGAGATCATCGGTATAAAAGAAAGTAACCTGCTGTTCAATGGGCGGATGGTCAGACATAAAATAAATTTGAGTATATACCCCAACGACATCTGGCGATCGCATAGGTAAAGATTGATTGATGTTAGAAACCTGTTACTACTCCAGATGCTTTAAGTGCATCTGGAGTTTCTTTTTGGAAAAGCGCAGCGTTAGCGGTTCCCATCGTTAGCGATGTTGGCGTAGCGTCTCGCCGAGAAGGGGCTTATGGGCTTATACTCAGTCTACTGCTGTAATTTCGTGCATCATTTCTGTACGTCTGGTAGAGAAGGAGCTTATGGGCTTATACTCAGACACCTTTATCTACATTTGAGTGTATACCCTGATAATGTAGGATGCTCTCACGGTGAAAATTTGATGACAGAACAGCTTTCGCTCACAATCGTTTGAATGATGCTGTAGCTTGGTTTTCCGGCTTGCTCCCCATTTTGTATTTTAATTTGCTCTAGATTCGACCTTAAGACACCTTTATCAGATGATCATAAAGAATGATTAAGAAAAACGACTATAGACAAACATGATAAAAATGCTAGCTGAAAACTTGATGGGAATTGAAGCAAGATTACAAATTAATTGGGTTTGGCTAAATGCCAGCTTACAGTTTGCTACTTGGGGACTTATTTCACTTTTAGTTGCTGAAGTTTTGAGAGACAGCTACCATGCTTTGTGTCACCAAGTCAATTGGCTTGCTAAATGGCACAACAAGCACCATAGCGCCTATCGCCGCGATTTATCGATAGTTTCCCTGAAAGTTTATCAAGAATCCCAACTCTATCACGATATTTTAGAGTCGAGTTTACTGCTGGTGGTATTGGTAGTCATTGCCTTAATTGTCCCGCATAAGGGGTTATGGTTGGGAGTAGCTTATGCTTGCACCTTCTTATATGGCGCATCCGTGCGGTATTTTCAGGGAAAAATTGATACAGACTACAACCACCTACCCGGACCTTTAGAGACAATTCCATCCATTTGGTGGGTGAATCGGTCTTATCATTGGCGGCATCATTTTGATGATGTCAACGCTTACTACAGTGGTGTTTTTCCCCTGGTGGATAAAATTCTTGGTACAGGACTGTCTCTCAAGGGTAAAACCGTCGCTTTAACTGGAGCATCAGGAGCGTTGGGACAAGCGTTAGCGGCTGAACTTATCAAGAATAATGCTAAAGTCGTGGCATTAACCACTAATCCCGAAAAATTAGTCGAGCAAGTTGGTGTGAAGGTGGTTCCCTGGCAGCTGGGCAATGAAGCTAATCTGAAGGATAGTTTAGAGAAAGTAGATATTTTAATTATCAACCACGGAGTCAATGTTTACACCAGCCGCACACCAGAGGCTATCAACTCCTCCTATGAAGTGAATACCTTTTCAGCATTACGGTTGATGGATATATTTTTGACAACCGTAACCGGGCCACAAGCAAAAGCAACTAAGGAAATCTGGGTAAATACTTCTGAGGCGGAAGTTTCTCCAGCGCTGAGTCCGCTTTATGAACTCAGCAAACGAGCGTTAGGAGATATTGTTACCCTGAAGCGATTGGATGGGAATTGTGTAATTCGCAAGTTAATTCTTGGCCCATTTAAAAGTCAACTTAATCCCTATGGAGTCATGTCTGCACAGCAAGTTGCTAATGGTATCTTATTTTTGGCACGGCGAGACTTCCGAAACATTATTGTGACGATAAATCCTCTTACCTATCTGCTGTTTCCCTTAAAGGAAACTAGTACATGGCTATACTATCGAGTTTTTAGCCGGACAGCAAAAAGTTAAAGTGCGTTATGGTGCTGGTTTGGGGCTAGCGATGCCCTTCTCTACGAGACGCTGCGCGAACGGCGCAGGCTCAGGGTAAGACCTGAGTTGGGCTACGCCGGAGCATATCAGATTGTGGTAGAAAAACATCAGGGTAAAATTATTTGCCATTGCGTGTTCTAATCTATTAGTGGACTTACGAAAATCCGCCTACACAAAAGACTCAAGCCAGTTTTGGCAAGCTTTTTAAGAATAAAGGGAAAAACAAACTTATGGGACTTTTCGATCAAATTCTTGGTGCGATCGCTAATCCTAATCAACAGGGTAGCTTAGGTCAACTGGGAAATATTGTTAACACTGTACAGCAGTTGAGCCAACATACTGGTGCAGACCCGTCTACCATCCAATCAGTTTTGTCAATTGTGGGGGGTCAAGTGCGTTCTGCTTTACAAGACAAACAAGCCACAGATGGTAATGAAGCCGCCCAAACTCTAGTGAATCAATATGCTGGTACTTCACCTAACCCCCAAGCCGTCGATTCGCTGTTTTCTCCTGAGATGCAACAGCAGGTAGCTGAAGTTGCTGCCCAGCGCACTGGATTGGATGCTGGTATAGTTCAACAATTGTTGCCTTCAGCAGTACCTTTGGTGCTGAATTTTTTACAATCAGGTGCAAATGCTCAGAATCCCCAAGCTGGCGGAAATCCTGTGCTGAATTCCTTCTTAGATGCTGACGGCGATGGTGATGTCGATATCGCTGATGCCATCCAGATGGCTAGTCGGCATATCAGACAGTAATACTTTTCCCCACTCACCACTCCTGTACAGACGCGATTAATCGCGTCTCTCCTAACTCCTAACTCCCCACATAAATCAGACAGTCTATGTCTAAATTTTTTGACTGTATTACTGAGGAACTGCAAGACTTCATTGCAGCCCAACACCTTTTCTTTGTTGGCTCTGCACCCTTGAGTCCTACGGATCATGTTAACCTGTCTCCTAAAGGTTTAGGCTGCTTTCGCGTCCTCTCTCCCCACCGAGTAGGTTACGTAGACCTTACAGGCAGTGGTAACGAAACATCAGCCCATTTGCAACAAAATGGCCGGATAACCTTCATGTTTTGCGCCTTTGAGGAACCTGCGTGTATCTTGCGTCTTTACGGTCAAGGAAAGACGATTTTACCGAGTTCTCCAGACTGGAACTCCCTCTACTGTCTGTTTTTGCCGATGCCTGGAACTCGTCAAATTATCATTGCTGACATTGAAAAAATACAGACTTCCTGTGGTTTTGGCGTACCACTCTATGAATATCGAGGTCAGCGCCAGACTCTAGTAAAATGGGCTAGTAAAAAAGGCGAAGAGGGAGTTCGAGAATTTCAACAGCACAGAAATCTCGTCAGCATTGACGGTTTAGCGACACCACTGAGTAATTTACCATAAATTTGGCTCATGGATTATTTTATTCGTCCACTCACACAAAAAGATGAGCCTTTTCATTGGCAAATGCTTTATGAAGCAGCCCATCTGGTAGAAGAAGGTAATTCGACAGTGCAGGATGCAATGAATAATCCTGATTTGGCAAAATATGTGAAAAATTGGGGAGCTAAAGATGATAGTGGCTTCGTCGCTATTCTAAAAAGTAGTAATCAGCCAGTAGGAGCCGCATGGCTGCGTTTATTGACAGGTGAAAATAAAGGATATGGTTATGTTGATGATTGCACTCCTGAACTAGCAATAGCAATTCTTCCTCAACATAGAAATAATGGTATAGGAACGCAGTTACTCACACATTTGTTAGCAGCAACCAAAACATCTTATCCATCAATATCACTTAGTACCAGAGCGATAAATCCAGCCGTGGGTTTATATAAACGATTTGGCTGGGAACTTCTTGCTGACAGTGAAATAGTCAACCGAGTTGGTGGCATCTCTTTCAAGATAAAAATTGATTTTTAAGCTCAAAGTTAGTCGCTTCTAGGGTACGTTATGGCGTTAAGCTTAACGCACCGCCTAATTGTTAAGACCTTTTAGGGTTAGTGTCACCACCAATTATTGCTTGAAACAAGTTCGCTAGTAAAGAGAAAAACGCCGAAACTAACACTAGCAGCATTAAACTAGCTAGGGCAGCAAAGGGAGAGATGATGAATAAGAGTAAGAGTGCAAACATCAAAATCGTTAGTAATGTCTTATTCATCTTTTTTCACCTTTAATAGTTCCTATTCTCAACCTTATCAACAAAGTCATGAACTTCACCAGAGTCCATAGAAGGAATTAGTCTTAGTTCTCTGGTAAGATTTTGCAACCAAATTAAGTACCCAAGTTTAAAAACTTATTTTTATTCATCAATAAATTGATTTACTCTGTACCAACAATTATGAATTATTCGCTCACCTGCCCTCTGTTAGACTTAACCTGTCCACGCTTAGTTTTGTAGTCAAGGCGCTTTTTTTGAGAACTGCGAGTCGGTTTGGTGGGTTTGCGTTTTCTCGTCACTACAACTGCGCTTTGAATGAGTTCTTGAAGTCGTTTCAACGCTGATTCCCGATTGTTCTCTTGGCTTCGGTGTTCTTGGGCTTTGATTACCACAACTCCTTCTTGGGTGATGCGTCGATCATTCAGCTTTAAAAGCTGTTGTTTATAATAATCTGGTAATGATGAAGCCACAATATCGAAGCGCAAGTGAATCGCAGTGGAAACCTTATTCACATTTTGGCCTCCCGCTCCTTGCGAACGAATCGCGGTAATTTCAAGATCACTCTGTGGGATAATAACTTTGTTGGAAATTTGCAGCATTGCTCACAAGGCAAAAGAATAACTTTTCAATTGGTGATAAAAATCCTTTACTCTGTTTGTTCGGTAAAATCTATTACTACGTCTTGGTCTTCATTGTTGTTCAAATTCACCTCTAAAGTCTGCCCTTCTATTGTCACTTTATCACCCGGTACTAGTCGCCGTCCTCGTCGGGTTTCCAGCATACCGTTTACTTGGACATCGCCACCTTGAATCATCAGCTTGGCTTGCCCTCCAGTTGGCACTATGCCCATTAACTTTAAAAATTGATTTAACTTAATTGTGTTGTCTCTGATTTTCTTCATAGTAAACAAAGGTATATATTCTTAATTGTATCGTGGCGTTATCAAGGCAAAGCCAAAACTCTTTTAAAACTTCGTTTCCAGCCAGAGTCTATAAATACTGCTCATTGCGACTCTACCGCGAGTAGGGGATGCAGAGCCTAGTCTGACGCCAACGGGGAGAGGTTTCTAGTATACTTTACGACTTTTCAAAGATCCTCTCAGATGGGGTGCGATCGCGTACCCGCCGTAGGCATCCCATCAAATGGGAACCATATTATATAATTGCGTTCCTCACCACCATGAAATTATTGAATTTTCTCAAATCCAAACCAGTTATTACAGCCTTAGCGATCGCAGTAAACATCACTGTCATTGTCATTGATCTACATTCTTCCAGTTCAAATCCTCCCATTCGTAGGAGTACAATCACTCAGTCCCAATCACATCTTCAACTTGTTCACACACTGACTGGGCATAAAAAAGTAACTTTTGGTGTTCCAGCAGTTGTGATTAGCCCGGATGGGCAAACCCTGATTAGTGGAGGTAGAGATGATACAATTAAAGTCTGGAATTTACGTACTGGAAAATTGCTGCATAGTTTAGATGCTCACTCAGATGGTGTTACTTCAATTGCAATTAGTCCAGATGGCAAGCGGGTTGTAAGTGGTGGGATAACCACCCCAACAATGAAGATTTGGGATTTACGCACTCAATTAATGCTGACGCTCAACATCGAAAGTGGACATAGCCAGCCAGTAGAAACCGTTGCTATTAGTTCAGATGGTAGATTGATTGCTAGTGGCAGTGATGACCACACAATCAAGCTTTGGGATTTACATACGCTTAAGTTGCTTGATACTATTACTCCACATTCAGAATTTGTGAGTAAGGTTGCATTTAGCCCTGATATGCAAACCCTTGTAAGTACTGGGGGTGGCGATGACAATACAATTAGGCTGATTTCACTGCTAACTAAAAAAACACGCCATATTCTCAAAGGACACAAAACCCCAGTTGATGCTATTGCGATTACTCCAGATAGCAAAAAGCTTGTAACTGGCAGTTTTGGTCAGCTAGTTTCTGGAAATCGGGCAATTAGCACCCTGAAGTTATGGAATCTCCAAACTGGAAAACTGCTGCATGAGTTTACTGACAATTTTAGTTCAGTTGATTCTCTTGTGATCAGCCCCGATGGAAAAATTCTGATCTGTGGCAATTTTGATGGCAGTATTAAACTGTGGAGCTTAGAGAGTTTGAAACTGTTGCATACCTTTCAAGATGGTTCCAGTTCTGTTTTAGGGCTTGCTATTAGCCCAGATGGTAAAACTCTCGCTAGTAGCAATGAGGATAGCACTATACATATTTGGCAAATTAACTAACTGCATTAGCTATTACCTACAGATGGAAATTTAAACGCCAAAAAACAGATTTTACGAATCACCTGGAAAGGTGTATTTCCGTATTTAGGGACTGGCTCATGACCACATTCATTAAGCTGTCTACCAGGCGATCGCGTGATAAAATCATGAGTTCTTTTCCATACAAAATTTCTTGTAGAATCACGTAGGATACCAGCGAACCAAAAAAAATGTGAGCCATTGCTTCTGGGTCGGTAATCCCTAATTCTGGATGAGATGTGAAATACTGACTCAGCATTTGCCGACCACGCTGCACAACGGTTTGGGTATAAAGTTTGGCTAGTTCAGGAAAGTTTTGTGACTCGGTGATCATCAAACGTAACAATCCTAAATAATCGGGATTATCAGCAACTTTGGTTAAATAAATTTCCGCAACTTGACGCAACAAAATCGCTGGTTCGCCGTGCAATTTTTCTGTGGAAAAAATACTTTCAAAACAAGCGATCGTCAGCCGTTCTATCAACGCTTTAAACAGCCCTTCTTTATCTTGAAAGTGACTGTATATCGTTTGCTTCGACACTCCAGCCGACGCGCTGACACGATCCATACTTGTTCTAGCGTAACCCTCCTTCAAAAATACCCGTATAGCTCCTTGCAAGATTTGCTCCTGCTTGGGAGTGATCGCAGGTAAAGGATTTTCTATTTCCGAAGTAGAGTTTTTCGGCATAAAGAGTAAATTTTTTGACATATATCTGGTTTTATCATACTATACAGTCTAGTATGATGACAAAGAATTCAGAATTTTCGATTTTCGTTTACAAAATATTTTTCCCAATCCAGGGTGCTATTATGACTCAGACTATCCCGACATCCCCGGAAAATCTTAAAGATCCCCCAGTATCGAAGCAGCAGCCCTCCAAGAAACCGATCCTTTTACTGATAGGGGCGCTGTTGGTGGTTGGCATTGGCTACGCTGTGTGGCGCAGTCAACCGCAAGGATCAGTGAATGTACTGCAAGTTAGCGGACGAATTGAGGGTTATGAAACCGAGATTGGGATCAAGCGTTCTGGAAGAATTGAGTCAATAGTCGTGCGGGAAGGGGCAGCAGTTAAAAAGGGGCAAGAGTTAATTAAGTTAGACAACACAGACGATCAATTGCTGCAAGGACAACTGCTGGGTACTCAAGCGAGGGTGACGTCTGCTAAGTATGATGAACAGCAGGCAATTTCAGATGTCGAGCAAGTCGCCAGAGAAATTCAAGAAATTAACAGCCAAATTAACGAAGCCAAACTGAATTTTCGGCAGTCGCAAGGGGATACCCAAGGCAGAATTGAGCAAGCACGAGCAAATGTAGCAGCAGCCAGAGCGACATTAGTGCAAGCACAAGCGCAAGTTAAACAGGCAGCAGCAGAAGTTAATTTAGCAAAAATCAACCGCGATCGCTATGCCCAATTAGTCAAAGAAGGGGCGATCAACCAACAACAATTCGATCAAGCACAAACCACCCTTGAGACTGCGATCGCAACCCTAGAAGCACGACAGGCAGCAGTTAATGCCGAACGCCAACAGTTAAGTGCTACCTCAGGGGCGTTAACTCAAGTTAAAACTACAGGTTTGAATCCTGAGATTCGCAACGCCCAGTTAACAGCATTAGTTAGAAAGCAGCAGCAAAGTGATGCTCAACTTAAATCTGCACAGGCGAAAGTCAACTCTGCCCGTGCCAAAGTCAAAGATGCCCAAGCATCAAATCAGCAAATCCTTACCCAGATTGCAGACTCCAAAAAAGATTTAAATGTAGTTAGTCCCTTAGATGGAGTAGTAACAGCCCGTAGTGTCGAGCCAGGTGCAATAGTTAGTAGTCAGACTAATATTTTGACAATTGTTGATCCCAAGACAGTGTATTTTAGAGGTTTTATTCCCGAAGGCGATATTGGCAGAGTGCGTCTAGGACAAACAACGAAAATCTTCATTGATTCTGCGCCAGGTAAACCACTAGAAGGTAAAGTAATTGCGATCGATCCGCAAGCTTCATTTACACCAGAGAATATTTACTTTCAAAAAGATCGAGTCAGACAAGTAATAGGAATTCGGATCAAAGTCCAAAACCCTGATAACTGCTTTAACCCCGAAAATCCTTATACTAAATCAGATTTACCGTGCGCCAAAATGGGGATGCCAGCAGATGCCGCAATCAACCTGAATCCAGAAAGCAGATAACAGAGCAACATTCCATTAATTCCTCCCAAATTCTCCGCGTACCTCTGCGCTTCCCTCCGCGCTCCTCTGCGTTTAAATTTCCCCCCTCAATTCTCCAAACTAGGAGGCTAAATAATGCAACAGCAAACAACAGTAGTTACTCCAAACCCACCACAATCATCGAATCTTCCCGCCACAGCAATAAAAGTTCATGGCTTGCACAAACACTATGGAAACTTAGCTGCTGTACGAGGAATAGATTTCACTGTCAAAAAAGGTGAAATGTTTGGATTAATTGGCCCTGATGGTGCGGGAAAAACTAGCACCTTTCACATTTTGGGCGGTGTGATGGAAGCAACGGCGGGAGATGTGCAAATATTTAATCAACCTGCACGAGATGCCCGATTAATCACAGGTTATCTCACCCAACAGTTTTCGCTGTATTTGGATTTGAGCATTGATGAAAACTTGCGTTATGCAGCAGGGTTGCGGCAAGTAGCAGATGATTTATTACAAAAACGTCGCAATAAATATTTAAAATTAATGAATTTGGAGCGATTTAGCGATCGCTTAGTCGGACAACTTTCTGGTGGGATGAAACAAAAGCTGGCGCTATGTTGTGCTTTAGTTTCTCAACCAGAAGTTTTGTTACTAGATGAACCTACCACGGGTGTTGATCCAGTTTCCCGGCGGGAATTTTGGGATGTGCTAGGGGAATTATCAGCCGAGGGGATGACAATTGTAGTCGCTACACCATACTTAGATGAAGCTGAACGCTGTAACCGCGTGGCTTTGATGTACAGTGGGCAAATTCATGAAATTGGCACACCCGCAGACTTACGGGCTAACTTAGGCTTGCATCGTTTAGAAGTGCGAACAGCAAATCTGGAGGCGACAGAACAAATACTATCTCAGACTACCCAGACAAATATAGTAGATGTGCAAACTTTTGGCGATCGCTTGGATGTCCTCGTCAAAGATATAAATTCCGGCGAAATCCAAGTGCGCGAACTACTGCAACAACATCAGTTACCTTCTCCCAGTATCGAGCATGGCGAACCCACATTAGAAAACGTTTTTGTCACGCGCCTGCGACAACAAGGTTCCGTACCGCAATTTTTTCCATTTCCTCGTTTTCGCAAAAGAGGACAGGGGGAGACTAAAGGAGTAGCCATCTACGCCCACAACCTGAGTCGGATCTTTGGCAAGTTCCAAGCCGTTAAAGATGTCAACGTCGAAATCCGCTACGGCGAAATCTTTGGGTTATTGGGTGCTAACGGTGCTGGCAAAACCACCACAATTAAAATGTTGTGTGGATTATTAGAAGCAAGCGGCGGTGAAATTTCCTTGGGTGGTGAAACAGGAAATCTGCGGAGTGCAGACTTACGGCGACGCATTGGTTATATGAGTCAAAAATTCACCCTTTACGACGATTTAACTATTCTGCAAAATCTAGAATTTTATAGCGGAGTTTACGGCGTACCCCGCAAACTCCGACGAGAAAAAATTGACTGGGTAATTGCTACGTGTGGCTTAGAAGGACAAGCAAATATGATTACTGGGCAGCTACCGGGAGGTTGGAAACAGCGAGTTGCTTTCGGTGCTTGCGTGATGCACGAACCAGATATTTTATTTTTAGACGAACCAACATCGGGGGTAGATCCGTTAGCGCGTCGCCAGTTTTGGAAGCTGATTAACGACTTCGCCCGCAACGGTACAGCTATTTTAGTGACAACGCACTATTTAGAAGAAGCTGAACAATGTAACCGCATGAGTTTTATGGTTGCAGGAGAAACCGTCACCGAAGGCTCGCCAAGTTCTGTCAAAGCCTCGCAACCAGGACAACTAATAGAAATTATTGTTAATCAAAACCAAGCTGCTTCCAAGATACTCAAACAACACTTTGAATCGTGGCGCGTCTCGATTTTTGCTGATAGTTTACACATTGTCCTTGATCATCCCGAACAGGAGATAAATCAACTAACTCAACTTTTAGAAGCTAATCAAATTACCATCAATTCTTTGCGTCCCATTCCTTTTTCGTTAGAAGATGCTTTTATCGGTATTGTCCAGCGATCGCAAGCATAGAAAATGAGTGTGCCTATAGCGAATTCTACTTCAAAAAACTCTGCGTTACTCTGCGCTAACCTCCGCGCTCCTCTGCGTTTAAAAACGCTACGATTTTAGGCAAAGCCGTACTTAATATGTATGAAAAGAATTTTTGCTCAATGTGTGAAAGAAATAGCCCAATTTCGCCGCGATCGCCTGACGTTGGCACTAGCATTTTTATTGCCATTCATCACCCTAATAATTTTTGGATTTGCGATTAGATTAGAAAGTAAAGATATTCCTTTAATTGTGCAAGATTTTAACCGCACAAACCTAAGTAACAGCTATATTGAACGATTGTATGCCACTAATCAATTTGTGCCTAAACAATGGTCTGGTGGCAATCCTGCACGCGATGCCATAGATAAAGGAATTGCTAAAGCTGCTGTAATTATTCCGCCGGAATTTAGCCGCGATATTCAAGCAGGTAGAAGTACAAATGTGCAAGTATTAATCGATGCAACTGATGTTAATAATGCCCGTGTAATTAAAAATAGTATTCAGAGAGTCACAACATTTTTTATGCAAGAGCATGGACTGATACCTGCTACTAATAGTATTACAGCACGAATGCGTTTATGGTTTAATCCTGGTAGATTAGAATCGCTGTATATTGTACCAGGAACTTACGGCGTTGTACTGTGGATTTTTCCTTCATTGCTGTCTGCGATCGCAATGGTACGAGAAAAAGAAAAAGGGACAATTTTACAAGTTTATGCTTCGAGTATTAGTGCCACCGAACTATTGCTTGGTAAAGGATTAGCATACTTATTAATTGCTATCGCCGAGGCATTAATAGTTATGATATTAGGCTCAATTATTTTCCACGTTGGCATAGTTGGCAACCCGATAACATTACTACTTGGCACATTACTATTTCTAACAGATAGCGTTCTTTTTGGGTTACTTTTAGGAGTCCGTAGCAGTAACCAAAATGCTGCTGTACAAGGCGTTTCTCTCTTAGGATTTATCACATCCTTATTACTCTCAGGTTTTATTTATCCCCTCAACAATATTCCTTTCCCTTTATCACTACTACCTAACGTAATTCCGACGCGTTATTACATTAATATTACTCGTGATGCCTTCGTGCGCGGTACAGGATTTACCGGAGTTTGGTTTGATTTAATCATGCTTGCAGCTTTGGGATTAGTATTTTTCAACGTATCACGCCGAGTTTTAAGTCGAATGCAATTACCTAGTTAAAATCTACTTATTGTATTTCGTCATTTGTCGTTAGTTATTATTCTCTTTAGCAATCCAGATTTATGAAACTTATTCAGCGTTTATTTGATAGTCCATTTTGGGCATTAGTGCGAAAAGAAATTAATCAAATTCTCCGCAATAAACAATTAATTGTTTTGTTAGTTATTCCGCCGACAGTCCAATTATTACTATATGGCTTTATCCTCAATCCCGACGTTCATAACTTACGATTAGGTGTCATTGACTATGCCAACGTCAGTGCCAGTCGAGAGTTAGTTTCAGCCATGACATCAAATCAAATTTTCACTTTAGAATCTGTACCAAACAGTGAAAAAGTATTGAGTCGTCAAGTAGAAGAAGGAAAGCTAGATGTCGGAGTAATAATTCCTCCCGAATTTCCGCGTCAACTGGCACAAAAATCCGCAGAAATTCAAGTATTTATCGATGCAGTAAATGCCAATACAGCCGGGATTGCGGGAAATTATATGAATCAAATTATCCAGCAATATAATCTGCAATTAACCCAAGGTAAAGCAAGTCCCCCAATCTCACCTCAAGTTGTGTTTCTTTACAACCCCGGACTTACGAGTAGTTGGTTTTTTGTACCAGGAGTTATGGGTTTAGTTTTAACATTAATTGGCACATTAGTATCAGCAATTACTGTTGTCCGTGAAAAAGATACGGGAACTTTAGAACAATT
>Ga0123337_10002946_pt1 | contig 18768 bp, 13 predicted proteins | sample frozenSSSSmetaG_FD_89792 | JGI IMG/M metagenome (GOLD analysis project Ga0123337, IMG submission 89792) | Glacier valley bacterial and archeal communities from Borup Fiord, Nunavut, Canada, to study Microbial Dark Matter (Phase II) -... | ecosystem: Environmental > Aquatic > Freshwater > Ice >... | reverse complement strand
CGATGGAGAACCGCAAGGCGAGTTAGAGCATGTGGTAGAGCAAGCATCGCAGCGCTTACAGGGAGATGAAGCAAATAAACGCGTAGCATTTTTTACAGTAGGTGTAGAAAATGCGAATATGACGCGTTTAAATCAAATAACTGTGCGTACCCCGTTAAAACTCAAAGGATTAAATTTTATCGAGATGTTTGTTTGGTTGTCAACTAGTATGGCGGCTGTTTCCCATTCGCAGGTGGACGAACAGGTAGCACTACCGCCGATTGGTTGGGGGACTGTCTAATTAAAAATCGCAGCTTGATGTTTACACAGCTAGCTGCTGTCAAAAAATCTATGAACATATCAAAACAGATTACTCAATGGCGGATTGTGGCTGCCTCTGTATGTGGTACAAGTCACTTAAAAAACAAGCAGTTATGTCAGGATGCTCATCATTGGCAGATATTGTCAGATAATATTTTAGTGGCGGCCGCAGCAGATGGGGCGGGTTCTGCTAGTCTGGGAAAAGTGGGAGCGATGGTTGCTGTGGAGACAGCAATAGAAAACATTTCAACCATTGGAGTGACCCGAAAAATTTTAACTGATGATGCATTGGTGCGATCGCTCTTAAATGATGCCATACTAGCTGCTAAAAAAGCTGTGGAGGCTGAGGCGGCTACTAGTGACAAACAGCCTCAAGATTTAGCAACTACCTTAATTATGATGATTGCCACACCAGAAGTTGTGGCTGTGGCACAGATAGGTGATGGTTTGGCAGTGGCAAAAGATGGCATGGGCAATCTCCTCGCACTGACTATACCTGATAGCGGCGAATACATCAACGAAACAACTTTTTTAACTTCGCTTAACGCCTTAGATACAGCGCAGATCAGATTATGGCGCACAGACATTGTAAATGTTGCTATCACAACCGACGGACTACAAATGCTGGCTTTGAATATGGTTGTTGGCGAACCTCACAAACCGTTCTTTTTTCCCCTGTTTGAATTTGTAGCCAATACCAAGGATAAGGCAGAAGCCAAGGAGCAGTTAGTAAAATTTTTACGCTCAGAAAGGATTACACAACGCACGGATGATGATTTAACACTCATTATAGCTGCCTTCAACGAGTCATAAGCAATACATCTACAGGTTTCACATCTTACAATAACTTCCGTTAACGGTAATTTCATTATGCAGGTACTACGTTGTTCTCCTAGAAAAGAAATCCTCAGCCTCAATGTCAGTTTGGGGCGTGGCGGTGAAGCTTGTGTTTATGCAGTGCCATCCGATAGCAACTTGGTGGCAAAGATTTATCATAAGCCAACGACTGCCCATGCTGATAAACTCCAAGCGATGCTTGCCAATCCGCCAGAAAACCCGACGGCTAGTTTGGGGCATATCTCTATCGCTTGGCCAGAGGATTTATTACGGGCAGCAGATGGCAAAAATAGCATCCTTGGCTTTTTGATGCCACATATTCAGGGGATGCGTCCAATCATCGACTTTTACAACCCCAGAACCCGTCGCCAACACTGCCCCCTATTCAACTATCAGTACCTGCTCCGCACGGCTCGGAACTTGGCGGCGGCTTTTGCAGCTTTGCACGCTAGTGGATATTGCATTGGTGATGTGAACGAGTCAAATATCCTCGTCAGTGACACCGCACTGGTGACTTTGATAGACACAGACTCTTTCCAAGTACCCGACCAAAACAACAATGTTGTCTATCGTTGCCCAGTAGGTAAACCAGAGTTTACCCCACCAGAACTCCAGAATAAAACTTTTGCCCAACACGATCGCGAAATCTCTCACGATTTATTTGGGTTATCGGTGCTGGTATTTCAACTCTTAATGGAAGGCACCCACCCATTTTCGGGGATTTTTCAAGGTGCTATTGAGCCACCGCCCTACGAAGCCCGGATTGCATCGGGTCATTTCACTTACAGCGAAAAGCGGCACGTACCCTACCTACCTACACCGATTGCACCCCCTTGGGAAATTCTCCATCCCGCCTTACAGGAACTATTTCTGCGTTGTTTTGAAGAGGGCCACAATAACCCACTGCTGCGCCCCAGTGCCCAGACTTGGCTCTCAGCAATAGCTGAAGCCGAAGATTCCCTGATTACCTGCACGACAAATCCCCAGCATCGCTACAACAACCACATGCGTGCCTGTCCGTGGTGTGAACGTACCGTGCGATTAGGCGGACGCGACCCCTTTCCATCACATCGGGCTATAGAAGCTAGAGAACATCTCCAACCGCGAATCAAAGCGAAAAAGCACTACACGCAGACACCGCGTTTTCCACAGCGAGCCATATCATCGCCCCTACCTAATTATTGGCAACCAGCAATTACCCCAAGCGTTTCATATTATAAACCTTTCAAGAAGTCAAAATTGTACCCGATTATTTCTTGCTTGCTGGGTTTTGGCTTATTGGGATATGCGGATATAATGATTAAATTTACTCAGCCGTTTATTTCCCAAAATACTTACACCCAACAAGCATTGAATTCTGGCCAGATAAATAACAAACTCAGCGTCGCTGATTACAATCAGCAGGGTGATGCTGCTTACAAAGAGCGAGACTATGAAAAAGCAATTGCCAACTTTACCCAAGCAATTAAACAAGAACCTACATTTGCCATAGCTATTGTAAATCGTGGCAATGCCCGTTATAACCTGAAAGACTACGAAGGAGCAGTTGCAGATTATAGCCAAGCTCTCCAAATCAACCCCAATCAAATTAAAGCTCTTGTAAATCGGGGCAATGCCCGCTATATGCTCGCCGAATATAGCAACGATCCTGATCACCAATATAACCTAGCGATCGCTGACTATAATCGGGCTATCGGTCTGGATAGTAAGGAAATTGAAGCTTATGTCAGACGGGGGATTGTCCGCACCCAAATGGCCAAATATAGCGGTGCATCTCAACAAGGTTACAAAAGAGCGATCGCAGATTTTACTCAGGCAATAAAACTTAATGTATCCAAAGCCGAAGCTTACTTTCAGAGGGGTGTTGTCTATTATCAAATTGCTCAATATAGCAGCAATTATGAGCAAGAATATCAGCTAGCGATCGCTGACTTTAACCAAGCATTAACTATTAGCCCCAAACTAGCTAAAGCATATCTCAAACGAGGTATGGTTCGCTATGAACTGGCAGAATATGGCGGTAGTCAATCTAACAAAAACCAGACGAAAGCTATCCAAGATATACAGGCATCTGCCAAAATCTTTCTTGACCAAGATGATATGGATAATTATCAGCAAGCACTCAGTAATATGTGCGTAGTCGTAGAAAACAAATGTGACCCTTTATTTCAAGGCTCAACTAGCATCCAAAAAACTAACTAAAAACAAGTAAGTTTTGTTACTGACATATTATTAGTTTTGATTTCAGAAATCAAGCCTGACTAGGGTTAGCTGACGCTAATCCTAGTTGTTTTATGGTTTAATTTTTATTTAATTGAGTAATTGATTTCCGTATTTCTAGATATTCATAGAGCTTTTATATAGAAAAGATTTTAATTTATATTTCCTTCATAATTTTGGCGAAAATTACAGTTAGATTGTTGACGGAGAAAGAGAAATCAGAAATAAATTTTTCTCTATCTAAGTGCATCCTCTTCATGTCGAAAAAGTCAAATAATAATATCCCTACAAATCTCCGAGGTAATTGCATGAAAGCGGTGATTTTGGCTGGAGGGCTTGGTACACGCCTCAGTGAAGAAACCAGTATCAGACCCAAGCCGATGGTTGAGATTGGTGGTAAGCCAATTCTCTGGCACATAATGAAAACTTACTCTGCCCACGGCATTAATGACTTCATCATTTGTTGTGGTTACAAAGGTTACATAATTAAAGAGTATTTTGCTAACTATTTCTTACACATGTCAGATGTTACATTTGATATGCGATTTAACCAGATGAACGTGCATTCTGGTTATGCTGAACCCTGGCGTGTCACCTTAGTAAATACGGGTGATAATACAATGACAGGCGGACGCTTAAAGCGAATCAGCGAACATCTTGGTAATGAAACTTTTTGCTTTACCTATGGTGATGGTGTAAGTGATATTAATATCACTGAGCTAGTTAAGTTTCATAAACAACAAAATAGCCTAGGAACACTCACAGCCGTTCAACCAGCCGGACGTTTTGGAGCGATTTCCTTAGGAAATGAGCAAACTAAAATCACCAGCTTTCGAGAAAAACCTGAAGGTGATGGAGCTTGGATTAATGGCGGTTATTTTGTGTTAGAACCAGAAGTAATCAATTTGATTGCTGATGACTATACGGTGTGGGAACAAGAGCCATTAGAAAAGCTAGCTGATATGGAACAGCTATCTGCTTTTAAACATCATGGTTTTTGGCAACCGATGGATACTTTACGCGATAAAAACTATCTCGAAGGGCTATGGAAAAATAGTCAGGCTCCTTGGAAGGTTTGGTAGGGGTAGAGACGCGATTAATCGCGTCTGTACAGAGTTAGGAATTTTAACTCCCCACTCCCCAGTTCAAAGATTTACTGTAATTTCAAGTAGAATAATACTAATGTATGATTTTGCGATTATCGGTGGGGGAATAGTTGGACTTTCTACAGCGTTGGCTTTAGGAAAACGCTATCCCAATGCGCGTATTTTAGTAGTAGAAAAAGAGAGCCAATGGGCATTTCACCAAACCGGCAATAATAGCGGGGTGATTCATTCTGGTATTTACTACAAGCCAGGGAGTTTCAAAGCTAAATTTTGTCGTGATGGTTCTCGCTCTATGGTAGAGTTTTGTCAAGAGCATGGAATTGACCACGAAGTTTGTGGTAAAGTAATTGTTGCAACTGAAGAAAAAGAACTACCACGCTTAGAAAATCTCTACAAACGCGGCTTAGACAATGGCATAGAAGTCCAGAGAATCAGCCCGGAGGAAGTCAAGGAAATTGAACCTCACGTAAAATGTGTAGGTGGGCTTCGGGTATTCTCAACTGGGATTGTTAATTACAAGCAAGTTTGTTTTAAATACGCCCAGCTAATTCAACAGCAGGGTGGGGATTTACACCTGAATACAAAAGTTCTGAAAATCTCCCCAAGTGGTGAAAATCAGGTATTGGAAACAAACAACGGTAACTTTGCAACACGCTTTGTAATTAATTGTACTGGATTGCATAGCGATCGCACCGCCAAACTAGGTCAAGTTGAACCCCAAGCAAAAATTGTCCCATTCCGGGGAGAATATTACGAACTTACCCCAGAAAAACGCTATCTGGTCAAGACATTAATTTACCCAGTTCCCAATCCAGATTTCCCCTTCCTGGGTGTCCACTTTACCCGAATGATTGATGGTAGTGTCCATGCAGGGCCAAACGCCGTTCTGTCGTTCAAACGCGAAGGATACAAAAAAACCGACTTTGACCTGCGGGATTTTCTGGAAGTCATCACCTATCCTGGTTTCTGGAAGTTAGCGGCAAAACACGCCGATGAAGGCATCCAAGAAATTATTCGTTCCTTTAGTAAAGCAGCCTTTACCAGAAGTTTGCAAAAACTAATTCCCGAAGTTCAAGCAGAAGACTTAGTTCCCACCCATGCAGGAGTCCGCGCTCAAGCTTTAATGAACGATGGCAAGCTTGTAGACGACTTTTTGATTGTTTCCGGTCAAAATTCCATTCATGTTTGCAATGCTCCTTCTCCTGCTGCCACATCCTCTCTAGAAATTGGCAAAGCACTAGTCACTCAAATTCCCCAACTCTCGCATCTAGATAATGTAGTAACTGCATAGATAGATAGTTGTTATTTCCGGAACTGCTGAATTAAGGGATGAATCTTGTGGGGTGACTTGTTCGCCTGGAAATAGAAGGGACGGGCAAGATGCCCATCCCACAAGAAAAAAGTGTAGTGCATCAATTCAGAACCGTTATAGAGTCCTGCTACCCAATGGGTAAGCCTGCAAAAGGTTTTAGTAACTACGTAATGACTGTTAGCAGATTCAGATAGCGGTTCCCTTTTGGATGCATCGCACAGTTAGCTGTGCGACCCTACTAAACGAAGAATTTAACTCATCAATACAAAGGCATTAACCACAATGAAAATATTAGTAACTGGCACAGAAGGCTATCTAGGTTCGTTGTTACCTTCTCTATTAATTGAACGGGGACATGAAGTTATTGGTCTAGATACCGGTTTCTATAAAGTTGGTTGGCTGTACAACCCTAGTGGTGTAACACCCAAAACCCTCAACAAAGATATCCGCAACATCACCCCTGATGATTTGGAAGGTATTGAAGCAATAGTTCACATGGCGGAACTCTCCAATGACCCAGCCGGACAATTGGCACCAAATATTACCTACGAAATTAATCATGTAGGTTCAGTTCGTCTGGCTAGTCTGGCTAAGGCTATGGGTGTGCGTCGCTTCGTATATATGTCTTCGTGCAGTGTCTACGGTGTTGCTACCGCAGATGATGTTACAGAAGAATCCCCAATTAATCCCCAAACTGCCTACGCAGAATGCAAAACTCTCGTAGAAAGAGATGTCAGACCACTCGCTGATGATGACTTCTCTCCCACCTTTATGCGGAATGCCACAGCCTTTGGTGCTTCTCCCAGGATGCGCTTTGATATTGTTTTAAACAACTTAGCAGGGTTGGCATGGACTAGCAAACAAATCAAAATGACCAGTGATGGTACACCTTGGCGGCCATTAGTCCACGCATTGGATATTTGCAAAGCAATAGTTTGCACCTTAGAAGCACCACGGGACATTGTACATAACCAAATCTTCAATGTAGGAGATACAGCAAACAACTATCGCGTCAAAGAAATCGCTGAAATTATTGCTGATATTTTCCCAGATTGTAAATTGTCCTTTGGTGACAACGCCGGAGATAACCGCAGCTATCGGGTATCCTTCGAGAAAATCAACACAATCTTACCCGGATTTAAGTGTGATTGGGATGCCCAACTTGGTGCCCAACAGCTATTTGATTTATTCAGTCAAATAGATATGGCTGAAGATACTTTCTTATTTAGAGGATTTACCCGCTTAAAGCAGTTAGAGTATCTGATTCGTACCGAGCAAATTGACAAAGATTTCTTCTGGAATAAAAAGTAGATAGAGTTAGCTATTAGTGTGTAAATAAATTATTTATTACGCACTAATAACATCATCAATTCCGAAACTAATAATATTTATTCGGAATTATTTCATGCATCAAATTATTTGTAATCAGTGAGTTGAAAATTATGGCGATCGCAAAATGTCGTTTCAGTGGTCAACCTCTGCACCAAACCTTTATTGAGCTAGGAATGTCACCTTTAGCCAATGCTTATCTGACAGCAGAACAGCTAAATAATGCCGAAAAGTTTTATCCTCTTCATGCTTATGTTTCTGAAGAGACTCTCTTAGTTCAATTAGAACAGTTTGAAACTCCAGATGACATTTTCAGCGATTATGCTTATTTTTCTTCCTACTCCGTAAGTTGGCTAAAACATGCTAAAGCTTACACCGATATGATGGTAGAAAGGTTTGGCTTTAATCATCATAATCAAGTTATTGAAATTGCCAGCAACGACGGCTACTTACTGCAATATTTTTTAGAAAAGGGAATCCCAGTTTTAGGAATAGAACCAGCAGCAAATATCGCCAAGGTTGCCCAAGGCAGAGGCATTCCTAGTATCAACAAGTTTTTTGGAGTTGAAACTGCTAAAGAACTAGTGATAAAAGGAAAATTAGCTGACCTTTTGATAGGCAATAATGTTTTAGCTCATGTACCAGATTTAAACGATTTCATCGCTGGGATGAAACTCATCCTCAAACCCAATGGCATTTTGACGATGGAGTTTCCTCACATTTTACAACTCATTCAAGAAAATCAGTTTGATACGATTTATCATGAGCATTTTTCTTACTTCTCATTCCTAACTATCGAAAAAATTTTTGCAGCGCACAAATTACAACTTTTTGATGTAGAAGAATTATCAACTCATGGCGGTTCCCTAAGAATTTATGCCAAACATGATTACGCTGATAATCGTAGCATTAGCGACCGAATTAGCCATCTAAAAGCAAAAGAAATCGCTGCTGGACTGCATCAGATAGAGACTTACATTACATTTGCCGAGAAAGTCAAACAAACAAAGCACAAGCTATTAAATTTTATCTTGACGGCTAAAGCCGAAGGTAAATCAATCGCTGGTTATGGCGCACCAGCCAAAGGCAACACATTGCTCAATTACTGTGGGATTGGGAAAGATTTTATTGATTACACAGTAGATTGCAGTCCCTATAAGCAAGGCTTATTTTTACCTGGAACTCATATTCCTATCTTTGAACCAGACAAAATCCGCGAAACAAAACCCGATTATGTCCTAATTTTACCTTGGAATCTCAAGGAGGAAATTATGGAACAAATGGCATTTATTAGCGAGTGGGGTGGACAGTTTGTAGTGCCAATTCCTGAAGTAAAAATTTATCCATCTCCTATTGCGGATAGGCTTTTACTAGCATCGTAATTACTAAGTATAAGCCAAAGAATGCTTCTTGTTACTAACTGTTTTGACAATAAACAATATTTCAAGAGCAATTAAAAGGCGTATCTTCTCTAAATTTTTTGCCACCAAACCGCAAAAAATTAAACTGGAAAGCAGCTTAGTAATTACTAAGCTGCTGTTAGTACCTACTTAACTACAGATTTGAGCTTAATATGAATAAATTGCTGACCATCGCCATTCCAACATTCAATCGTGCCCAGCTTTTAGATAAACAACTGACTTGGCTAGCTAAATCTATTAAAGGGTTTGAGTCTGATTGTGAAATCTTTATTTCTGATAATTGTTCTACAGATAATACCCAAGAAATAATTAAAAAGTGGCAGATAATTCTTAGTAATGTCAGATTTACGTCAAACAGAAATAGCGAAAATATCGGCGTAATGGCTAATATCGCTTGTTGTTTGAAAGCCCCAACCAGTAAATATGTTTGGACAATTGGTGACGATGATCCAATTCAGGAGAGAACCCTAGATTATGTGTTAACAACACTAAAAAAACATTCAGATTTGGCGCTAATGTTTTTAAACTTCTCCGGTCGCCAAAAACGAACAGGTCAACTTGTTGTAGAACGCTGGTTAAATAGTGATAACGATGAGCTAAGAGTTGATGGTAAAGCTGTATTCCAAGGTTATCTGAACGAAAGTTTTGGTGGTGTACTTTTTATATCAGCAGCAATTTATCGCACAAATATAGTACAACAAGCTTTACAAAAGTGGCTATCTGCTACTAGTAATTGGGCATCTCAAGCATATTGGACTGCGTTTTGCGCTGCTCATGGAAGTGTCATTATCACTAAAGACACTTATTTAGAATGTACTATGGGCGCTAGTCTTTTAGACCTTGATCCAACATGGAACCTTAGAATGCGATATGCTTACATACCTGAAGTTTATATAAAACTCCTAAAGGTAGGATATCCTCATAAATTTTGTCAGGAAATGATTTGGCAGAATTTCCAACAAAAAGCTGACTTAAAAATACTATTAGGTGCTTTAAAACGCTGGCCTCTTTTAACAATCAAGATATTTATTCCTTACCTACGTTTGTTAAGCATATCAGCTTGGGCAATTCTTTTTCCACCCAAACAGCTAGAGACTAGCCTGTAATTTAGTGTGTCAATTGCCAAATTACTGTTAACACTAGTTCTTGGCAATAACCACTCATATATCAATTTTATTAACTCCTATTTATTGCCATGTCTAAATTACTGACCATTGCTATACCGACTTATAATCGTGCTGAGTTACTTGATAAACAGTTAGCCTGGCTGGCTCAAGCTATCAAAGGTTTTGAAGATGACTGTGAAATTTTAGTTTCTGATAATTGTTCAACAGATAACACTCAGGAGGTGATCCAAAAATGGCAAATAATACTTAGCAGCATCACATTTAAATCAAATAAAAATTTAAAGAATTTAGGCGTGGTCAAAAATATAATGTATTGCCTAAAATCTACTACAACAAAATATGTTTGGACAATTGGTGATGATGACCCAATTCAAGATAGAGCGATTGCTTATGTGATTAACAAACTCAAGCAACATGAAAATTTATCATTATTGTTCCTCAACTTTTCCGGTCGTAATCAAATTACTGGCGAACCAGTTCATCCACCAACAATTGTTGGTAATCGCTGGTTTGATATTGATACCGAAGATGGTGATGGTGATGGTAAAGCTATATTTGAGCATTGTTTCTCAAAAAGTGTCGGCGCAGTTATTTTTCTGACTGCCACAATCTACCGCAGCGACCTAGTAAAACGCGCTCTCCAAAATTGGCAAGATGCTGAGAATAACTGGATATCTTTAGCATATTTAGCCGGATATTGTGCTGCTAATGGCAGTGTAATTGTTACTAAAGAAACTTATTTGGAATGTGTTGTTGGTGTGAGTTATTGGCAGAAAGAACCAAAATCTGCACTGTTAATGCAATACAAACACATACCCGAAGTGATTTTGAAACTGGAAGAGAATGGATATTCTAAGCAGTTTTGCAGGCGGATGCTTTTGCAGAATGGTAAAGAAGTCAACTTAAAAGTTTTCTTGGGTGCTTTAAGAAGATGGCCTATGTCCGCCATCAAAACAGTAGTTCCATTTTTGGCTTTAGTCAGTTTGTGTGCTTTTGACGTGATGGTTTCTAAAGAGTTAGGGTTAGCAGAATCAATTGAAATATCTACTCAAGAAGTGCGGACTTATAAGCCATAGGCTACTAAATTGCTGACAAATCTACATCAAAATTAGAAGGGATTTACACCATGTTTACCGCAATTAAACACAAAATATCTACACTGGTTTCTGACTTTAAATATTACGTAGCCCGTTGGCAGCATAGCAGAAATCTGCCAGCATTGGAAGGACGCGATCGCAACATTCTTAATGCTCTCAAAAAAGACGGTGTTTACGTCAAAACACTGGCAGATTTAGGGTTAAACTCTAGCTCCGAACTGCTCAAAGCTGCTTACCATCAATTGTCTCAGATGGAAAATGCAAATAACGACCATCTAGAACAAAAGTGGCCACAAATTTCCACAGTTACAGGTTTACCAGAATTTTATGCCTGGGGGATAGAGAAAAGACTGCTCAACATCATCGAAAATTATATTGGTCTTCCTGTTGCTTTTCATGGTGTACATTTACGCAAAGATTTCAACAATAAACATCAGTTTGGGACACTGCTATGGCATAGCGATGCAGAAGACCGTCGCATTATCAAAATCTTTATTTACTTGAATGATGTAGAACAAAAAACTGGGCCTTTTGAATATATTCCCCGCTCTTTAACTTCCTTATTTAGTTGGAATTATTTTCGACTTTATTACAAACTTTGGAAGTCAGCTTATATGGGTATCGATGATGAAGAAGTAAAACCAGTCATCCCCAAATCAGCTTGGAAATCCTGCCCAGGCCCAGCAGGTACAGTCATTATTGTAGATACGAAGAATGCTTTGCATCACGGCACAGTCCGCACAGAAGACCGGTCAGCGCTATTCTTTTGTTACACCGCCAACCCTCCCGAAAGACCAGACCTCTGCACCCAATATTGGGATGATACTTATCCCAGAGCAGAGTTACGTTCTTCATCAGATGCAGTTAAAGTTTCGACTTAGTACCCTTTCGTAGGGTGCGTTACCTTCCTAACGCACCCGACAAAGTCGTAGGTGATTAAATCCACGTTCATTACTGTTATTTTGTGGTGCAAATACTAAGCAGTTAAGAAGTATTTTCTGTAATCAACATTCATCTCAAAGGAATATATGATTTTCACCGAAACCGCACTCAAAGACGCATTCATTATTGATTTAGAAGAAAAACCAGACCACCGTGGTTTTTTTGCTCGGTCTTTCTGCGCTCAAGAATTTGAAGCACATGGCTTAAAGCCAATAGTTGCTCAATGTAACCTGTCTTTTAACTACAAAAAAGGCACTATCCGGGGGATGCACTATCAAATTCTGCCAGCAGGAGAAACGAAATTAATTCGCTGTACTAAAGGTGCAATTTATGACGTAATTATTGATATGCGTCCTGAATCTCCCAGCTTTTTATCACACATCGGTGTAGAACTAACTCCAGAAAACCACCGCGCCTTATATGTTCCAGAAATGTTTGCTCATGGCTATCAAGCACTCACAGATGAGACTGAAGTCGTATATCAAGTGGGTGAATTTTATACGCCGGGGTATGAAAGAGGTTTACGCTATGACGACTCATTCTTTAATATTGATTGGCCTCTAGATGTGACTGAAATATCTGAGAAAGATTTAAATTGGCCTTTGTTGAAAATGATGACTGTTGGCGGTACATCTTCTAGATAACTATAGGCTCTTTCTCTGCGCGACGCCAGTTGCTACAACGCTCTTAACCCGCGCAACACACTGGCTCCTCTATACGAGCGTAAAATAATTAATTTAGGTAGAAATAAATGCTAAATAGTATTCTATCTCGTGTCGGTAATACTATCTCTTTTGTCTCCAAAAAAGTCCAAGCTCGCATCAATTACGCTAAGACTTTACAAGTTGTTTCCCTAAAGCCTAAACAACCATCCAAAGGAAATGTACTTCTTTCTTATCGGATTGAACCATTCCTCATAAAACCAGGTCAGCCTATCCCCAATGACCAGAGTTGGAACTGGGAATGTCTACTAATTGCCCAAACTTTTTTAGACATGGGCTATAACGTTGATGTCATCCAGTTTCACAATGATAAATTCGTTCCTCAAAAAGACTATGCATTTTTCATTGATATCCGTCATCGTCTAGAAGCGCTTGCACCAAAGCTGAATAAAGATTGCATCAAGATTTTCCACGTTGACATTGCTAATATGATCTTTCGCAATGCAGCTGAATGCAATAGACTTCTAGAACTCCAACAGCGCAAAGGAATTACCCTACGTCCACAGCGATTTGAAACGCCCAATTTGGGAATTGAATATGCCGATTATGCTACTGTATTGGGTAACAATTTCACAGTTGATACATTCAAATATGCCAACAAACCAATGTATCGTATTCCCATTTCTTCATCACTCGTTTATCCCTCTCCCGACGAGAAAGACTTTGAAGCGGTAAGAAAGAATTTTCTGTGGTTTGGTGGTAGTGCTTTAGTTCTCAAAGGATTAGACTTAGTTTTAGATGCCTTTGCTCAAATGCCAGAATACCATTTAACAGTTTGTGGCCCGGTAAGTAATGACAAAGAGTTTGAGCAAGCTTTTTATAAAGAACTGTATGAAACATCCAACATCCACACCTATGGTTGGATTGATGTTAGTAGCCCTGACTTTTTAAAGGTTACAAATAATTGTTTGGGACTGGTTTATCCTTCCGTTTCTGAGGGACAGGCAGGAGCAGTAATAACTAGCTTGCAAGCCGGATTAATTCCGATTTTAAGCTACGAATCTGGTGTTGATGTTCATGATTTTGGTGTGATTTTCGATAATCTTTCCCTCGAAGAAATTAAGGCGAAAGTTAGAAGTATTTCCAATTTGCCTGTTGAAAACCTAAAGCTGATGTCTCGTCAGGCTTGGGAATATGCAAGAGCAAATCATACCAAAGAAAAATTTGCCCAAGCCTACAGAAATGCTGTGGAGCAAATTATTGAAAATCATAGTCAGAAAAAACAGACTGATTCTACAGCATCTAGCAAACAGCTAGTTAGTAGCGATCGCTAATCCCAATTTCCCATGAAAATGTACTTAATATTTAGCTGTAACAAATTATTAAGTACAAAATTATCGAGAATTTGTAACACAACAAACAGTTCCAAAAAGGAGTTTAGTTCATGATTATTATCGATCGCGCCTTACAAGCCCGTGCAGCAGCAGGAAATCCTATCAAAGTGGGAATGATTGGTGCTGGTTTTATGGGTCGAGGGATTGCCAACCAAATTGTCAATTCAGTGCCAGGAATGGAGTTAGTTGCTATCTCCAATCGCCAGATTGATGCAGCTAAACAAGCTTATTCGGAAGCCAGAATTGAAGAGATTCAAGTTGTTGCAACTGTCAGCGAATTAGAAGATGCGATCGCTAACGGTAAATATGCAGTCACAGAAGACGCTAAGTTACTGTGTCGGGCTGAGGGTATTGACGCACTAATCGAAGTCACAGGTGCAGTGGAATTTGGCGCTGTGATCGTCATGGAAGCGATCGCTCATTGCAAACATGTGATCATGATGAATGCCGAACTCGACGGCACCATTGGCCCCATCCTGAAAGTGTATGCCGACAAAGCAGGTGTCATCCTCAGCGCCTGTGATGGCGATCAGCCAGGGGTACAAATGAACCTTTACCGCTTTGTGAAAAGCATTGGTTTAACTCCCTTATTGTGCGGTAATATTAAAGGACTTCAAGACCCCTATCGCAATCCCACCACCCAGGAAGGATTTGCTAAACGTTGGGGTCAAAAGCCCCACATGGTGGCTAGCTTCGCCGACGGAACCAAAATTTCCTTTGAGCAAGCGATCGTTGCCAATGCCACAGGGATGAAAGTCGCCAAACGCGGAATGTTGGGATATGACTTCAACGGTTATGTCGATGAAATGACCCAGTTATATGATGTTGAACAACTCAAGGAACTGGGCGGTATCGTCGATTATGTAGTTGGAGCAAAACCTGGCCCAGGCGTATATGTATTTGCCACTCACGACGATCCCAAGCAACGCCACTATCTCAACTTATACAAATTAGGCGAAGGCCCTCTTTACAGCTTCTATACTCCTTATCACCTCTGTCATTTTGAAGTTCCCCTGTCCGTAGCGCGTGCTGTCCTATTCGGTGATGCCGTTATGTCTCCACTAGCAGGACCGCTAGTAGATGTTGTCACCACCGCCAAAATTGACCTGAAAGCAGGAGAAACCTTAGATGGCATCGGCTACTACATGACCTACGGACAATGTGAGAATTCTGATATCGTCCAACAGCAAAATCTCCTACCAATTGGTTTAGCTGAAGGGTGTCGCCTGAAACGAGATATTTCTAAGGATCAAGTCCTCACTTATGAGGATGTAGAATTACCTGAAGGCAGACTTTGCGACCAACTACGAACTGAGCAAAACAGTTATTTCGCCCCAGAAAAAATCTTGGTAGCAGTTGGGTAATATTGGTTTAAAAAATATTTGCAACAAATGAATTAGCTGTAGGGGCGTACAGATGTACGCCCCTACATGAGGACTTATGCAAAAAAGTTCTGAAGTAGTGGTAATTCATGAATTACCACTACGACAAATCAGGTTTTTGAGATAATTTTGCGTAAGTCCTATACATATTTGTCGCAATAATTTCGTAAAGAGGATAGGAAGCTATACTGCGGAACACTAAAGTTGTTGATAGTAACTTGCTGGGGAGCGTTTAAACAAACCTGATCGAAACTTTAGGTCAAATTCATGAAAATTGCTCTAGTCCATGATTATTTAACCCAGCGAGGTGGGGCAGAGCGTGTGTTTGAACTGCTTTGTAAACGGTATCCTGAAGCAGATATTTTCACATCTTTGTACGATCCAGAAAAAACTATTGATTTAGGCGATCGCATAGTTAATACAACTTTCTTACAAAAGATTCCGTGTGCAGCAAAATATTTCAGGTCGATGGCTCCTCTATATTTTCCTGCCTTTCGTTCCTTGGATCTGCAAGACTACGATTTAATTATTAGCAGTAGCACCAGCTTCGCCAAAGCAGTGCGAAAAAACCCAAATGCCCACCACATTTGCTTTTGCCATAATGTCACCCGTTTCTTATGGGATACAGCAACTTATTTAAGAGAGTACGGAGACTATAGATATTTTGCTCCTTTAATTGAACAAGTATTCGAGGTCATGAGAAAGGTAGACCTGAAATATGCACAGGAACCTGACCTTTATATTGCTAATTCTAGTGTTGTTGCCCGCCGTATTGAAAATATTTATGGCAAAAAGGCAATGATGGTCAACTATCCAATTGATACTAGTAAATTTCTTTTTTCAGATATAAAAGATGAATATTATCTGGCCTCCGCTCGGATGATCAGTTATAAGCGACTTGATATAATAGTCGAAGCTTTTAATTGGTTAGGGTGGCGGTTATTAATATCAGGTGATGGGCCAGAACAAGCACGGTTAAAATCTAAAGCATTACAAAATATTGAGTTCTTAGGACACGTAAGTGATAGAACCCGCAAAGACTTGTTTTCCAAAGCCAAGTCTATTATTGTCGCAGCCCTAGAAGACTACGGATTAGTTCCAGTAGAGGCTAATGCTAGTGGTACACCAGTCATCGCCTATGGAGCAGGTGGAGTATTAGATACTCAAATCCCAGGAGAAACAGGAGTCTTTTTCAAAAGACAAACACCCGAATCTTTACAAGTTGCATTACTAGAAGCTAATGGCATTTCTTGGGATTACGATCGCATCCGTAATCATGCAGTAGCAAACTTTTCAGAGAAGGCCTTCTTTGGGAAAGTTGAGCAAATTATTAACCAGGCTTGTGGTGTGCATCAATTATTCATTTGATTCCCTAATCTCTTCCCCTTGGCGTCCTTGGCGTCCTTCTCCCAAGGGGAGACGCCAATGCGAAGGCGGTTCGTAAAAAAAAATAGGTATTCTTCGGAGAATCTCTTAGCGTAAGTCTTGAAGACAAGGATAATAAAAGTGGTTCAAAATAGTCTAAATCCTCAGATAAGTGCAGCTTCTGAAAGTGAAGTAGGTTACGGACAATTGTTTGCCGTATTTGTGAGGAGATTTCCTTGGTTCTTAGCAGTATTAATTACTTCTATTGCTCTTGCAGGTTTGGTAACTTTTAAGACTAAGCCAACTTATAAAAGTTCAATGCAACTGCTAGTAGAACCTAACTATCAAGGTAAGACAGAAGGTGCTGGGTTAGATAATCAGTTTACTGACTCTAATGTGGTCATAGATACTGCCACACAGCTTAACTTGATGCAAAGTTCAGGACTTATCCAAAAAGCAGTTGATAAACTTCAGTCTGATTATCCAGATATAAGTTCAACTGAAATTAAAGCTTCTTTGGTCTTAACTCAACTAAGGAGCAAAGAAGATAATGTCGCTACTAAAATCTTTCAAGTTGAATACACTGCTGGAGATCCAGAAAAGACACAAAAAGTTTTGGGTGCAATTCGACAAGTTTATGTGGAATATAACAAAGAACAACAGAATTCGCGTTTACAAAAAGGTCTGCAAATTATTAGGGAACAGTTAAGTAAAGCCAGTGAAGAAGTAAACGCATCTGAGACAAATTTACAAAGGTTTCGGAGAAATCAGAACTTAATTGATCCAGAGGCACAGGCGAAAGCAATTGAGACAGCTTTGAACACTATTGCCCAAGATCGACAAACAACTCGTTCTCAGTATGGGGAAGCTTTGGCACGTCAAAAATCTTTGGAAGAACAACTTAATCGTTCTCCCCAAAATGCTCTAGTTGCTTCTCGTCTGAGTCAATCTACTCGCTATCAAGGCTTACTTAACGAAATCCAAAAAAGCGAACTAGCACTAGCACAAGAACGCTTACGCTTTACAGATCAGACTCCGAGTGTGCAAAAGCTCAAAGAACAGCTTCAGAGCCAGAAGGAATTATTGCAACAAGAAGTAGGAAGAACTTTAGGTGAAAAGTCTGCTGGTGGATTCACTTCTGGAGATTCTCTTCTTGAACGAGGGCAGCTTGGTCAAATTGATCTCGGACTTGCTGGTCAGCTAGTAGAAACGCAGACCACTATTGTTGCTTTAACTGCTCGTGATCAAACTTTAGCTCAGAAAGAAAACGAGCTGCGTTTGGAAATTAAACGCTTCCCGCCTCTATTAGCTTATTACAATCGGATGCTACCGCAGTTGCAATTTAGTCGTGAAAGGTTAGAGCAACTTTTAAGAGCAGAACAGCGGTTACGGCAAGAACTTTCCAAGGGTGGATTTAATTGGGAAGTTGTAGAAGAACCCCAAAAAGGCGCACAATTAGGCCCTAATCTCCAGCAGAACTTACTGTTAGGTGCTGTCGTTGGGTTCATGTTAGGAGGTATTGCTGCCTTTATTCGGGAATCGGCTGATGATGCAGTTCACACCACTGCTGAGTTAGAGAAGCAAATGGCCATGCCGTTGTTGGGAACAACTCCCAAATTACCGCCAGCCAAACCTAGAGAATCAATGATTAAGTTGCCTTTTGGTAAGCCAGAAGTTCTTGCTCCTTGGACAATTCAGGTATTGCAATCTCCACCGCGTTGGGAATCGCTGGATCTGATTTACAAAAACATTGAACTTTTAAATACTGTTACTAACTTGAAATCTTTGATGATCACCTCGGCGTTAGCCGATGAGGGTAAATCAGCTTTGGCATTGGGTTTGGCAATGAGTGCTGCCCGTTTACACAAAAAGGTGTTGCTAATTGATGCTAATTTACGTGATCCCAGTCTGCACGTACAACTGAATCTTCCTAATGAACAGGGGCTTTCAACTCTATTGGCGAGTGATGCAACTCTACCTAACCAAATTAGTCTTCAATACTCAGGTTCCGCCTACATCGATATTTTGACTGCTGGGCCCAAACCGGCTGATCCAGCTAATCTGTTGAGTTCCCCTCGGATGATGCAATTAATGGCAGCATTTGAGGAAAACTACGATTTGGTACTCATAGATGCTCCCCCAGTTCTCGGCTTGGTGGATGCCATGCTTACTGCATCATCTTGTCGTAGCGTGATCATGGTGGCAAGCATTGGTATCGTAACGCGAAGTCAGCTGACTCAAGCTACAGCCATGTTAAGTAAGTTAAATCTAATT
>Ga0123337_10002943_pt1 | contig 18775 bp, 15 predicted proteins | sample frozenSSSSmetaG_FD_89792 | JGI IMG/M metagenome (GOLD analysis project Ga0123337, IMG submission 89792) | Glacier valley bacterial and archeal communities from Borup Fiord, Nunavut, Canada, to study Microbial Dark Matter (Phase II) -... | ecosystem: Environmental > Aquatic > Freshwater > Ice >... | reverse complement strand
TTCTCCACCCGGTTGCGCAGGATGAGGTCGTGCATGCGGCCGCAGACGTTGATCGGATCGATCTGAACGTAGCCGTGGTGCGTGAGTGCGGAGGCGATGTCGGGAAACGCAATATCAAGCCCCACTGCCCGGCGCGCGAAGCGGCGGGCGTCCAGTTGGCTGAGAGATAGGGCGGGCGGCATCGTTTCCTCACTCCTTCCGCTTCGTCACTGTGGTGCCATCTTTCACCGTGTCCGGCGGATGGAGCAGCACTTCTTCTCCCGCGTTCACGCCGGATAGAATTTCGGTGAAACGGCCGTCCGAGTGACCGGCCTCGATGGCTGTTAGCCTCGCTTCACCGTTGCTGTAAACATAAGTCTTCCACGCGTTCCCCTCGCGAAAAAGCGAGCCTGCCGGGACCACCAGCACATCCTCCGCATGCCACACCGCCACGCGGACTTCGACGCGGTAACGATCGCCCAGCGACTTCGCGGTTTCCGGAGGATCCACCAGATCGCTGAGAACGATGACGCGCTGCTCTTCCACGCCGAGCGCGGAAATTTTCGTAAACGCCGCCGGTTCCACGCGCCGGACGCGGCCTTTGAGCGGATTTTCGCCACCCCACTGGTCGATCTCCGCGGAGTCGCCGGGGCGGATGGTGACGGCGTCGCGCGAGAGGATTTCCGCTTCGATTTCGATGTCCGCCGGATCGCCGACTTCGAGGATCTGCGTGCCGGGTGTGACGACCGTTTCGCTTTCCAACATCACCTTGAGCATCCTGCCGGATACCGGCGACTTCACCTCTACCAGATTTCCCGCAGTGCTCGATTCAGGCCGCTCCAGCGCGGCGCGGGCCTGGGCGAGTTCGTAATCGGCCACTTGCAGGGCGAACTCGGCCGCGCGGACCTCGGCCGCGCGCATTGACGATTCCATTTCCGTCCGATCTCTATCAGATTCTGACATCGTGCCGGCGCGGGTCACGGAACGCACGCGCTCCAGCTCGGATTCCGCCATTTTCGAGGCAGCCTTGTTCGCGTCCAGCGCTTCCGCAGCCTGCTTGCGCGAGGCCTCCCGCATGGAAACCACGGCCTCCGCCTGCGCCCGCGCGCGGGGATCCAGCAGCGGCGCGACGACAGGCTCGATCGCGGTGAGCAGGGTTTCTCCGGCTTTCACTTCGTCACCCGGCTTCAGCGGCATGCGGCGCATTTTCCCCGCTACCGGCGCGGCGACCACGTAGCGGTTCCGCACGCGGGTTTTCCCTTCCTCGGAAACCCGCACCGTCAGCGGACCACGCGCGACCACGCCGGTTTCGACAAGCACCGGCTTCGGCCACAGTCCCCACGCCACCAGCGAGAGCAGCGCCGCGCCGCCCAGCCATGGAATCGAGCGGCGGATCAGGTGCTTGCCTGTTGGATTGCGTTTGGATTCCCAGGGAGCGGCGGTGGTGGCGGATTTTTCCATGAATGCGTGGCGCTTTCATAAGCGAGCCCAGCCTCCGATTCAAGGACCGCCCTCGACGATGATCAGGCCGGATAAAACGCTCGATCCCAAGGGTCGCTCGAGCAATTGGAAACTGCCGATGCCGTGGGTGGTTAGCAGTGAGAATACCATCGTGCTGCTTGCCCCGCCCAAGCTGCAATTGATCACACGCCCCTCTGTGGGGAAGATCGGGTTGTCTTGCGTTAGCTCGGGATCGGCCGTCGTTTCCGGAACGGGCAGAGTGGTGGTCTCACCAGCCGAGTCGGTCAGCACGATGACGTGCTCCATCCCGGCCTGCGGCGGTGGAAGCTGATCGATGACCACCTCGGCGGTCTTCTCCGCCACATTTTCGATGACAAAACCCTCCGGTAAGGTGCGCGGCTTGGGAACCGGGGCGGCTGAGGGGTGTAGCTCCATTTTGAATTCAGCGATGTTATCCCCTTCGTCGGATTTCCGGCCGAGGAACGACTTCCCACCTGGTTCAGCAGTCCACACGGTCTTGCTGACGGGATCATAGTATTCCCCATTGCTAGAGCGGAGCAGGCCAAGTTCCTGCCAGTTTGATTCGGGAAAATGACGGTGGCGGACGACCGCGTCTCCCTGCGGGACGGGCCAACCGCGCTCGATGACCAACTCCGCGGCATCCGCCGGCGCGCCGCTCTCCGCCTCCAGAGCAGACCGTAGCGCAGCAGTTAGGATGGATTGCACGTGCTGGCGGGCTTCCTGCGGGGTGCGCCGGGGCGCGCCGGGCGCGTGCAGACTCAGCACTCGCGGGATCGGAATGGAGCCGTTGTTCAACACCGTTAGTCGTTCCTGCAAGCGCACGATTTCCCGCCGCAGCCGCACCTCACGCGTCGCCGGAAGTGCTGGTAATTCAGTTAAAGCGGGCGGGCGCATCGGCTCGGCACTCGCAGAAACCGGAAGGTCGGCAGCCGCTCGGGGTTCGGTAACACGAAATTTCGGCCACATCAAAAACGCAATGATGCCCGCCGCCGCCCAGCCGCTGATTGCCAACCATGGAAGGTAGCGGTGGCGTCCTGAGGTGGCGGCAACATGCGGTCGGATCTCCTCCATCACCGAGTGCAGCACTTCCGGCGGTGCGATGTGCAGCGGAGAAACTGCCAGCCAGACATCCGCCGCTGCCTCGCGGGTGAGGCGGGATTCCGCCGCAAGCAGCGGATTGCGCGCAAGCCGCGGGTCCGAGCAGGCGGGGTCGTCCGGCGGCAGCAGATCGAGCGCGCGGGCGGTGGCATCGGCGAGATCCTCAAGCTTCATCACAGCCTCCTTTGCGTAGGATTTCACGAAGCTTCAGCATCGCCCGGTGGATGCGGATTTTCGCCGTCCCCAGTGGCACACCCCATCGCTGCGCGTGATCTTGCACCGTGCCAGGGTCAAAAATCGCAGCCCGCACGCTCTCGGTTTCCGCCTCGTCCAGATGGCTCAGCGCCATTCGCACACGCGTGACGGTTTCCCGGAAAAGCAAATCCTCCACGCCTCCGCGGGACGGGACGTCCAAAGCGGACGCCGTTTCCCAATCCTGCCAGACCGGCGCCCTGCGGCGGCGTTTCCGCATCGAGTCGAGGCAAAGGCCGCGCAGGATCATCGCACACCAGGTGAAGCCGCTGCTTTTCTCCGCATCGAAGTCCGCCGCCTTTTTCCAGATGCGCAGGAAACAATCCTGAAGTGCCTCCTTTGCCGCGCCCTCGTCCTTGATCCAGTGCAGTGCCATGCTGTAGAGACGGTCGCCCCACATTCGATAGAGTTCTGCCAGAGCGTCCGCGTCCCGGCGGGCGATGCGGGCGAGAAGCCGCGATCCGTCACGGGCCGCCACCCTGCCGTCCTCCGCCATCATTTTCGCTGCTTCTCCCATCGCCTGTTCACCTTCTCTCATGGAATCCGTTTGAAAGGGAAGGCGGGTTTCATCAATCGCGAGAATTTCTCACCACCAAGGCCAGCCCGAGAAACCGCCGGAAATCCGTGCCAGCCCATCGCGCGGTTGACCATCCACCACGTTGAAATTCCCGCCCGCCCACAACCGGCGTGATACCGGGTGCCACAAGAATGTTTGTGGAGCCGAACCAGCTTCATCTAACGCCGGGTCGAAGGCCACCTTACCTGACTCCTCCGCCTTCCACCAATCGCCCGCTGATTGGCGCTCACGATATCCGAAAACCGGCGAGCGGAACGTGCCGTCAATGCGGCCATTCGGCAGCAGCCGGAGCAATGACTGAACGCCGTTTGGCAACAGGGCATCCAGATAGAGCATGCCGTAATCGCCGGATGTCCCGCTAACCACCAGTTTCAAAGATGGCGGATAGAACCATGCGGCCCAGCCACGCTTCGTCCAGAGCCGCAGGCGCACACCCGTGCCGGTGTTTTTCGATTCCTGGAAAAGCACCCCGCCGGACCATTCGCATACGGGGCTCAGGCCGTAGCCTGGTCTTGATAGATCGCGCTCCACCATGCCATTCGGGCGGAAAATCACGCCTGAAATCACGAATCCACTATCCGCCTTCACCAATAGGGGTGCGAGGTTCCGGTCAGCTTGCAAGTCCTGAAACCTCGGATCGTACGATCCGTCCGGGCGCAAGCGGGCAATGGTTCTGGAGGAAACACCGCTGCCCGGTGAGTTGGTTTCTACCAGAATTTGGCCACCCGGGAGGGCATGCACTTTGGAAAAGTCGTCGCTAAGTTTCGCGGGCAGGTTGATAGGAGGAATCACAATGAGCGCCGATCCCCCGCTAATGGGCCGCGGAGGTGTCATCAAACCGGTATTTCCAATCCACGTTGTCGTGGGCAATACGGGGTCGTAGGTCTCGTCCAAGGTTCCGTCCATTCGGAGTTTCAGCAGATTCGAGCGCACTTGGTTGCCATATCTTACCACCTCCTCCGTCACGACATAGATCGCTTGCCCCGCTACCGCCACTGAGCGCCACTCACCGATCCGGTCATCCGGGATGAACCAAGGGTCCACCTGGCCGTTAGGGAGAAACATCACCAACCGGTTCTTCACCTGTCCATCCGCCGTCGCGAAATTTCCACCCGCCAGCACGCGCCCGTTAGGTAGCGGCAGCAGTGTTCTGACCCGTGCTGGCACGTTGAGTTGGGGGACTGTCCACGTCGGATCCTCACTGCCATCTGCATTGAGCCTTCGGAGTCCGTCAATTAGCCATTTTCCACCTGCCAGCGCCTTGATCGAGCGTGCCCGCCCTGGACTCGGGAATGTTTTGTCGATCACCCCGGTCGCGCTGAATTTTTGAGCCAGGCCATTGTAATAGGTTGCCAGATAGGAACCGTCAGCCGCTTCCGCCCAGAGGAATGGAATCGAATGACTCACCGAGAAATTTCTGGTCTTCTCCAATCTACCTGCGGATGAAAACCAATCGACCACATGGGTGGCATACGCCAGTATCGGAAAATAGCCCCAGCTCGACTGATCGGGTCCATAAATGACTCGGACCGAACCCCCGGGGCCGGCCACGAGACGCAGCTCGCGGTGGATTTTCAAAGCTTGTTTCACCCCGATTTGCTTCCCGGATGCATCCACTTGGAAAAGCTGATGCTGCTGGGTCACGATGAAATGTTCCGGGTAATTCAGCAGATTGGTAGATCGGTCTCCCGACGTCGCCCACACGCTGCCTTCCGCTCCTGCGACCGCCCCGTTCACATTCTGCGGTAGCTCCGCTGCTTGGGAAAACGCGGGATCCACCATGCCATCCGCACTTTTGCGGCGCTCCAGCACGCGGGTGCCGAGGCCAGATTGCCGAATCACCCAGATTTTCCCATCACGCTCGAACTGGGGGGTGATGGTTACACCGTAAGGCCGGTCCGGAAACGCCTTTCCAATTACTTCACCTGCGGCGTTCATCCGCAGCCAGCCCGATGATGCCGTGGGGAGCAGGAAATCCCCGCCAGCCAACAAAAATGGCGCGGCTGGAGGTGCGTTCACCAGTCGATAGCCGAAATAATCCGACACCCCGGGCAGCGGCGAAGGGTAGTAGATTTCCTGATAGGTGAAATTGCGATCCCGCTCCAGATAGGCCGCCGCAGGCTCACTCTCGACTCCGCCATCCACGCCTAACCGCAGGAGATCGCCGGTGGCCTGGCCATCTCCCCGGTCAAAGCCCCCACCGACCCATGCCCGCCCGTCCGGTGCCAAGGTGACGTGCTCCGGTGCCACCCACGCTCGCAGCTCGGGCGCGAAATTCGAATCCAAATCACCCGGTTTCGCCGCGCTGATTGCACACGCGAGTCCCCATATCGCCAAGATGTTCGTTCTCATCACCCATCTATCCGTCACTGGCTGCCGCCGGGTTTCGGAAAATGATCAATTTCAACGAAAATGACACATTCCCCATCATCCATCAGACTTTGGGGATCAGCATGCCATGAGACGCGAGTTCGTGCACGAGGGCGCTGATGCGGTCCGGCAGATCGGCGATGGCTGCGAAATCAGGCTTACTCCGGATCTCACGCACCATGTCGGCGAGAGTCCCTCCACTGCGGCTGATGGCGAGCAGGCGGAGGATGTTTTCATCGATCTGTCCATCGTAGGAAAGCCGTGTGGGGCAGGTGAGGCGGATGGCTTCAAGGTCCCATCCGGTGGATCCCAGGCTCATGCGGGCCTCGGCGCGGATGCCGTGCGGCACGGTGAAGCGGGTTCCTAGCAGATCGGGGCTTCCGGCCAGCCAGGTTTCGTTACGGAGGACGCGCAGCACGTCGGGCCCGGCGTTTGAATCGATGTTTTCCGCGGCGTGGCTCTCGGTGCGTGTCCATTCGCCGCCGGGTTCGCATTTCTGAATGACCATGAATCCGCCGCTGATGCGATGGACACCGATGTCCTGATAGTGGGTGAGCCAGCGCCGGATTTCATCCACGGCGGCCTGTTCGCCTTGGAAACGGAGATCGCTGGAGATCCAGGTCCAAGCATAGTCCGCGGGGCTGGAGCAGTCGGATTGGAAGAGCCAGCGGCGTGTTCCTTCCGGCGTCACCCAGGAGAGCGGCGCTTCCGTCTAGTCCTCGTCCGTGGCTTGCGTCCAGTTGATGAGGACCACGGCGATGCCGCCGGGTGCTAGATAATTAGAAATTTCCCGCAGGTGGCGGGCGCAGATCGGATCGCCAGCGGGGGCCTCCTTGTAGGTCATGCTGCCGCCGGGTGACTGGACGTAGGGTGGATTCGAAACGATGAGGTTAAATTTCTCGCCCGCCACGGTGGAGAATCCGTCGCCTTGGCGGAAATCGACGCCGCCGATGCCGATTAGGAGGGCGGAGAAGCGTCCGAGGTCCAGCGCGCGCGCATTGAGGTCCGAGGCCACCACCGGAATACAGGCCTTTGCCAAGTTTCCCGACAACCAACCGATGCCGCTGGCGAGCTCCAGCGCACGGCCGGTGACGAGCTGTGCCAGCGAGCTGAGAAGGATGCTGGACGGGCCTATTCCCATCACGTAGTCGTCCACGTCCTCCGCCTGGCGGTGGTGGAAATCACAGACGAACCAGCTTTCCCCCACTGGGCAGATCTGATAGCGCGATCTCACGAATCCGCCGCCTGCCTCGAGGAAGCCGATTTCCAGCAGCCCGTGGACCGCATCGCCCAAGGCCTGGAGCGTGCGCTCGCCGTCCAGCGGATCGCCGAGGGTGAAGAGCCGGATGAGCGAGTTCACCGGAGAGCGTTCCGGCACGTGGCCTAACAAAGCGGCGCGTGGGATCGCGGAGCGCAGCGAAGTAAATGGGGTTTCAAATCCGGACTCCACTCGACGACATAGGTCTTCCCGGCCACGCTGTTCCACGAGAGCTGATAGGACCCGGGCGTTGCGGGGACGGGGGTTAGCGAGGCTTTGAGGAATGAGGTGCCGGACTTCGGGTGAGTGCCGAGTTGGAATTCCTGAAGGTTGGTGAGGCCGTCGCCGTCGGAGTGCGCTGCGGCGTCATTGGTGCCCACGTTGAGGCCGTTAGCGGTTTCCCGAGGCATGCTGGGATTTTCATAAGTATTTATTAGTTAGAATCTGAAAGATGCGGCGAGGCGAAAAGTCCACCATTCGCGGTCGCGATATAGATTACCGAAAAATTCATTGTCCTCGGAGAGCGCTTCATAGTCGGTCTCTAAGAATCCGACGCCACCACTGATGGCGAGATCGCCGCGGTCCCAGAGCACTCCAGCAAAAATCTCCGTGGAATCGAGTGCCGGCGCCAGCGCATTGAATCCAGACGTTTCGATCTCTCCGCTGTCCGCGTAAATTCGGTAGCCAAGGTACGCCGACGATTGCGGGAGGAAGGTCCACTCCACTAGGGCGCTTCCATAAGTTGCATCGAATGATGGGGATTCCTCGGTGTAGCCGGCAGTGACTCGGAGTGCCAGCGGGCCTGCCGCGGCAGCCCACGAATTCCGGATGCCGTATCGCGGTTCACGCTCTGAGGTCTGGCACACGGTTAGGTCCAACTCGCTCTTGAGCCAACCATTGAGCGCCTGCTCCACGCGGACACCGCCCGCGACTGTATCGAGGAACTCCCTGCCAGCCGCTGGCTTCCCGGCTGCCGAATCAAAACTCCAACCGGGTGCGATTTCGTCCCTGCCGAAATCGAATGAGAAAGTCGCTTTTCCCGAACTCGGCAGGTAGTTCCACTCGGCTGATAGCCTGCCAGATTGACCGTGGGGATCAGGATCGTAGTAGTCGGGAAACGCGCCGTAAAACTGGTTGTAGAACTCCGCGATCCAGATGATCGATAGTCAGAATATCCGTCATACGCGTAGAGACGCAACGTGCCGGACCATTCCTGATTCCACTGTTAGGTGAGACTGAGGTTTAGCCGGCGGGTGTTTTCCGAGAGGGGCTGATCGGTCCCGAACAATATAGGCGAATAGTTGAGATCGTAATCATTCCATCCCACTCCGACATTGAATGTCCAGGGGCCTTCCGTTCCCGAATATCCAAATTGCTAGTTTTGGACAAAGATATCATCCGAGGAAATCGCTTCGCCGATGAATTCGAATTCCTGGGCTCCGGTAACCCAGCCGCCGGAAGCAGAAGCAAAGGGAACGACGGCGAGGGCAAGATAAGGGAGGGATTTGTTCATAATGTTCTAACGGAACGATGCGCATCCGCCCGCCGCCGCGTTGGAGGTGGAGGCGCGGCCAGTTTCAAGTTGGCTCGTGAGACCGCATTCCATCGAACGCGGCCCGGTCCCGGTGAACTCAAAAATCGGTCGGCTGAGTTTCGCCTGATCGGCGATGCCTACCGGTTGGCAGGCGGTCAGCGCGGCGAGAATGGGGACTAAGAATACTCGTTTCATGGCAACGGGAGACACAGCAGCGGAATTCTATTCCCCACATGTGCAAATTTTTTCCGCGCCTGTGGAATCAATCGCGAGCTTTTAAGACACCCACCATGTCGAGTTTCCCGATCATGCGGCTGACGAGGGTGAATGATAGAACGGACGCCGTCAGCACCACCAGGATCGCGATGGAATAGGTATGTGGCTCGATGACGATGGGCAGCCGCACGGTTTCCGTGCTGAAAGAGGACATGATGAAAAGCGCCAGTCCGCGGCCGAAGAGCAGGCCGAAGGGTAGGGCCATCAGAACGAGGATGGCCAACTCACCCACCAGCACGCCGCGCACTTCCGCGAGTGAAAAACCGACGACACGCAGGGTGGCCAGCTCGCGGCTTCTTTCCGATAGGGCGATGCGAGCGCTGTTATAAACGACGCCGAATGCCACGATCGTCGCCAGCACGAAGTAGAGCGTGCGCAGGATGCCGATACTCTGGCCGGTCGTCTCGCGGAAGGCCCTGAGCTGGTCGCGTTTCACCATCACCACCGCGGCCTGCGGGGTGTCCTTGAGCTCGCGCATGAACTCGTCCCAACGGCTGTGGTCGAGCGCGAGATAGGCGCCGTTGATCGTATCGCCCTCCTTCATCTCGCGCCGCAGCGCGGAAATGTCCATGTAGGCGGCCACGCCCGCGAAGTCGGTGACCAGCCCGCGGATCGGGATGTGGAGGACCGGCCGCCGGCCTTCGAGGACCTGGACCTCCACCTCGTCACCGATGCGCGCGCCGATGACTTCCGCGAGTTTTTTCGACATCAGCAGGCCCTCCTCCGGCAGGACGATCGGCTTGCTGTCGTCGTCCAGCAGGCGGTTGAGGCTCGCTCCGGGGGCGATGCCGGTGACCGAGAGTTTCCGGTGGCGGTGGCCGTAAACCAAGCGTGCCTGCACGCTGCGGATCGGCTCCGCGCGGATGACGCCGGGCAGGTGTTCGAGATCGTGGAAACCGCGGCCGGAACCGGGTTCGGTTAGAAAAACGGCGACGTCCTGGCGTTGCTGGCTGTTCCACTGGAAGGTGAGCAGGTAGTCGATGCTGTCCGCCATCGCGCCGGGCAGCACCATCAGGCCGGTGGCGAGCGCGAGCCCGCTGGAGGTGAAAACCGCCTGCCACGGCCGCCGCTCGATGTTGCGCAGCGCCATCCGGAAGGTGGGGCTGAAAAACCGCGTCAGGCCGATGCGCTCGAACAATGACGGCTCGAAATCCGCCGGTGGCTCCGGCCGCATCGCTTCCGCAGGGGGGAGTTTCACCGCCTGCCACACGACCGTTAGGACGCCGAGCGCCGATGCTCCGAGGCTGACGAAAAGCGCGAGGCCGAGCGCGCTGTAGTCCATTTGGAAAACCAGCGAGGGAAAGCGGAAGAACATCGTGTACATGTTCACCAGCCCCGCGCCGAGGAAACGTCCGCCGACCGCGCCGATGACCGTGCCGAGGAGTCCGATCACCAGCACGTATTTCAGATAGTGCACGCCGACCTGCCGCGATGAGTAGCCGAGCGCCTTCAACTGCGCGATCTGCTCGCGCTGGAGCCTGACAATCCGCGCCAGCACCGCGTTCACCATGAAGGCCGCGACGCTGAGGAAAACGAGCGGATAGGCGACGGATAGAGAGGTCAGCACGCGCAGCTCGTCGTCCAGCCGCTGGGCGGACGGTTGTTCCTTGCGCATGAACGCGCCGCCCGCGCCGTAGGGGGCGAGGATGCGGTCCATTTCCTCGATCACCGGCTCGGCGGCCGCGCCGGGCGCGAGATCGATGCAGACGTTGTTGAACGCGCCGTCCAGATTGTAGGCCACGGCGAGCGCGCGGTAGTTCATCCAGATCACGCTGAAGAGCTTGTGGTTCGGCAGGGTTTCCCCGGCACGGGCCTCGAAGACGTATTCGGGCGAGAGGCCGATCCCGCAGATCTTCAACGTCTCGCGCCGGCCGTTGATGACGGAGACGAGCGAGTCGCCGGGTTCGAGTCCGTTTTCCTTCGCGAACGATTCACCTAACACGATCTCGCGCCGTTCGTCCGAGCGGGGAAACCGTCCCTTGCGGAGAAACAGGCGGTTCAGCTTCTGCGGGCCGCCGTCTTCCGGGAGAGAGATGATGTGGCCGGTCGCCGGTTCTGATAGTCCGGGCAGGTCGAGTGTGACATCCACCGCCACACGGGTCTCGACAGTGGCGACGCCGGGCAGCGTGTTCAGCTCGTCCGCCACGGACAGCGGCGCGCGCTTCAGGTTGGCGAAGATGTCCGCCATCGCGTATTTCTGATAGTAGGCGGAGCGTGTGGTCTCCAGCGTCATGATCAGGCTGCGCGTCATGATCATCATCGCCAGCCCGCAGGCCATCACCAGACTGACGGCGATGATCTGGCCCTTCATCCTGCCCAGATCTCGCAGGAGCTTGCGGTCGAGTGGGGAGATCATGGTAAGATAGTGCCGAGTGATCAGTGATCAGTGATCAGCGGAAGAGGCGTTTGGAATGATTTCATGGAATTTATTTCTGATCACTGCTCACTGATCACTGATCACTCGGCACTTGATTTCACCATTCCAGTTTCGCGGCCGGCAGCCGCGTTTCGTTCTTGTAAGCTTTCACGATCTTTCCATCAGACAGATGCAGCACGCGGTCGGCCATTTCCGCCATGGCGGCGTTGTGGGTGATGATGACGGTGAGGGTTCCGAGCTCGCGGTTGATGCGTTCCACCGCCTCCAGCACGGTGATGCCGGTGGTGATGTCGAGTGCGCCGGTCGGCTCGTCGCAGAGCAGGACTTCCGGGCGCTTCGCGATGGCACGGGCGATGGCGACGCGCTGCTGCTCTCCGCCTGATAGCTGCGAGGGGAAGTGGTCCATCCGTGAGGTGAGTCCGACCATTTCCAGCGCCTCCTCCGGCGTCATCGGATCGCGTGAGATGCCGGTGATGAGCGCGACGTTCTCACGGGCGGTGAGGCTGGGGATGAGGTTGTAGAATTGGAAAACGAAGCCCACGCAGTTCCGGCGGAAAAGGGTCAGGGTGTTTTCCTCCGCGCCGTCCAGCGCCCAGCCCTTGTAGATCAGCTCGCCGGAGGTCGGCACGTCGAGGCCGCCGAGGATGTTGAGCAGCGTTGATTTTCCGCTGCCGGACGCACCGAGCAGGCAGACGAGCTCACCGGCGTTGAGCTCGATGTTCACGCCGTGCAGCGCCACTACATCGAGCTCGCCGGTGTGGTAAACCTTCCGCACCTCCCGTGCTTCGAAGACGACTCCCGTGGAAACCGGCGGTGGTGGAGAAGTGGCGTTCATCGGGCTGGCGGAAAATAGCAGGAGATCGCGGGATCACAATGTTTCGTGTGGATTCCGGAAGAAGTCACCGCAGAGCCGCAAAGGCCGCTGAGGAACGCAAAGTGGAGAATTTCTCTCCCTCAGCCACGTCCTCGGCTCGGAAAACGTCGGCATGATCACCGGCGACGCCACCGTCATGGACCGCGAAATTCATTTCTCCTCTTCATTCCAGGTCGGCTGGATCCGGGAGGTAAATCGGCACCAACCCTTCGCGCGGAACCGCTTGGCAAATCCCCCTCCTCCCAAAGCGACCGCTTCAAAAAATCGGCTTCAACTCCGGAACGCGTGTGCTAACCTCCCCAACATGATGACGGTAGAAGAACGGGTGAAATCGCTGTAGCAGGAAGTTGCCGGGATGAAAGCGCTCCTCGGGCGATCCGGGTCAGTGAAAAATGACTGGGAAAGCACCGTGGGCACATTCGAGAGCGACCCGCTTTTCAAGGAGGCCCTGCGTTTGGGCCGGGAGTATCGCGAAAGCCAACCCCCGCCTGAAGATCGTGAAGGTGCTTGATACCAGGCACCTCGCCGAGCTCACGGAATGAGAACTTCACCTGCAAGGAAAGCCGTGAGACATGAGCGGGCAGCTTGCAATCCGTCTCCATCATCCTCATCATTTGCCTTGGAAAGATTTAATCACAATTGATCCGGCGATCTGCAATGGACGCCCTGTGGTGAGGGGGACCCGCATCACGGTGCAAACGGTGATGGAGTTCCTGGCCGCAGGAGATACCGTCGAGGATGTTCTTGAGGAGTATCCAGCCCTGTCCCGCGAGGATGTATTAGCCTGTATGGATTGGGCGTCGCGGTTGATGGCAAATCACTTTCAAATTGCCGCGCTCGCGTGAAGGGCTTTCTTCTGGATGAAAACCTGCCGACGTGGCTGACCTTCTCGACGTCGCTGCCCGTTAGCCATACGCGGGAGTTCGGTGGAAACCCTACGGATGGCGAGCTATGGGATCTTGCAGGAGCGAGTCAGTAGGCGATCGTCACCAAAGATACCGATTTCTCGGATCGCATCTTGGTGAGCGTGCCGCCGCCATGGATCGTGCATTTGCGCTTCGGGAACATGCGCCGATAAGAGTTTCACCGCATTCTCGCGTCAGTGTGGCCGCAGGTCGAATCCTTGCTCCCCGCGCACAAGCTCGTTTGCGTCTATGCGGATCGCATCGAGGCGTTTTCTTGAAGATCGTGAACGTGACTTATGCCAATCAACTCGTCTCACTGAGCCACCGCCATGAAAAAGAAACCGCCACTCATTCCGCTGCTCAACTTCTTCGCCGAGACCCTCCGCAAAACGCTTGAGGAATCGGCCCTATCCCAAGCGGAGATTGCTCGCCGCTGCGGCATTCCCGCGCCCCATCTCACCCAGATGAAACAAGGCAAACGCCGCTGCACCCCCGAATACGACCTGCGCCTGAGCGCCTTCTTCGGCATCACCCCCGGCATGTGGATGAACCTCCAACTCGACTACGAATTCATGCGCGCCGACCGCGAAAAAGGCGAAGCCATCCGCAAGGAGGTCCAGCCCTGCGCGGCGTAAAATACCGGGAATGTTGAAAAGCGAAACCTAACCCCGCTGAGGACGGCGACAGGGAAAAGCGATAGCAGTAGATAGAAGGCGAATGCCGCGGCCCGCTGGTCGCCATCCACTTCCGTCCAGCGCTGTCGCGCCGCTTTGACAATTCGCCACGCTTTCGACCGCCTCGCGTCGTGGCACCAGGTTGGCATCGCTTCTTTCCACCGGCTGTATTGCATGCAGGCCCCTTGTGCCCTGATTTTTCATGCCGGTTCAAGGTCTGCCGTTTTCACGCTCGTGATCGAATCAAGGTAGGGTTGTACCCCATTGCAAGATCAAGGTTGCAGGTGGAACTTAAGTTCATGTAACACACAGCCAACTGGATGAATGGCTGGATGGGCGGAGGGATGTGGATCTGGCCAGTAATCGGCATCCTGTTGGTGATGCTTTTGATTGTCGCCATCAGTAAGCTTTCGAGGAAATAGACCAACGAAAAAATCAAAACAACTAACACGAATCATTAAGGAAAAAGCCATGAACCCATCAATCACCGAAGTGATCGACCCCATCTGCGGCATGACCGTGGACACCAGCACCGCCCTCCATGCCGAACGCGAGGGAGAGACATCCTACTTTTGCAGCGAGGAATGCCGGCAAAAGTTCCTGGCCTTACGCGCCGATGCCAAGCCGGAGGGCAAGTCTGGAGGATGCTGCGGATGAAAGTCCGGAAAATCCATACTACACGATGAATTCGTTCCGCCCGCTGCTCATACCGCTTGCGTTTTGTCTCCCCCTTTTCGCTCACGCGAAAGAGGTCGGGTATGATCTAACTATCGCGAAACAGCAGGTGGATCTCGCAGGAAACCCGGTGACCGCGATGACCGTCAACGGCGGCATTCCCGGCCCGGTATTGCGTTTCACCGAGGGCGACACCGCAGTGATCAGCGTCCACAATGCCATGGATGTTTCCTCGTCCATCCATTGGCATGGCTTGCTGCTTCCCAATGATATGGACGGTGTCCCGTCCGTCACCTTCCCGGGCATCGCAGCGGGAACCACGTTCACCTACCGTTTCCCCATCCGCCAGAGCGGGACTTACTGGTATCACTCGCACACGATGCTTCAGGAGCAGAAGGGCGTTTACGGCTCCATCGTGATCTTGCCGAAATCCGGCGGTGTGGACCCCGGCCATGTGGTCATGCTGTCGGATTGGACGAATAAGAATCCGATGGAAATCCTCCGCAACCTCCGCCGCGGTTCCGAGTTTCCCGGCATCGAGAAGCACACGGCCCAGAGCGTCCTCGGCGCGATGAAGACCGGCAAGCTCGGTGCCTACTTCGCCCGCGAGGCGATGCGCATGCCCGCCATGGACATGGCGGATGTCGCTTACGACGCGTTCCTAACAAATGGAAAGCCGGAAAACCAACTGACCGCGAAGCCCGGCCAAACCGTGCGACTCCGTGTCATCGATGGCTCGGCCAGCACGTTTTTTCACCTCACCTACGCCGGCGGCCCCATCACTATTGTCGCCGCCGATGGCCAAGCTGTGGAACCGCTCAAGATGAAGGTTCCGCTGCTGATGGGCATCGCGGAAATCTACGACGTCCTTGTCTCGGTCCCGGCCAGCGGTGCCTACGAACTCCGCGCCACCGCGCATGATGGCAGCGGCCATACCTCGCTATGGATCGGCTCCGGCGAGAAACACCCGGTCGCGGACCTGCTCAAGCCATTTGTTTACGACACCATGATGGGGTTCAACGCGAAGAACGCCTTTTCACTCACTCCAGCCGGAACCATGGGCATGCCGAATCGCGAGGTGGACGCCGGGAAGTTCGACAAGCCCGGGATGAACATGGATATGGGCGAGATGGATATGGGTGAACCCAAGAAATTGAAAATGGTCATGGAAGGCATGGATCACGAATCGATGGCCGGCATGGAAATGAGCGGGATGGATCATTCGAAAATGGATCACTCTGCCATGAAGACGGATGGCGACATGAAAGGCATGGATCATTCCGGCATGGCAGAGATGAACAGCATGCAGGACATGGGTGTGAAACACAATCCGCCCAAATGGTATGATTTCCTGCTTCGCGAGGATGCTGCGAGCGCTCCCTTGTTAGCTACCGACGGCATGATGTCAAAGGAGCGTCCGTTCGCCCCTTACAAGAAACTGCGCGCCGTCAAAAACACCTCCTACCCCGCCGCCGCTCCCTGCCGCGAATTCCGCCTGACACTGGATGGAGACATGAACCGCTACGTCTGGATGATCAACAACAAGCCCATCCAGCCCGGCGACGACATCCACATCCGCGAGGGAGAATTGGTGCGGTTCATCATGATCAACCGCACGATGATGCACCACCCGATGCACCTGCACGGCCATTTCTTCCGCGTCATCAACGGGCAGGGCAGCCGCTCGCCTCTCAAGCACACGGTCGATGTCGAACCCATGACTACCACGGTCATCGAGTTCATGGCCGACGAGCCGGGCGATTGGTTTTTCCACTGCCATCTTCTCTATCACATGATGAGCGGCATGGCCCGGATCGTGGAATATGAAGGCTTCACCCCGTCCCCGGAAACCGCAGCGGTGCGCGATGAGATCTACAAGGAGGCAAATCCATGGTTCTTCTACGGCTACGCGGATGTCCTGAGCAATCAAACCCAAGGCATGATCACCCTTTCCAATCCACTCAACATCCTCTCGCTCGAGTGGGAAGCCGGATGGAGAAACACGGATGGCACCGATTGGGAGGGCGACCTCACCTATGGCCGTTATTTCAACCGCTTCACCACCGCCTTCGCGGGAATCTATGCGGAAGGAAACGATTTCGATAGCGACAAGGAACGCGCCATCTTCGGCATCAGCTATCTATTGCCAGGCAATTTCATGTCCCGTGCATGGGTCGATTCCGATGGCGGAGCGCGCATCACCCTGGACCGCGAACTCATGCTTACCCCGCGTCTCGGCATCTTCGGCGAGGTGGAATACGATACCCACGACAAGTGGTCATCCCAAGGCGGCCTCAGCTACATCCTCACTCAATACATCTCCGCCACCGCATTATGGGATTCCGACTATGGAATCGGCGCGGGACTCACGATCCGCTTCTGAGATTCGACAATCATTCATCATGGCCATAGACCCCATTTGCGGAATGACAGTGGACGAGGAGTCCTCACTCCACGCGGAGCTCGACGGGCAGACGTCCTATTTTTGCAGCGAGCATTGCCGGGAGAAATTTCTAGCAGGACCCGGGGCGGCAAAGCCTGCGGCGGAAGCCAAGGCCAAGACGATCTATACTTGCCCGATGCACCCGGAAGTGCAGCAGGATCATCCCGGCCCCTGCCCGAAGTGTGGCATGGCGCTGGAACCGATGGATGCGACCGCAGGACACGACGAGGGTGGAAACGCCGAACTCAAGGACATGACACGGCGCTTCTGGATCGGCGCGGCGCTGGCCTTGCCGGTGTTTCTCTTGGCGATGGCGCACATGATCCCGCCGTTAGGCCGACAACCGTGGGTGACCGGTGATGTTTCGCGTTGGATTCAGTTCGCGCTCACCACGCCGGTGGTTTTTTGGGCGGGCTGGCCGTTTTTCCAGCGTGGCTGGCGTTCCATTATCAGTTGGAATCTCAATATGTTCACCCTGATTGCGATCGGGGTGGGTGCGGCGTTTGTCTTCAGTGCCGTCGCCATACTGCTGCCTGATATATTCCCGCACACCATGCGCCATGATGGAAAGGTGGCCATCTACTTCGAGGCTGCCGCGGTGATTGTCGTATTGGTGTTGTTAGGCCAGGTGCTCGAACTCCGCGCCCGCAGCCGGACCGGCAGCGCCATCAAGGCACTGCTTAATCTGGCTCCACCCACCGCACGCCTCATCGCGGAGGGCGGGGACAGGGAAGTCCCGTTGGACCAGGTGAAAGTGGGCGATCATTTGCGCGTGGTTCCCGGGGACAAAGTGCCGGTGGATGGCGAACTCATCGAGGGCCATTCCAGCGTCGAGGAGTCCATGCTAACCGGCGAACCGCTGCCGGTGGAAAAGGCCGTCGGCGACAAGGTCACCGGCGGCACGGTCAACGGCACCGGCGGTTTTGTGATGAAAGCCGAGCGCGTCGGGAGCGACACCCTGCTTGGCCAGATCGTCACGATGGTGGCCGAAGCCCAGCGCAGCCGCGCCCCGATCCAAGGCCTGGCCGACAAGGTCGCGGGCATTTTCGTACCGGTCGTGCTGGCAGTTTCTGTGCTAACTTTTGTTTTCTGGATGTGGTTGGGTCCGGAACCCAGACTCGCTCATGCCGTCGTCAATGCGGTCGCCGTGCTCATCATCGCCTGTCCGTGTGCCCTCGGCCTGGCCACGCCGATGTCAATCATGGTTGGCGTCGGACGCGGCGCACAACTCGGCGTGCTCATCAAGAACGCCGAGGCGCTCGAACGTCTGGAAAAAGTGGACACCCTCGTTGTGGACAAGACCGGCACGCTCACGGAAGGCAAACCCAAGCTGATCGACATCCTCCCCGCCGAAGGTTACGACGCGAAGGATTTTATGCTGTTAGCAGCCTCTCTGGAACAGGGCAGTGAACACCCGCTGGCCGCGGCGATTGTGCAGGGAGCGAAGGATCAAGGCATCGTTCTTGAGCCTGTGAAAGACTTCCGTTCGGTCACGGCAGGTGGGGTGGTCGGCACCGTCGGCGAACGCGTGGTGATGGTGGGAAAACCGGATTTCCTACGAGACGAAAAGATCGTCGATTTGGAACCCCTGGAAGCGTCTGCCGTGAAACTCCAGGATGATGGCAAGACCGCGATGTTTGTGGCCATCAATGGCAAGGCAGCAGGAATTCTAGCAGTGGCCGACCCGATCAAATCCACCACCGCCGAGGCTATCAAGGACCTCCACGCGCTTGGCCTGAAACTCGTCATGCTGACCGGTGACAACCGCCGCACGGCCGCCGCAGTGGCGAAGCAACTAGGTCTCGATTCGGTGGAAGCTGAGATTGAACCCGCCGGGAAAGTCGCCCATGTGAAAAAACTGCGAGCTGATGGCAAACACGTCGCGATGGCCGGCGATGGCATCAACGACGCGCCCGCCCTCAGCGAGGCGGAAGTCGGCGTCGCCATGGGGACCGGCACCGACGTCTCCATGCAAAGCGCTGGCATCACCCTCGTGAAAGG
>Ga0123337_10002942_pt1 | contig 18775 bp, 14 predicted proteins | sample frozenSSSSmetaG_FD_89792 | JGI IMG/M metagenome (GOLD analysis project Ga0123337, IMG submission 89792) | Glacier valley bacterial and archeal communities from Borup Fiord, Nunavut, Canada, to study Microbial Dark Matter (Phase II) -... | ecosystem: Environmental > Aquatic > Freshwater > Ice >... | reverse complement strand
GCGGAGGGCGGCGAAGCTTTGGGCGAAGCCGAGGGCATTGAAGTCGTCGAAGAAGAGGCCGCCAATGCCGCGTGGTTCGGCGCGGTGCTTGAGATAGAAATAATCGTCGCACCACGTTTTGAAACGCGGATAGAGGTCGGCACCGAAAGGCGCGACGGCGTCGCGGGCGGTGCGGTGCCAGTGGACGCAGTCATCTTCGAAACCGTAATAGGGAGTGAGATCGAAGCCGCCGCCGAACCACCAGACCGGCGCGTTCGCGCCGGTCTCGGGCGAAGGGCCAGAGGAGATGGGCGAAAGGGAGGGGGGCGCGGTTGTCTGGTCCATCGCCTTTTGCCCATCGCCTTTTGCCTGCGCGGGATCACCCGCGCAGAAGAAGCGCACGTTCATGTGGCTCGTGGGGACGTAGGGATTACGCGGGTGGATGACGAGAGAGACGCCGAGGGCCTGCCAGGGTTTGCCGACGAGTTCGGGGCGGTGAGCGGTCGCCGAGGGCGGGAGCGTCGTGCCGTAAACGTGCGAAAAACCGACGCCGGCTTTTTCGAAGACGGCGTCATCGGCGAGGATGCGGGAGCGGCCGCCGCCGCCTTCGGCACGCGTCCAGTTGTCCTCGGTGAAGCAAGCAGTGCCGCCTTCGGCCTCAAGCTCGCGGCAGATGCGGTCCTGCAGGGCGAGCAGGTAGGCTTTGACGGAGGGAAGGTCGATGGTGGCGGGCATGGCGAAAGGCGAAGGCAAGTGGAGAGAAAGAGAACGAGAAAGAGAACGAGAAAGATTTAGAGCGGAGGGGGGCTTGACGACTTTGCTAGAGTTCACGTTCGACAGCGGCACCCGTCGGGTAGATGGATGTCCGCTTCGTCTTAATCCAATGAACTCAACCGTATTGGCGACCATCGCCGCGACCGGCTTTACCGTCGCTTTTTTTCACGCGGCGATTCCGACGCACTGGCTGCCTTTTGTGCTGGTGGCGCGCGCGCGCGGTTGGGCGCGTTCGAAAACTCTGGCAGTGGCCGCGCTGGCCGGACTGGGGCATATTGCGATCACGAGCCTGCTGGGTCTCGTCATCGCGTGGTTTGGATTTCAACTGGATGAACGCATCGGCAGCGCCTTTCCGTGGGTGGCGGCGGCGGTGTTGTGGTGCATCGGCGGATTTTATCTGTGGCGGCAGTGGCATGGTGGCGGTGTGCTGCATCACCATCTCCACGGCGGCAGCCATGAGCCGAGCGCTCACTGCGGACACGAGGAAGACCACAGCCACTGGGAGGACGAGTTGAAGGACACGCCGCTGGTTTCTTCGCGCAAGGGCGACTGGGCGGCGATCAGCGGACTGCTGGTCATGCTGACGCTGTCACCGTGCGAAGGTTTTCTGCCGGTCTATCTCTCGGGCGTGCAGTTTGGCTGGAAGGGATTTTGGATCCTCAGCGCGATCCTCGCGGTGGGCGCGCTGGCGGGCATGATGCTCTTCACGTGGCTCACGATGGTCGGCCTCGAGAAGGTGGAGCTCAAAAAGATCGAGCGCTGGGAAGCCGGGTTGCTCGGGACGATTTTCACGCTGCTCGGAGTGCTCGTCGTGGTGATGGAGCACTGAACTCAATGAGGGTTGGTTAGTGCTCTTGGGGCTTGGCGGTTAAAACCTTTACTGGACTTTGTCCCAAGGAGGCGGCGACGAGAATTTCATTCCGGCCCGTTCGCTATCGAGCCACCAGCCATTGTCGCGGATTCTCGGGCGTTCTTTTGTGGGCAGCACATCCGCCCCGGTTTGGGTGTTCTTCCCACGGCTCTTCACCATCTGCATGACGTAAGGCCACGTGTAGGAGAGTGCCTCGTAAATCTGGTCCTTCGGCAACTGCTGAACCAACCGATCAATGTTACGGCCCGCTCTAGTCTGGGTATCCTCATTTCCCATGCCTTCCATGTGCACGGCCAGAAAAAGCAGATAGGCGATTTTCTGGTTTTTAGGAAGCCCCAGGCCGTCTCTGAAAATCACGGCAATATTATTAACCGCATCACCATCTCCCTTCTCGATGGCTTTCATATACCAGTCGTAAGCGAGCGTGTAGTCCTGCTTAACCCCGCGTCCTTCGTGATACCGCAAGCCCATCTCGGTCATGGCCCGAGCGTCACCTTCGCCGGCGAGTTTTTCAAAGCGAGCGACTTCGGGGTCTTTCTGCGGAGTGCCATCCGCGTAGGCGTGCGCAATGAAAAGTAGTGGCAGCAGGTAAAAGATGGATTTCATTTTTTGGTTAACGTCCGGCGATGATGGGTGTTGAACGATGGAGCCGGAAGGTCACGCTTGCGGCAACTTCTTCGTCATGGTTGCGCTTAATCTTCGCTATGTTGCCGAGTTGGCCGGGTCGGGCCGGCTTGGGTTTGTCGCCACCAACGGGCTCCAGGATTATCTTCTGATCGAGGGGCAGCAGGAGGACGAATACCGGCAGCGCATCCGCGAGGGTTGGCGGGTGGCGGAGATCCGGCCGATCTGCCGCAGCATCAATCCGAAGCTTTTCCATACGCATCCGGACTTGCAGAAGGCGCGGGTGTTTTCCTACTCGCTGGTCATTCTCGAACATCCGGCGCTGGCGGTGATGAAAGCTGAGAGCTTAGAGGCTAGAGCTGAGAGCTGCGAAAGGCAGGGCTAGGAGCGGCGGGGGACGAGGGCGAGGGCGTTGCCTAAGATTTCACGGCTCAGGGGCTTGGTGATGAAATCGTTCATCGAGGCGGCGAGGCAGCGTTCGCGCATGCCTTGAAGCGCGTGCGCGGTCACGGCGATGATATACTGGCGGCGATGGAGCACGCCGGAGGATTCGTTCAGGCGGATGCGGCGGACGGTCTCGAAGCCGTCCATCACGGGCATTTCGATGTCCATGAGCACGACATCGAAGGTCTCCCGTTCCAGTAAAAGCAGGCCTTCCATGCCGTTGCCGACGAATTGGGTTTTGTGGCCGAGACGATGAAGCAGGGCGCGCATGACGGCCTGGTTCACGAGATTGTCCTCGCAGATGAGGATGCGCAGGGGGCGCGTCTCGCCGACGGGGGGCTGCGGTCGGGGCGGTGGTGTCGGCGCCGTGGATGCGGACGGAGTCGCTTCGGCTGCACCGGCCACAAAGGTGGCGGTGAAAATGGAGCCTTTTCCGGGGCGGCTTTTAAGGGTGAGCACGCCGCCCATGAGTTCGCACAGGTTGCGGGTGATGGCGAGGCCGAGGCCGGTGCCTCCGTAGCGGCGGTTGGTGGATGTGTCGCCCTGGCGGAACGGGGCGAAGATATGCTCCTGCTGGTCGTCAGGGATACCGATGCCGGTATCGGTTACCGTGATGGTGAGCAGGTGGCCGGTGTCGCGAGGAGACGCCTCGATGTCGATGGAGACGCCGCCGGTCTCGGTGAACTTGAGGGCGTTGCCGGCGAGGTTGGTGAGGATCTGGCCGATGCGCACGGGATCACTGATGACAACTGCGGGGACCGTGGGGGCGACATGGCAGGAGAGGGTTATTTTTTTTTCGATGATCTGCGTGTCCAGGAGGCAGCAGGTTTGACGGGCGATCTCGGCCACGTTGCAAGGCACCCGCTCGATGTCCATGTGGCCGGCGGCGATCTTGGAGTAGTCGAGGGCGGCGTTGACGATGACGAGCAGGGAGCGGCTGCTTTGCGCGATGATGCCGACGTAGTCGCGCTGCTCGGTGGTGAGAGGGGTCTCGTTGAGAATCTGGGTGAAACCGAAGATGCCGTTCATCGGCGTGCGGATCTCGTGGCTCATGGTGGCCAGGAAACGACCCTGGGCCTTGTCGGCGGCCTCGGCGGCTTCCTTGGCGAGGCGGAGTTGGTGCTCGGTGTCTTTCTGGCGGGTGATGTCGCGCAGGATGATGATGCGGGCGTGAATGGGGCCGCCTTTCGGCGGGGTCACTTTGAGCACCGAACATTCAAAAATCACGGGGCCCAGGCGGAACTCCGCGGGTTTGCAGTCTGGCGGGTTTATGAGGGCGAGCAACTCGGGCCAGGGGGCGAGCACCTCGCTGGCTGTTCGTCCGAGTGAGCTGCGGGAAGTGAGTCCGAAGGTGGTGAGGGCGGACTGGTTGATGTCGATCAACCGGTCGTCGGGGTCGAGGACGATGAGCCGGTCGTCGAGGCGCTCGATCAGCGAGGCGCGGGCCACGGGCGCGAGGTTGAGCATGCGCTGTCCAAACAACGCCCAGGCGATGAGCGTGCTGGTGAGTGGGAAGAGAATGGGAGCGTAGTTGATCCCCGGAGTGGGGGAATGGCCGGCGACGTAAAGCAGGTTGGCGGTCATCCCGATCAGCGTGGCGCCAATGAAGAGCAGGCGTCCGCGACGCTCCCACGGGGCTTGCAGGCGCGTGAGAAAGAAGATGAAGAAAATACCCGCGCCAATCGCGAGAAGGTAGAGATAAAACACGACCGCCCACGGACCGAAGCTGAAGTGCACGACGGGCATGGGTCCGGTGGTGTCGAGCGCGAAGGAGTGGCGGAAAAGCGGGTTTTGACCGGGGCCGGGCAGCCAGACGAGGGCGAGGCTGATGACCGGAACGATTAGGGCGGCGGCGAGCGTCCAGCCGCGCAGCAAGACGCGGCCATTGACCATGCGATAGGCGACCTCCAGCCAGACGGGAGCGTAGAAGCAGAGGAATGAACAACGCAGTTGAAGCAGGAAGAGTTTTTCCTCGAATGAAGTGCTACCCAGATCGAGGGCGTAATCGAACGCCCAAAGCATCTTGAGGATGATTCCCAAGCAGAACGGTCTGGCGGCCAGTGTGTGCAGATGTCCGCGGACAACAAACAACAGGCCCAGCTCAAAGACGGTGGAGAAGTAAAGGCTGGCGAGTTGCCAATGCACCGTCAGAAGGCAGTCAACTGTCGTGAATGGGGCAATCTTCTTGAGGCTTTTTGGCCTAGGGAATGAACCTCATGAATCCTCAGGACAACGAATTGCCTTAGTCGGTGGCGCGCTGGACTTCTAGGATAACGGCGGAGGTGAGATTGGCCTTGAGGTATTCGGTGGTGGCCTGTCCGAAGCCGGCGGCACCCCATTGCACTCCCCAGGAATTTTTGAAGAGGAAGACAACGTCGTCGAGTGACTGCGTGGGGGAGTGGTAGCCGACGAGCGTGACGGCGTGGCCGGAGCCGAGCATGGGTTGCTGGCGGCTGAGATAACCGGCCTGGCTCGCCGCGTAGTGCGGCCACTTCACGCCAATGACGACGGGCACGCCGGCGTTGAGGGATTGCACGAGGTTGGCGATGAGATCGGTCTGCGGCACCGGATAGACGGCGACGTGGCAGTGGCGGCGGGCCTCTTCGATGAGCGCGGGCGAAGGCTCGGCGATGTCCTGCATTTTTTTACCGAGGGTGTCGGGCATGCTGTCTTCCAGCGGAATGCCGTAGGTGCGCAGGGCCGCGACGACTTCGCCGAGGGCAAAGCCTTCGTCTTCGTCGCCGGTGGAGGGTGCCGTAGAGTTGGCGTCGGCGGGACGATCACGGCCGAGGATTTTGCGCGAGGCCCAGATGAGATATTCCTCGGAGAGTTTTTCCGGGTGGCCGAGGAGTTCGGCATTTTGAAACTCCAGCGCACTGACGACGGCGAAGACGGCGCAACTGGGGCGGCGGCCTTGGTTCTTGGCGTAAAGACCGAGCTCGGTGAAGCGCGGGCGCAGGTCGACCTCGGGGCGGATTTCCGGGGGCTGGCTGAACTGGCGGAACAGGGTGTCAAATTTTGAGGGTGCGGGGCGCTTGGGCGCGGAAGGTTTGCGGACGAGGGCGGGAGGCGGGGCTTTGGCGGCGGCGGCATCGGCGGTCGCTTCGGTCTCGGGGGAATAGCCGAAGGCTTTTTGTAGATCGGGGGAAAGATCTCGGAGGCGGATGGAGCCGAGGCCGTCGCGGTGCGTAATTACGAGGCTGCGCACGGTGACGGAGCGCACGCGCACATCGTGATAAGTGGTGGCGCCGACTTGCAGGACGGGGAAGGTGGCGCCGACACTGAGCGAAGTGGATTGCGCGGACGTCTCCGCCTGAACAACGGACGCGCCGCAGCCGCAGGCGAAAAGCAATGCGGCGAGCAGATGAAGGGCACGGAGGGACGAACTCACGCGGACGATCAAAGGCAAGTCGCGGGTCGAGGGAAGCCGCGAAGAGAAGATTGTTGGCAATGACCTGCCTTCCAGTCTGCGATCAGTTGGACGGCGGTCAGGGATTCTGGCGGTTTTTCTTGGGATCAAGCATGGCCGGATCGGTGTTCGCAGTCGGGGCGGCGGGGGATGGAGTCACTTGGTGATGGGAGCGGTCGATGGGTGGCGAGGGTTTGAACGATGGCGCCGGCGGGGTGATGACGGGCGGTTTTACGAAGCCGGGGCGCGGGACGATGACCGGAGTGAGCGGGGCAAGAGGGGCCAGCACGGGTTTGGCGGGAGCGAGGAGTTCTTCGCGGTCATGGGAAATGCGAGGGGCTCGGTTGGGAGAGGATGGTCGCATGCCGGGAGAACCTTGGGGTCGCGGAATGAGGGGCGGACGCTGGGGAGAGTTGGCCGGCGAAGGCTGCGGCTCTACGCGGATGGGGCGCGGGGTGGGCGTATGAGAGTAGACCTGGGTGTTGGGACGAGGCCGATAGTTGGTGGAGGGATGCCAGGGTTGGCCGGGCGGTTTCTGTGAATAAACGACGTTGTGGCGCCAGTATTGCGGCTGGCTCTGCCAGTTGGGCGGACGAGAAACCACCCAGACGGTGCTTTGGCCCCAGTCGCAATCGTAGATGAACCAAGAGCCGATTTGGTAACCGAAACCAAAGGTGATGATGGGACGGTTAACCCAGACGGTGCGTTGCACGTAGACCACGGCGGGATCGTAAATGGGGACGTAAACAATGTCGGGCTGGGCTGGCACGATCACGACGGTATTGTCCTGGGTGACCACGTGTTGCTGGGGCGTATCAACGAGTGCGCCGGAGGCACGGGCGCGAACGCGGAGACGTTGCACGGCGTTCATCACGTCGGCGGGCTGGTCGAGGAAGGCCTGGCCGAGGGACTGCGTCCACGGGAGGTTGTCGTCCATCCACTTCAGGACATCGGGATAGTGGACGAGAGCCTTGACGCTGTCGCTCCACGGTTGGGCGTCGACGGCGGAGAGATCGCTTTTGGAGTCCACGTAGCGGGATGCGAGGACTACATCGGTGGGCGAAGTGGCGGCGGGAAGCATGAGCGCGATGAGCGCATCCGGGTAAAGCGCGATGGGGCCGAGGAGAGCGTCGAGCACTTCGGGGGTGCGCTGGACTGCGGTGGTCGTGGCGAGCGCGGGAGAAGGGGCGGCGGATGGGGTTGGCGGAAGAGCGGAGGCGTTTTCGTCCTGCGCACGGGCGACGAGCGCGAGAAACATGCCGAACAAAACCGAGAGGAGGATTTTCATGGGTGCAGGGGTGCTGCTTGAAGGTATGACACCGGTGCTCGCGAATCGTGCCATGGGGGCGTGAGGACCTCCACTCGCTGGCGCTCGCGGCTACCGGAGGGCACAAAAAAGGCGCGACCGGTAAGGGTCGCGCCTGAATGATGAGCAAGGGGTTAACCTTACTTGGCGAGGCTGGCGCGGAGGCTGTCGAGCTGGCCGGCGCTGCCGAGGAGGACGTTGCGCGAAGCAATGAACTTGGCGTATTCGACGATGAAGATCTTGCCCGGGGGGCGGAAGTCGAACTCGGAGGGCTTGTCGCGGAAGAACTCGCGGTGAACGCGGGTCCAGACGAGACGGCCATCGGTATCGATGTTGATCTTGGTGACGCCGAGCTTGGCGGCGGGGAGGTATTCGTTGACGTCGACACCCATGGAGCCGGCGATGGTGCCGCCGGCGGCGTTGATGCGGGCGACTTCGTCCTGGGGAACCGAGGAGGAGCCGTGCATGACGAGGGGATAGCCGGGGACGAGATCCTTGATCTTTTGGAGGACGTCGAAGTGGAGGGACTGGCGGCCCTTGAATTTGAAGGCGCCGTGGCTGGTGCCGATGGCGCAGGCGAGGGAATCGCAGCCGGTGAGCTTGATGAACTCCTGGGCCTCGACGGGGTTGGTGAGGGTGGCGTGGCCGTCCTCGACCTTGATGTCTTCCTCGACGCCGCCGAGCATGCCGAGTTCGGCTTCGACGGAGATGCCCTTGGCGTGGGCCTTGTCGACCACGCGCTTGGTGATCTCGACGTTCTTCTCGAACGGATCGTGGGAGGCGTCGATCATGACGGAGCTGAAGAAGCCGGAGTCGATGCACTCGTAGCAGGTCTGCTCGTCACCGTGGTCGAGATGGACCGCGAAGATGGCCTCGGGGAAAATCTCGCCGGCGGAGCGGATGATGGCCTCGAGCATGCGCTTGTCGGTGTAGCTGCGCGCGCCTTTGGAAATCTGGATGATGAAGGGGGCCTTCGAGTCGATGGCGCCCTTGAACAGGCCCATGGCCTGTTCGGCGTTGTTGATGTTGTAGGCGCCGACGGCGTATTTACCGTAGGCGTGTTTGAAGAGCTGCGCGGTGGTGACGATCATAGGTGGAAGGTGTGAAAACCGTTGGTGAGGCTACCGGTCGCACGAATCGTGCCGCAAGGGTTTTCTCTGCGCAGATTTGGCGGAAGGGTGCGCAGGGGTTGCGGGCGGGGAGGATTTTTATCTGGAAAGCTGGAAATCAGGAAACGAGCGGGGGCAGAGAACGGAGTTTTTAAGGCAAAGTTGCTAAGGGCGATCCGAAGGGCGCGAAGGGAGTGGACGTGGGAGCGTGCTTGCTCGCGAGGGCGAACATCGCGAGCAAGCTCGCTCCCACGAGGAACCCGCCTCAGGCGAGGGCGAGCCGGGTGGTGCTGTCGCCGATGCGGTCGGCCTTCACGCCGTGCAGGTCGAGCATCGAGAGGTAAAGATTGGTCATGGGCTGGCCGGAAGGGAGCTTGAAGAAGCGGCCGGATTTGACGGCGCCGCCGGCACGGCCAGCGAGGATCACGGGAAGGTCGACGTGGTCATGGCGATCACCGTCGCGAATGCCCGAGCCGTAAACGAGGAGCGAGTGGTCGAGAAGCGTGCCTTCGCCTTCCTTGACGCTTTTCATACGGCCGACGAGATAGGCGAACTGGCGGATGTAGAACTCGTCGATCTTGCGGAGTTGGTCGAGTTTGTCGGCACGGTGTTCGTGATGGGAAAGACTGTGATGGCCTTCGGTGATACCGAGCGAGGGGAAGGTGTGTCCGCTGGCCTCGGAGGCAAACATGAGGGTGGCGACGGGCGTGCTGCGGGTCTGGAACGACAACACCATGAGGTCGCACATGAGCCGCATGTGTTCCTCGTAATCGGCGGGCACGCCAGAGGGCAGCGGCGAATCGGGGCGGGCGGCGAAACTTTGAAACGACGTGACGCGCCGCTCAATCTCGCGGACGGAGGTGAGGTATTCGTCGAGCTTGCCCCGGTCGCTTTGGCCGAGGTCGCGTTGCATACGGCGCGTGTCATCCATGACGAAGTCGAGGATGCTGCGTTGCTGGCGGTCGCGGATCGCGCGGCTCTCGGTGGTCTCCTGCTGGCTGCCGCCGCCGAACATACGTTCGAACACGAGGCGCGGATTGCGCTCGGCGGGCATGGGCTGGCTTTCGGAGCGCCACGAGAGGTTGAATTTGTAGGCGCAACTGTAGCCGGAATCACAGTTGCCGGTCTGGCGCGGGGGATCGCAGCTGAGTTCGAGCGAAGGCAGGCGGTAGCCACTGCCGACTCCGGCGGCGATCATCTGGTCGACCGAGCGGCCTACGCGGATGTCGCTGCCGGCAGTCTTTCGTGCCTGCGCGCCGGTGAGAAATGTGGCGCTGGCGCGGGCGTGGTCGCCGGGGCCGTCGCCGTTGGCATTGGCCTTGGTGTGACCGAGACCGGCGACGATCTGGAGATCAGATTTGTGGGCTTCGAGTGAGGCGAGGGACGAGCCGAGTTGAAACGAAGAGCCTGAGCCGGTGGGCCACCAGTGGGCGTTGTTGACGCCGTTGGGCACGTAGATGAAGGCCGTGCGCATCGGCGGGGCGAGCGTCGGGCCGAGGCCGGTGGCTCCGGCTTCGGCGGCGCGAAGAACAGGGCCGGGGACGAGGCTTTCGAAAATCGGCAGTGAAACGAGCGCACCCAATCCAGTGAGAAACTGACGGCGGTTGAGATGGAACGGGGCGGGGGGCATGAGCTTCAGGGGGCGAGATTGAAGGCGACCCGCCCGGCTTCGGGCGGAGTGGAGGGAGACTCGGCGCGCTGGTTCTGAAAGGCAATGCTGGCGACCACGGCGTCGATGTAGGCGGGCAGGGTTTGTCCATGCCGCGCGGCGGTCGCGACGATGGTGTCCACGGTGGGGCGGTCGTAGTAGTCGAGCCCGCGGCCGAGGGCGTAGGTGAGAAGGGTGCTGGCGAAGTTGCGGCTGAATTCGTCGTGGCGCGCGGTCGCGAGCACGGTGGAGAGCGTGACGGGAGAGTTCACCGTTTCGCCCGTCACCAGCTTGCCGGCCGAATCGATGGGCTGGCCGCCGTCGATCTCGCGGCGGCGTCCGAGCGCGTCGTAGTTTTCCAACGCGAAGCCGATGGGGTCGATCAAGGAGTGGCAGCCGGCGCAGCTCGGGTTGCTGCGGTGAAGTTCCATCCGGCCGCGCAACGTCTGCGGCTGTCCGCCGCCGGCGTGTTCGGCGAGCGAAGGGATGTTGGGCGGCGGCGGAGGGGGCGGAGTGCCGAGGATTTTTTCGAGGACGAATTTTCCGCGGAGAACGGGCGAGGTGCGGTTGGGATAGGAAGTGACGGTGAGAATTCCCAACTGGCCGAAGAGGCCGGCACGACGGTCGGGCGGAAGTTGCACGCGGTGGAAGCCTTCGCCTTCGGGAGCGGGGATTCCGTAGAGCTTGGCGAGGCGCGCGTCGATGAAGCTGTAGTCGGCGGTGAGGAGTTCGGTGACGGGGCGCTGGTTTACGAGGAAGTCGGCGAAGAAGCGCAGGGTTTCCTCCTTCATCGAATTGGCGAGAGCGGGCGACCACTCGGGGTAGAGGACAGGGTCGGGCGTGCGCAGGGGAAGGTTGCGCACCTCGAGCCACTGGCCGGCGAAGTTTTGGACGAAACGGTTGGCATGCGGGTCGGCCAGCAGGCGCGCGGTCTCGGAGGCGAGCGCGGGTTTCAAGACGCCTTGGTCGGCGAGGGAGAGCAGACGTTCGTCGGGCGGGCCGTTCCAGAGGAAATAAGCGAGACGTGTGGCGATGGCGTGATCGGAGAGCGGCTGGATGCGTATTTTTTTCCCGGTGACGGGAGCGGCTGCGTTCGGGGCTTCGCCGAGGAAGAGAAAACTTGGAGACGTGAGGATGGCTTGGAGCGCGACTTGAAACGCGGCGGCGGGAGAGTCGCCGGCGGCTTCGGAGCGTTGGGCGAGATCGGCGAGGCGGTCGAGTTCACCGGGGGCGGGAGGGCGGCGATAGGCACGGCGGACGACAGGGGCGATGGCGCGGGCGAACCACGCGGGGCGGGTTTCGTTCGGGAGCTGAGACGGAATCCAGGCGGGCAGGATGACGGCGGGGCGTGGTTGTCCGGGGATCGGATAAGGGCCGGCGAAGCTGGCATCCTGGAGGTAAAAATTCCGATCCTGCGCGGAGGTTGAGCCGGTCGCTTCCAAATAAAAATCGTTGAGGAAAGCGATCTGGAGCGTGGTGGCTCCGGCGGGGAGATCGAGTTCGAGCGTGTGGATGCGCGGGCGTTGGCGGGAGCCGTTGGCGGGAAGTTCCTGGACGGTCCGGCCGTCGACGCGCACGGCAAAGCGGGCGGGCTCGTTGCCAGCCTTGTCCTGCGCGACTCCGAGGCGGAGCCGGTAGCGTCCGGCGGCGGGCGCGGTGAATTTGTAGGTGAGCGCGGTGTTGGAAAAAAGCGCGGCTTCGCCTTCGGAGTCGCCTCCGGTCCAGCGGTCAGGCGGCGCGCTGAAGATGCGCGGCGGGGGCGCCGAATCCGGAATGATGGCGGCGGCGACCTGTCCTGCGGCGGCGAGGTAACGCTCGAAGAGCAGCGGAGAAACGGTGAGCACGCTCGCGATGTTGTCGAAGCCGTAGCCGCTGTCGTCGTCAGGAAAACTCTCGGCGGGGTTGAAGGTGATGCCGAAGAGATCCTGGACGGTGTTCTTGTATTCCTCGCGGTTGAGCCGGCGAATGACGACGCGGCCCGGGTCGGGATTGCGGGGGTCAACCGGGTGCAGCGAGCGGTCGAGCCAGGTGATGAACTCGGCGCGGTCGGCGGGAGTCGGCTGGTCCTCGCCGGGAGGCGGCATCAGTTTGTTGGTAACATGGCCGAGCGCACGTTCCCACGTCTCGCGACTTTTGCCTTCCGGCACGGGCAGGGAAAGCTGGTCGAGGATAAGGCCGCCTTTATGGGTATCGGTGTCGTGGCACTCGTAGCAGGTGCGGTCGAGGAAGGGCTCGATGCGGCGGTTGTAGACGATCTCGGGTGAAGGCTCGTGGAAATGCCACCACCAGTCGGGCCATTTTTTATTCGCAGCTACGCCGAGGGCCGCGAGAGCCGCGAGCAGCAGGGTGGCAACGAAGATGCGCATGCGGCCAAAGAAAGTGGGGAGTGGAATTCTGATCTTTTGTCAGACGGAAAGACCGAAGAGGAGGACAATAAATGGTATTATCCTGAACAGACCGGCAACCAGCATTTGCGGGTGTTGTCACGGCGGATTGCGGCGACCGTGACACGCTGCTCCGACGAGAGGTTTCAGTTACCGCCGTTGCCGCCGGCGGCGCGGTTGCCGCCATTATTTCCACCGGCACCACGGAACATCTGGCCGATCTTTTGCTGGGCCTGCTGCTGGGCTTGAAGATCCTTGAGGGCGGTGACCTGGTCGGGGGTGAGAACGCTTTGTGCCTGTTGGATGACCGCGTCGGTGATGGGAGTGCCGGTGGCATTGCCGCCACGGCCTCCGAAGCCGCCACCACCGCCGCCTGTCTGTCCGGTTGCCGCCGTGTCCGTGGCGGGAGCACTGGTCAAGGCTTGCACAAGAAAAGCGGACTGGGCGCTGGTGAGCGGGGTCGTGGAGTAGCTGAGACGCTGTTCAAGTTGGGAAACAACGGCGCGTTGCGGCTGGGTGGTCGAATAGTTTTGATACTGCTGGTAAGCGGTGTCGCCGAGGGCAGCCTTGATGCTTTGGTCTACGTCGGCCTGCGCGCTGGCTACGAGCTTGCCGATCGCTTCGCGATCAGTGCGAGGATCGAGACCCTGCTCGCGCGCTGTGGCCATGACGTCCATCGCGGAGGACTGACGGTCAACGAGCAGGTTTTTAAATGCTTCGAGCTGCGAGGGGGAAAGGTTGAGCTGCTTGAAGAGGCCGGCGAAGCGGTTGTCGAGCTGGGCGCGTTGCTCGATGTTCCAAGCCTTGGCGAACTCGGGGTTGGCCATCAAGGCGGTGAGATTGGGACGGTTGTTGCGCTGCTGGCGGGCCTGCGGGGTGGTGGTGGCATCGGCAGGATCGGCGCCCGGATCAGCGGCTGATTTGGCATTGGCGACATTGGAGCTGGAAATCGGGATCCTTGCGACGGCGACCTTGCGGGGGACGGCGGCGGACTTGGCGGCAAGGAGTTCGGCCTGAAGGGTCTTCAGGCGCTGGTTCTCCTGCCAGGCGATGGTTCCGGCGGTGGCGGTGGCGAAGGCCAGCAGGATGATGAGGTAGTTTTTGGCGCGTGAATTCACGGAGGGTAAGACGGTGAGATAGCTAACAAGTTACGGCAGGAACGGATCGGGCTGTTCCTGCCGTAACTGAGGTGATTAACGAGACGGGAATTCGAACTCGGCCTTTTTCTTGTCCTTCGAGAGCGTCAGGTAGGCGCTGAAGGTCGTGCCGCGTTTGGAGATCAGGCCTTCGATCAGGCCGGTTTTACCCATCTCGACGAGGCGCTCGATTTCTTCGACGGGGAGTTCTTTCCCGCAGAGGATGCGCTTCAACTCGAACACGGTGCGCGGGCTGCCGTCGGCCTGTGGTTTGACGACCACGAAGGCTTCGGGCGTGAGGTAGAGTTCTCCGTCGTGGAGTTTGCTCTCGCCGAGTTTTTGCGCGGTCGTGAGATCGAGCGGGGCCTTGGCTTTGCGCGGGGCTTTGGGCGAGCCGTCGGCGTTTTTGCCACCGGCGCGCGGGGCGCGGGGAGGGAATTCCCAGGCGATCTTCGGGCCGACGCGGAGGAGGAAGGCGTCGAAGGGGCGGCCTTTCTTGGAGATGAAGGCTTGGATGAGGCCGGTCTTTTTCGCGGGGCCGACGAGGTCGATGGCCATCTCGCGGGTGATCGGCTTTTGGCACATGATGCGGCCGACTTTGAAGGACTCGGTCCAGACTCCGTCCACTTTTTCGCGGAGGATGTAGCTGGTGGGCGCTTCGCAGAGTTCGGCGCCGGTCTTCGGATCGGTCCAAAAAGGTTCGAGGGTGGCGACGTCGACCTTGTTGCCGAAATCGAGTTCGGCCTTTTTCTGGCCGGGCTTTTTGACGTCGTCCACGATCTTGATCTTGGAGGGGAAACGGTTGCCGGTCTTGGCGGAGACGAAGCCGTCGAGCGGGCCGATTTCGCCGGTGGCGACGAGTTCGCGGACTTCAGGTTCCTCGATTTTACGACCGCTCATCACCTTATAGACAGTGAGGACGCCGTCGCGGGATTTGTAGCCGCGCAACGTCTCCAGCATGGGCTGGCCGTCGGTGGGCGAAACGATGTCGGTGATGCGGGAGTTTTCCTCGGTCTCTTCGAAGGTCTTGGTGCGTTCGACGATGCCTTTGGTGACCTCGACGATTTCGGCCATGAACGTTTCGCGGGAGAACTGGTTTTTCTCCATGAGGCGGAGTTTGTGTTCCCACTGGCCGGTCATGTCGGGCTTGGTGAGGGCGTCGGCCTTCACGGCGGCGAGGAACTGGATCAACGACTCGGCCTTGGTGGTGGGCGCGAGTTCGCGTTGCATGCGCTCCATGTATTTCTGGTTGATGAGACCTTCGATGGTGTCGGCGCGGGTCGCGGGCGTGCCGAGGCCGCGTTCTTTCATGGCTTCGGCGAAGTCTTCGTCGTCGATGAGTTTGCCGGCGCCTTCCATCGCGGAGAGCAAGGTTGCTTCCGAGTAGCGAGGGGGCGGCTTGGTGGTCTCGGTGTGGAGCGTGGCGGTCGCGGTGATGGCGCGGGCCTTGTCCTCGGGCGTGAGCGCAGGGAGGGCTTTGGAGTCGGGCGAGTCGTCATCGACGGTGGTCTTGCCGTAGACGGCGAGCCAGCCGGGGGCGGTGAGAACCTTGCCTTCGGTTTTGAAATCGTGGCCGGGGGCGACGGTCGAGATGCGCGTGGTGATGTCGAATTCGGCGGACGGGAAGAACGTCGCGACGAAACGGCGGGCGATCATGTCGTAAACCTTGGCCTCCATCTCATCGAGATTGGCGGGCGCGGTGGTCGTCGGGATGATGGCAAAGTGATCCGAGATCTGCGCGTTGTTAAAGATGCGCTTGTTGGGCTTCAACCAGCCTTGATCGAGGACAGTGCCGGCGTGTTTGCCGAGGTCGCCGGAGAGGTTTTGCAACGTCGTGCGACAGGTCGGGATGTAATCCTCGGGGAGGGCGCGGGAATCCGTTCTAGGATAGGTGATGGCCTTGTGGCGCTCGTAGAGAGCCTGGGCGATCTGGAGCGTGCGGCGGGCGGGGAGGCCGAAGCGACCGTTTGCCTCGCGCTGGAGGGTCGTCAGGTCGTAAAGGCGCGGGCTGGCCTGGTTGGAGCCTTTTTTCTCTTCGCGGACGGACGCGGGTGGCTGGCCTTGGCTGGCGGCGAGGACGGCTTCGGCCATGGCTTTGTCCCAGACGCGGTCGATGCGGTCGTGTTCGTCGTTTTCGGCCTTCTTATAGTTAGAGCGCTGGTAGGTGCCTTCGTAGGTGCCCTTGGCGACTTTGAACTCGGCGGTGACGCGCCAGAACGGGCGGGGCTTGAAATTGCGAATTTCCAGCTCTCGGTTGTAAACGATGGCGAGGGTGGGGGTTTGCACGCGGCCAACGCTGGCGACGTTGCCGGCGCGGGAGCCGAACATGCGCTTGGTGAGGGCGCGGGTGCCGTTGATGCCGATGAGCCAGTCGCTCTCGGAGCGGCAGCGGGCGGCGGATTCGAGGCCGGCCATCTGCTCGCCGTCGCGGAGTTTGGAGAAGGCGGTCTGGATGCCCTCGGTGGTCATCGTCTGCATCCAGGCGCGCTTTACGGGGAGCTTGGATTTGGCGAGCTGGTAGAGATAGGCAAAGATGAGCTCACCCTCGCGTCCGGCGTCGCAAGCGTTGATGACGAGATCGATGTCCTTGCGGGCGAGGAGTTTTTTGAGGTGGTTGAAACGGTCCTTGGAATCCTCGATGGGCTTGAGGCCGAATTTTTCGGGGATGATGGGGAGCATCTCCAGGCGCCAGAAGCCGTATTTTTTCTTGTCGATGTCCTCGGGCATCTCGAGTTCCACCAGATGGCCGACGGCTGACGAGATGACGTATTGGTCATTTTCGTAGTGGTCGCCGGTCTTGGGGATTTTGCCGAGGGCTTTGGCCAGATCTGCGGCCACGGACGGCTTCTCGGCGATGATTAGGGACTTCATTTGGATGCGAGCGGTTACGGGGCGCGGCGGGCGATTTCAAGATTTAGTTTTGCGGACGACGTGCAATCAGCGTCGCAAACGGGCATCTATGGCGAAGATCACTGGCGATCCGATTACGAGGCGCGCGAAGCGCGGATGCAGGGGATTTAGCAGGAGATTTGATTCTTGGGGAACGATGGCGCTGGGCACGGAAAAGGCCAGGTGTTGGCCGGCCTCCAACCACTCGTCGCCGAGTCGGCGTGTTTCCATCAAATCGGGCAACGTGCCGGAAAACGAATGCGCAGAAGGCACGTTGGCGGTGGCGATGTCGGTTGTTAAAAGTTGAGAGGGGAACGCGAGGAACCGAGGCAGTGGCATCGCGGAATCAAGATGCACCAAGGTTTCCAACGCGGCGAGCGCGAGTGAACCGCTGGTGTAAACGACGCGGCGACCGGGCGAGTTCCAGCGTCCGCCGTAGATGCGGGCGCCTTCGCCATCGAAGGCGTTTTCAGCGTGACGCTCCTTTACCAGCCGCCAGATGCGCACGGCGGTGGGATCAGACGTAGACGCCATGCTCGATGCGACCGATCAGATACTCGACTTCGCGGGCGCCGGTCTCGCTCTCGGCAAAATCGACGGGGAGGCGGCCTTTCAAGGCGACGGCGGGACGGCGCAGCCAAGCGCGGGCGGTGGCGGCATCGCCATCGTGCAACTCGACCGCCAGCCAGTAGAGGCGGGCGTAACGCATGATGCGGTCGCCGTGAGCGGGATCGAGGGGCTCGCGGTGCTGGCGGCGACGCGACAAGGTGGCGACCGAGATGCCGATCTTGCGGGCCATGTCTTCTACGGTGAGGCCAAGCAGCTCGCGCAAGGCGTCGAACTCAAGCACGGGCAGGCCGTTCATGATGCGCTCCACGACGGCGGCGGGATCGGCGGGGGCGATCGCGGCGGCTTCGTTTAAGACCCACGGGGCCGGATCGTTTTGGCTTTGGGTGTATTTCATTTGAGTAGTTTTATTATTTCAAATGAAAGAGTCAAGGATTTGGGCATGAAAAACGGCAGGCTTTGCGGGCCTGCCGTTTGATGAAAGCTGTTCCTTAGCGGTTAGGCGGCGGGCGCGAGCTTGGGCGTTTCGGCGAGCGCGGAGTCGAGAGCCTTGATAAGCTCGGCGATGGTCGCGTCGGTTTCGTCACCCATGTTCGAGATGCGGAAGGTCTTGCCCTTCAGCTTGCCGTAGCCGCCGTCGATCACGAGCTTGTGCTTGGACTTGAGGACCTTGTTCAACACGCCGAGATCGATGTTTTGGGTGTTTGCGAAGCAGTTAAGCGCGATGGAGCCGTAGCCTTCCTTCGGGAACAACTTGAAGCCCTTCGAGAAGATGAAGTCCTGGACCATCTTGTTCAGGCGGGCGTGACGGGCGTAACGGACTTCGACGCCTTCGGCCTTGATGTCTTCGAGCTTGGACTTGAGGGCGTAGATGAGCGCGATGCACGGTGTGCTCGGAGTCATGCCGTTTTCGTGGTTCTTCTGGAATTCGATCAGGTCGAAATAATAGCCGCGGTCCTTGGCGAGGGCGGAACGTTCGAGAGCCTTCTTTGAAACGGTGATGAGCGCGAGGCCGGGGGGCATCGCGAGGGCCTTCTGGGAACCGGTGATGATGATATCGATACCGAGTTCGTCCTTCTTGATCGGAACGACGGTGAAGGAACTGACGGTGTCGATGATCGAGATGACATCGGGGAAATCTCGGAGGACGGCGGCGAGGGCGTTGATGTCGCTCATCGTGCCGGTCGAGGTCTCGTTGTGAATGATGGTGACGCAGTCGTAGGCGCCGGTGGCGAGTTCCTTGCGGACGGCCTCGGGATCGACGGGCTGGCCCCAGTCGAACTTAAGAGCGGTGGCCTGCTTGCCGCAGCGGAGGGCGACGTCGTTCCATTTGTCGGAGAACGCGCCGTTCATGCAGTTGAGAACCTTCTTATGGCAAACGTTGCGCAGAGCGCCTTCCATCACACCCCAAGCAGAGCTGGTAGAGATATACACCGGGTCCTTGGTGTAAAAGAGCGCCTGCAAGTCCGGCTGAATGGACTGGTAGAGCGCCACAAAGTCAGTGCTGCGGTGGCCGATCATGGGCTGAGCCATGGCGTGCAGGGTCTTGTCGGAGACGGCGATTGGACCGGGGATGAACAGTTTGTAGCTCATGGGCGTTGGTGTTCTAGCATCGCTCGCTTACCGGCGGTAATC